>OIYO01000532.1_pt1 | contig 30575 bp, 29 predicted proteins | sample 1588191 | NCBI WGS metagenome assembly OIYO01 (sample SAMN03283275) | human gut metagenome | biome: human-associated habitat; material: feces | host: Homo sapiens | place: Peru | collected 2012 | reverse complement strand
ACGTCAGTATTCCTGCATTCCTCGACTTCATAAGCGAAAAAATTTTCTAGCTATGAGTCAAAGATTTTGTAAGAAAACGGCGCTGCTTAGCGGCGCGGCGCGACGCGCGAAGAATACTGACGTATTGTGAGCGGAGGGCAACAATGCCGATAACAGCGTCGTTTCTTCAAAAAAGCATTGTACCCTGATTGTATTGTCTAAGGAGTTAAAAATGCTGCAAAAATTTGAATTTCATAAAACCGAGCGCAAAATTCTTGTTAAATCAATTATAACCGCGATTGACGCGGTACGCCCGCGGGATTTTTATTTTCCCGGAGAAATGCATAACTTTTGGGAGATAGTATGCGTTGCCGAGGGCGCGGCTATGGCTACCGCCGACGAACGGGTTTATAATCTTAAAAAGGGCGATTTGCTTTTTCACAAGCCCATGGAATTTCACAGAGTATGGTCGGCAGAGGGCACCGCGCCGCGGCTTTTTATAATATCCTTTGAAGCCGACAGCGACGGAACGGAATATTTTTGCGACAGGCTTTTTACGCTTAACGACCTTATGCTGGAGGAATTTGCGGAAATTAACGCCGCCTGCCACAGGGCTATTGAGCTTTATGACAATAATAAAATGAAGGAATACGCTTGGCAAAGCAACTTAGCGGCGGTAATGCTTGAAGCTTTTTTGCTGAGACTCCGCGGTGAAAAGGAAACGGCATATTATGATGATTCTCGCTATGCCGCAATTTACAGGCAAATTGTAAATTATCTTGAAAACGCCTGCTGCCGCAGCATTACGGTTGAGGAAACGGCGCGCGCCTGTAATTTAAGCGTTAGCAGCCTTAAACGTATTTTTAAAATGTTTTGCGATAAAGGGGTAATAGAATACCACAATTCAATACGTATGCGTATGGCGGTAAAGCTGTTGGGTGACGGCAAAAGCATTGCAGAGGTAAGCGAAGATCTCGGCTTTTCAAGCACTTCATATTTTCACGTCGCCTTTAAGCGAGCTGCCGGGGTATCGCCGGGGAAGCTTTTTAAGTCTTAATATTGAAAAACGAACAAAAGTTTGGTATAATGTAGATACAGTGTTCAGGGGGTGGCGGAATGTCAAAGGCGGACGAGCTTATAAAGGCGGTGCTTGAAAGCAAAAAGCTATCGGGTGAAAAGGTTTACAGCGACCAGCCCCTTATATTCACAGCCGCGCAAATGAAAAGCTACACGCCGCCCGAATACACCGAAATGCGTAAAATTGCGCTGCAAAGAAATTCCATTTTCGCACCCGCGTCCGAAATATTTTACCGCCAGGCTGAGTTTATGGAAAAATTCACCGATGATTTTGAATATCACGGTCAGTTCCTCCGTTCGTTTCCGACCTACCGCGAAATGAGCAATTTGCAGCTGCGGGGCTACTTTTCGTGGCGCACCGCCGTGCGTAAGGGTGAAATTAAAAAAACCTGCATTTCCTTTGTGTATGTGTATCTTTATGAGCTTTTAAACCTGATAGGCGCAAAAAGCCCCGAGGAGGCGTTTTTCAAGCTTAAAAATTTCGCCGCTGCCTATTCGGAATACGATAAAAGGGTGCAAGGCACCGTTTCAAAATGGCTTATTGATTTTGCGGCGTATTATAACCTTGACCCGCGACTTTTAAAGGATTCTGAATTTTTAAAAAACGACGGCGCGCTGCTGCGCCTTATGGATTATGAAAAAAACACGCCCGCAGAGGCGCTTAGCGCTGTTGAGTGTTTTTCATCATATAAAATAAGCGGCGCGGCGTTTTATAAAAAGTTCCCCGAAAGAACGGCTGCTGCGGTTTACAATGTTTTCAAAATGTTGCTCGAATACTATAATACTTTTGAAAACGGCAATATTTACGAAAAGCTTTTCGGCAAAAGGCTTCACGAGCCGCACTTTATATTCGACCAAGCCGTTTTTTATGAAAAAGCGCCGCACCCCGATTGCGTTTACGAAATAAACGGAATTTACCGCTATATATGCCGTGATAATAAATGGAGCATTGAACGCTTTTACCCGCAAAAGGATAAAGCGGGTAAGGTCGGTTCGATTTTAAAGGGAATCGACAGCGCCCTGCGGCTGAAATTCGGGTTTAAGCCGCTGATAAAGTCACCCGAGCTTTCACGCGATACAGAACTAATTATAAAAGAGACAGTAGATAAGATTTTCGCCGAAGAACGCAAAGCGGCTGCACCGAAAATTGAAATTGATGTTTCAAAGCTGCAAAGCATACGCGATACCGCCGATATTACCCGCGATAAGCTGATTGTGGACGAAGAAGAACCGACAGAGCAAATTATACCCGAAGCAGAGCCGCCGTTAGCGGAAAAAACCGCAGACGAACCGTATTTAAAGGTTTTAAAGGCATTGCTTAACGGTGCAGACCCCGAAAAGGCTTCGCGGGACAGCGGAATAATGCTGACGGTGGCAATAGACGAAATAAACGAGCGGCTGTTTGACGATTTCGGCGATACGGTAATAATTTTTGACGGCGATACCCCCGAAATAATTGAGGATTACAAGGAAGAGTTGAAAGGAATGTTCAATATATGAAAATACCCAAGCGCATAGCCTCGGTAATAATAAATTCGCTTAAAGGCGGCGTTGTGCCGAGAATAGGGCTGCCATACATTACCGTGGGCAGAGAAAGCGAGATTGACGCCTTTTTAAACGATATTGAAATTATAGGCGAGGGCGGCGCCGCCTTTCGCTTTATTGTGGGTAAATACGGCAGCGGCAAGAGCTTTCTTTTGCAGACCGTGCGCAACTACGCTATGGATAAAAATATGGTGGTGGCTGACGCCGATCTATCCCCCGAGCGCAGGCTGCAGGGAACGCGCGGTCAGGGGCTTGCGACCTATAAGGAGCTTATACGCAATATGTCCACCAAGACCCGTCCCGAGGGCGGCGCACTCACCCTTATTTTAGACCGCTGGATAAGCGGGCTGCAAACCGACGTTATGCGGGAAAACTCTCTCACGATTGAGGACAGCCGAATACCCGCGCTTACCGAAAGGAAGATAAGCGAGGTTATATCATCCCTTAGCGAGATGGTGCACGGCTTTGATTTTGCGCGGCTTTTAACGGTTTATTACAAGGCGTATTTAAACGGCGACGACGAAAGCAAGGCGCGCGTCGTAAAATGGTTCAGGGGCGAGTACACCACCAAAACCGAGGCTAAAGCGGAGCTTGGCGTAAACATTATTATAACCGACGACGACTGGTACGAGTACATAAAGCTTTTTGCGCTTTTCCTTAAAAAGGCGGGCTATTCTGGGCTTTTGATACTTATAGACGAGCTTGTTAATATTTACAAGATACCCAACAGCATAACGCGGCAGTACAACTACGAAAAAATACTTACAATGTATAACGACACAATGCAGGGCAAGGCGCAGTATATGGGCATTATAATGAGCGGCACGCCGCAGTGCATTGAAGATACGCGGCGCGGCGTTTACAGCTACGAGGCGCTGAAATCCCGCCTTACAGAGGGGCGTTTCGGCAAGGGCGAGCTTAAAGATATGTCAGCCCCTGTTATAAAGCTGGCACCGCTTACATATGAAGAGCTGCTTGTGCTTATAGAAAAGCTGACCGAAATACACGCTGTACTTTATGAGTACACGCCGGATGTTACCGAAAGCGATATGATTGAATTTATAAAGCTGGAATTTTCCCGCATCGGGGCGGACAGCGCCATAACCCCGCGCGAGGTAATACGCGATTATATTGAGCTTTTAAATATTATTCACCAAAACCCGGGAACGGATATAAAAACGCTTTTGACTTCAGACGGGTTCAGCTTTGCAAAGCCCGAGCCGCAGGGAGAGGTAGCCGCCGAATTTGCCGAATTTGAGCTTTGAGGTATAGCGCAATGAACGTTTTTGAAAGATACGCGCCCTTTATTCAGGACTTTATTTACCGCAACGGCTGGGAAACGCTGCGCGGTGTGCAGGTGGCTGCGGGCGAGGCGATTTTCGGAACGGACTGTAATGTTCTGCTTTCCGCCTCAACCGCGTCGGGCAAAACAGAGGCGGCGTTTTTCCCCATACTCACCCTGTTTTCAGAAGACCCGCCGACCTCTGTGGGGGCTATTTACATAGGACCATTAAAGGCGCTTATAAACGACCAGTTTTCGCGCCTTAACGAGCTTTGCGCCGACGCGGAAATTCCCGTTTGGCACTGGCACGGCGACGTTGCGCAATCGCACAAGGAAAAGCTTTTAAAGCACCCCTCGGGAATTTTGCAGATAACCCCCGAATCGCTTGAGGCGCTGCTTTTGCACAAGCACGCCTATATTCCGAAATTGTTCGGCGATTTGCGGTTTATTGTAATTGACGAGGTACATTCGCTTTTGCGCGGCGACCGCGGCGGGCAGACACTGTGCCTTATTGAACGGCTTTCGCGTATGGCGGGGGTGAACCCGCGCAGAATAGGGCTTTCCGCCACAATAGGCGACCCCGAGGGCACGGGCAGATATTTTGCGGCAGGCACGGGCAGAGAAACCGTGATACCGAAAGTGGAACAGGGCAAGGCAAAGTGGCGATTATCGGTTGAACATTTTTTCACAACCCCCGGCGCAGAAGAAGCCCCCGCAGATGAAAAAGCGGCACTGCCCGCCCTTGATATGAAGACCGACACCGCACCCGAAAACTCAGATCCCGGCTTTGCCTATGTTTTTGAGCACACAAGGGACAAAAAGTGCCTTATTTTCGTTAATTCCCGCGAAGAGTGCGAGGCGGTAACCACCACGCTGCGCGGCTATTGCGAGGCAAGGGGCGAGCCTGACAGATTTTTAATTCACCACGGCAACCTTTCGGCATCCTTTCGCGAGACCGCCGAATCGGTAATGAAAGACGACGAGCAATGTATGACCACCGTAACCACAGCGACGCTTGAGCTCGGAATCGATATAGGCAGACTTGAGCGCGCCTTTCAGATAGACGCACCCTTTACCGTGTCATCATTTTTGCAGCGCATGGGGCGCACGGGCAGGCGGGGTCTGCCGCCCGAAATGTGGTTTGTAATACGCGAAGAACAGCCAGAGGCGCGGGCAATGCTGCCCGAAACCGTGCCGTGGTCACTGCTGCAGGGCATAGCGCTTATTCAGCTTTACACCGAGGAACGGTGGGTAGAGCCGCCCAAGACCGACAGGCTGCCTTTCAGCCTTTTGTACCACCAAACTATGAGCACGTTAGCATCGTCAGGCGAGTTATCACCCGCGGCGCTGGCTTCGCGTGTGCTTACCCTTAAAAGTTTTGAAAGAATAGACAAAGAGGATTATAAGACCCTTTTGCGCCATTTAATTGAGACAGACCACATTGAGCGCACCGAAACGGGCGGGCTTATAGTTGGGCTTGCAGGCGAGCGGCAGGTAAACTCCTTTAAATTTTACGCGGTGTTTAAAGAGAACGAGGAATACACCGTGCGCAGCAATTCCGAGGAACTCGGCACCATAGTAATGCCGCCGCCCGTGGGCGAGAAAATAGCCATTGCTGGGCATGTGTGGATAGTGGAGGAGGTAGACCACAAGCGGCACTTGGTATATTGCGAGCAGGTGCGGGGCAAGGTGCCCGCCTATTTCGGGCAGTGCCCGGGGGATATTAACACGCGTGTGCTTGAACGTATGCGAAAAGTGCTGGCGGAGGATAAAATCTACCCATACCTTATGAAAAACGCGCTTGGCAGGCTTTACGAGGCGCGCAGTCTTGCCAGGCTCGGCGGAGTAACAACCGAGCCGCTTATAAACCTTGGCGGGGATATGTGGTGCCTGTTTCCTTGGCTTGGTACATACGCCTTTCTCGCAATGGAGCGCTTTTTAAAGCTTAAATGCGCAAAGGATTTAGGGCTTACAGCCCTTGACCCCGCAAGACCGTATTTTATTCAGTTTAAAATGAAAGCCACGCGCGAGGAGTTTTTTGAGGTTTTAAAGGAAAAAGAAAAGCAGCCGCTTGACCCTATGGAGCTTGTATACCCCGGTGAAGTGCCGATTTTTGAAAAGTATGATGAATTTGTGCCGCCCGAGCTTGTGCGCAAGGGGTTTGCCTACGGTATACTTGCGACCGACGAAATGAAAGCGCGAATACGCGGCTGGGAGCTTTAATTGAATAGCTTTAAGCCAAACCGGACAGCCGCTGACTGCGGCTGTTTTTTTATTTTATCTGCCAAAAGCACATATTTTTTGACCGCCGATTTTTGAGTTAAAAAAGTATAAGCAAATTCAAGGTGGATAATAATTCCAAAATATGCTAAAATATTTCCATAATAAAGAGGAGGGCGCATATGTTTGAAATTGAAAAAGATAATGCTAAAATCGGCAAGCACCTTGAAAAGTTGATTTTATCAAAACACAAGAGTATTCGGCAGTTTTGCGAAAAATACCTCAAATGTGTAAATGAGAATGATAATTATCAAGTTGAAGTAAAAGAATTGGATAATATGGCAACCAGAATGTCGGCAATAACAAAAAAAGCTTTTGGTTTGCTTTATTAAGCTTTGTATTTCCTATTGCGGGGTTTATACTCTATCTTATATATGAGGACAGAAAGCCTGCGCGCGCCCGGTCGCTTATAGTCGGATTTGTTACGGGCATTATAATAAAACTGCTATTGATTGTTATTCTGTCGGTTTTTGCGGGAGTTGCCATAAATCAGACGCTTAGCAGCAGCGACCTTTTGTTTGACAGCCTTTTGTAAAAATGTCATTTTAATAAACAGATAATATTTAATTGTTGTAAATCAGCCGGCGGTATTGTATAATATTCTACGGTGATTATAATGACATTGCAACAGCTTCATTATGTAATAGTAATAGCGGAAACCGGCTCAATGAATAAGGCGGCGGAAAGGCTTTATATTACCCAGCCGTCGCTTACGGCTATGGTGAAAGAGCTTGAAAGCGAGCTTGGAATAATTATTTTTCACCGCAGCGGCAGGGGAGTATCGCTCACAGGCGACGGGCAGGAATTTATAACCTATGCGCGGCAGCTTTACCACCAGTATGAGGAGCTGGCTGAAAAATACGGTCCTGCCGGCACGCTTAAAAAGAAGTTCGGCGTATCAACCCAGCATTATTCCTTTGCAGTAAAGGCTTTTGTTGAAACGGTGAAAAATTTTGATACAGCAAAATATGAGTTTGCAATCCGTGAAACAAAAACCAAAGAGGTAATTGAAGATGTGCGGTCGCTGCGAAGTGAAATAGGCATAATTTATTTAAGCGATTTTAACCGAAACTTCATTAACAAAATACTCAAAGCCGGTGAATTGGAATTTCACCGCCTTATAGACTGTCGGGTTTTTGTGTACCTTTGGAAAAATCACCCGCTGGCAAATAAAACCGGCATAACCGCGGCGGAGCTTAACGATTACCCCTGCCTTTCGTTTGAACAGGGGGCGGACAGCTCGCTGTATCTCGCAGAGGAAATTTTTGTGGGAAATGAATTTCCGCAGACGATAAAGGCTAATGACCGTGCCACAATGCTTAACCTTATGGTGGGGCTTAACGGCTTTACGCTTTGCTCGGGAATAATTTGCGAGGAGCTAAACGGCGATGAATACCGCGCCGTGCCGTTTTTAAACACAGAGGAAAACAATCAATCAATGGAGATAGGGTACATTACAAGAAAAAATCAGCTTATCAGTAAAATCGGCAATATGTATATTGATAATATAAAGCGGTACCTTACGGTGAGCTATAAAGATTAAGCGCGTCGAATTTCTTCGACGCGCTTAATCTTTATAGTACTTATTTTATCTCATAACCGCCTACCGGACGGATATTGAGAACACAGCAGCTGCCGAACCCGAAAACAGACTCAATCATTTTCTTGTAATCGGCTAAAATTTCAGTGGGAATGTAGCACTGTATTGTTCCCGCAAAGCCGCCGCCGTGAACGCGGCAGGCGCCCCTGCCGTTTAAAAATCTTTTGGTAAACGCAATAGCAAGCGGCAAGCCCTGCTCGGCAACATCCGAATTAGAGTACAGATTTTGCAGATAATCGTAAGATGACTCGCCCGATTCGTTTACAAGCCTTAAAAAGCTTTCAAAATCACCGGATTTCAGTGCGGCCTTTTGCTCTTCTACGCGGTTTTGCTCGTTAAAGAAATGGAAAGCGCGCAGCACGGCACGGTCGCCGCAGGAGCGCCGCAGCTCGGGAATACTCTTATAAAAACGGTCGGAATCGGCGTCGCGCAGGAAATCAACCCCCAGCGCGTTGCTGATTTTTTTACATTCTATTGTTATATCGGCGTAGTCCTGAGTTAAATTTGCGTGGTTGCCGCCGGTATCCACAACGCAAAGGGTGTAGCCGAAGGAGTGAATATCAAGGTTTATCTTTTCGGTTATCGGCTCTGAGGGGTCGAAGAAATCGGCATAGGTAAAGCCGCCCAGCGAGCTTGCCATTTGGTCAAGCAGACCGCAGGGCTTGCCGAAATATTCGCGCTCGGCATACTGCCCGATTTTTGCAATGGTTATTTCATCAGCCTTGTTTTCAAAAAACATACCGTTTACAATATTGCCCACCAAAACCTCAAACGCGGCGGAAGAGGAAAGCCCCGAGCCTTTTAAAACATTGGAGGTGGTGTAGGCGTTAAAGCCAGAAAGCTCGCAGCCAAGCTCCTTAAAGCGGGAAAGCACGCCGCGTATAAGCGCAGACGCGCGGCCGTGCTCGGCTTCGTTCTTTTCAAGCTCCGCAATATCTATAACGTCCATATCGTAGCCCTCGGACTTAATGCGAACATTGCCGTCACTGTTCGGGGCGACTATGGCTATAACGTCAAGATTCACACCGCCCGCAAGCACGCAGCCGTGCTGGTGGTCGGTGTGGTTTCCGCCTACCTCAGTTCTGCCGGGGGCGGAGAAAAGGCGTATGCCGTCTCTTTCGGGGAAAATACCGCAAAAGCTGTCGCACGCGGCGCTGTAACGCGCGCGGGCGGCGCTTACATCGCCGTAAAGCATTGTAAAACCTTTATCAAAAGCGCCGTTTTCTATTTTCTGTTTAATTTCGGTGATATTCATAAAGCCCTCCGATTATGATTATTTTGAAATTATGGCAAGTGTGTCTCTTGCAATGGCAAGCTCCTCGTTCGTCGGAATAACGTAAACGTTTACGCGGCTGTTATCGGTGGAAATTTTAACTTCCTTACCGCGGAGCTTATTTTGCGCGTCGTCAATTTCAACGCCTACAAAGCTTAAATTATCGCAAACCGATTTGCGCAGCTCGGGGTCGTTCTCGCCTATGCCGCCCGTGAAGGCTATGGCGTCAACGCCGTTCATAGCGGCAATGTAAGAGCCTACGAACTTGAGAATTTCATATCTCTGCATTTCTATTGCAAGCTGCGCGCGTTTGTTGCCCGCCTCTGCCGCGGCGCAAATATCGCGGTTATCGTTTGAAATACCCGAAATTCCGAGCATACCCGATTTTTTATTGCAGATGGTATTTACATCCTCGGGGGATAAATGCTCTTTCTCGGCTATGTAGGTCAGCGCAGAGGGGTCGAGGGTTCCCGAGCGGGTGCCCATCATAAAGCCGTCAAGCGGGGTAAAGCCCATTGAGGTATCTACGCACACGCCGTCCTTAATAGCGGTAATAGAGCAGCCGTTGCCGAGGTGGCAGGTTATTATTTTAAGGTCTTTTTTCGGCTTGCCCTCAATTGCGGCTACTCTGTCGCTTACAAAGCGGTGAGATGTGCCGTGCGCGCCGTATTTGCGAACGCCGTATTTTTCATAATACTCATAGGGCAGGGGGTACATATAGGCTTTGGGCGGCATTGTCTGGTGGAATGAGGTATCAAACACAACCACCTGCGGAATTTTATCACCGAAGGTCTTTATGCAGGCGCGGATTGCCAGCACATGCGCGGGATTGTGCAGAGGTGCCAATGCGCCGAGTTTTTCTATTTTATCAATAACATCGGGCGTTACAAGGCAGCTGTTCGGGAAAATGCTGCCGCCCTGCACTATGCGGTGACCGATAGCCGAAATTTCATCAAACGAATCAATAACCTTAGCGTCGCTCTTTGTAAGGGCGTAAACCACCGCCTCAAAAGCCTCGCTGTGGGTGGGCATGGGGGTCTCGGCAGAGTATTCTCTGCCGTCGGCGGTTTTATGGGAAATAGCGCCCGTAACGCCTATTCTTTCGCAAAGACCCTTTGCGAGTACCTGCTCGTTATCCATATCAATAAGCTGATATTTCAAAGAGGAGCTGCCCGCGTTTACAACAAAAATTTTCATACTTAAAACTTCCTTTGGTAAAAAAATTTAATTTATCCTTGAAAAGTATTACCTAACTAATATATAATACTGTATATAAGGTTTTTTTTCAAGTTTTTTTTGCAAAGAAGTGATATTTTGTCGGCAATCGGCGTTATAGCGGAGTTTAATCCCCTGCACACGGGGCATAAATATCTTTTAACCGAGGCGCGCCGCCACGGCACGGTTATTGCCGCTGTAAGCGGGAATTTTGTGCAGCGCGGAGATATTGCGATTTTTGATAAAAGAAAGCGAGCCGCCGCCGCGCTTGCCTGCGGTGCGGATATTGTGCTTGAAATTCCCGTAAGCTACGCTATGTCAACCGCGCAGAACTTTGCGCTTGGCGGGGTTTCGGTATTATCGGCTTTCGGGTGCGAAAGCCTTATCTTCGGCAGCGAGTGCGGAGACACGGCAAAGCTTGAAAACGCGGCAGACGTGCTTTCGGCGGTCGAATATAAAGAACGGCTGAAAAAATACCTCGATTCGGGGCTTACCTTTGCGGCGGCGCGTGAAAAGGCGGCGTGGCTTGGCGGCGATTTGCTCTGCGGCGCTAACAATAACCTTGCAATAGAATATATTTCGGCGGCAAGGGCTATAAACGCCGATATGAAATTTTTAACCGTTCGGCGGCTGGGCGCAGGGCACGATGCCGAAACAGCCGAAAACGGCTATGCCGCGGCTTCGCTTCTGCGCGAAAAAATGCGGGCGGGGGATTTGGATTTTTGCAAAAAATATATACCGCCCGAGGCTTATAAGTTTTTCACGCCCGAAGATGCGGCGGATATTAAAAGGCTCGACCGCGCAATACTTGCGGTTTTAAGGCAAAAAACGCCAGAGGGCCTTAAAAAACTGCCCGATATAAGCGAGGGAATAGAAAATAAGCTTTTTTCCGCAATAAGGCTTGCAAACAGCACGGAAGAACTGTATAATACAGTTAAGGTCAAGCGGTATACCCACGCGAGAATAAGGCGGCTTGCGCTGTCGGCTTTTTTAGGGCTTGATAACGAGTTCTTTATGAAATCGCCGCCGTATGTCAGGGTGCTCGGATTTAACAAAAGAGGAGAAGAGCACTTAAAACAGGCGGCAGAGAGGTCTCCCATACCGGTTATAACCCGCGTATCGGATATTGAAAGGCTGTCCTGCGGCGCAAAACGGCTTTTTGCCGCGGAGTGCCGCGCAACGGATATGTTCTCACTTGCCTTACCCGTGCCGCAGCCTTGCGGGGCGGAGTATACCGCAAAAATTATAAAAACGGAGTGAATTTTTATGGTAAGCATAAAGGAAATTGAAAGCTTTAAGGATTACGGGCGCTGTATCTGCGTTACAAACGGCGTAATTGAGGCGTATGTAACGGTGGATATAGGACCGAGAATAATACGTTTCGGCTATGTTGACGGGCAGAACATAATGTGCTCAAACCGCAAGGCGTTCGGACCGAAGGACGATAAGGAATTTACCGATTATTTCGGCGAGGGCAAGCGCTGGGAAAACCTCGGCGGGCACAGAATTTGGCTGTCACCCGAAAGCTACCCCGAAACATATTACCCCGATCTAGAGCCTGTAAGCTACGAAATTACCGAAAACGGCGCGGTATTTACACCGAATCCCGAGGTTGAAAACGGCGCGGCTAAAAGCCTTGAAATTAAAATGGACGCAGACGACGCGAATATGCAGGTTATAATGCGCGTTAAAAATATTTCGGAAAAGGATAAGGATTTCGCCGTTTGGGGTCTTTCGGTTTCCGAAAAGGGCGGAACGCTTATTATACCTATGAACACTAACGATACGGGGTTGCTTTCAAACAGGATTATTTCGGTTTGGCCCTATACCGATATGAGCAACGACCGCATTTACTGGGGCAACAAGTATGTAACCCTAAGGCAGGATTCAAAATACGATAAGCCCATAAAGCTGGGCTTTGACCTTAACTGCGGAACGGTTTATTACTGCCTTAACGATGATATTTTCTGCAAGAGCTATGATACAAACCACCCGAACGGAAATTACCCCGACGGCGGCTGCTCATTTGAAACATATACCAACGACAGTATGATTGAAGTGGAGTCACTCAGCGAGCTTAAAACCGTAAAGCCGGGCGCGACCGTTACCCACACCGAAAGCTGGGCGCTTTGCAAAAAGCCGTGCGATATTGATTTTAAGAACGATAAATCAATTGAAAATATGCTTGAAAAGCTTTAAAAACCGTAATTTTTGATTTAAACCGTAAGTGAGGTGGAGCTATGGGTGGATTATGCGTGCTATTGCTTTCGGCAGTAGTAGCGGCGATTTATTATTTTTTCATCGCAGTTTTGGCGGCAATTATTTTTTATACGCTGGTAAGTTATGTCCTTGAAAGCTTCGCGGCAATGCGTATGGGTGAAAATTTGAATTATAAAGTAAAATTCGCAGCCTGGATTCCGGTTTATAATAAATACATACTTGGCAGAATTGCAGAAAATAAAGCGTTGGGCGGCATTTCCGGTGTATTAACGCTCGCAGAGGTTTGCCTGTGCATATATTTTTATTTCAATCGGGAAATAAATACGGCGTTGTTTATTTTACTGATTGTATGCGTTATTATCACTTTCATTATTGATACGGTAATTTCGCATAAATTGTTTTCGCAGCGCATAAATAAAAACGCCGATATATTAACTGCTGTAAATGTTATAACCTTAGGTATTTTGCGACCTGTATTTTTGTTTGCGCTACGAAACAGATTAGATAAAGCTCAAACAACTCCTGCAAGCGAATAAGCGCTTGCAGGAGTTGTTGCTATAAAAGCATTTTTAGTTTTTCTATATCCGACGATGCGGTTTCGGGCGTTTCTTTAAGGGGAAAGTCTAGCCCCAGCTTTTCATACTTTGAAACGCAGAGCTTTCTGAACGGCAAAAGCTCAATTTCACTAACGCATTTAAAAGGGGAGACCAGTTCTTTTAGTCTTTTAATGCTTTCGGGGGTATCGTTTAAGCCTTTTATTATAACCTGCCTTATTCTTGTGGGAATATTGCGGTCATTAAGCTGTTTTAAAAAATATGTCGGTTGTGCAAGGCTGCAGCCGACATATTTTTTATATTGCTCATCGGTCGTGTATTTTATATCGAGCAGGCAGTAGTCAGTGTAATCCAAAACAAAATCGGCTAAGGGAACACACCCGCTCGTATCAAGGCAGGTGTTTATTCCGTTTTCGCGGCAAAGCTTAAATATTTCAGCCGTAAATTCAGGCTGCAAAAGAGGCTCGCCACCTGATATTGTTATACCGCCGGTTTTGCCGAAATACTCCTTATATTTCAGCGCGCGGTTTACGACCTCATCCGCCGTATATACCGTGCCGCCATTTACACTCCATGTTTCGGGGTTGTGACAGCAGGCACACCTGAGCGGACACCCCTGCGTAAACGCCACAAAGCGAACGCCGGGGCCGTCAAGCGTGCCCATACTCTGAAAGGAGCTTATATTTCCCTTGATTTCAGCCATTTATTACATTGCCTCGTGGAAGGTGCGGCTTATAACCTCGCGCTGCTGCTCGCGGGAGAGCTTGTGGAAGTTAACCGCATAGCCCGAAACGCGTATTGTAAGGTTGGGGTAGGCTGTGGGGTCGTTATACGCCTCAATAAGGGTCTGCCTGTTTAAAACATTTACGTTAATATGGTGCGCCTTTTTGGCGAAGTAGCCGTCCAGCACCGAAACAAGGTTTTTAACGCGCTCATCACCCGTTCTGCCTAAGGTTTCGGGGGTTATTGAAAATGTGTTTGAAATGCCGTCGCGGCAATCGTCATATGAAAGTTTGGCAACCGAGTTAAGCGATGCTAAAGCGCCGTTTTCTTCGCGGTTGTGCATGGGGTTAGCGCCCGGGGCGAACGGTGCGCCCGCTTTTCTGCCGTCGGGCGTGGCGCCCGTGTGCTTGCCGTACATAACGTTTGAGGTAATGGTAAGCACCGAGAGGGTATGCTCTGCGTTGCGGTAGGTGGGGGTTTTGCGCAGCTCGGTTATAACAAGGTGGGTAAGGTCCTTTGCTATCATATCCACACGGTCGTCGTCATTGCCGAATTTCGGGAAATCGCCATCGGTCTTAAAATCGGTTATATAGCCGTTTTCATCCCTTACGGGTGTTACGCGGGCGTATTTTATTGCCGAAAGGGAGTCGGTTATAACCGAAAGCCCCGCAATGCCGAACGCCATAAAACGGTGCACGTCGGTATCGTGCAATGCCATTTGCGCCTTTTCATAGGCGTATTTATCGTGCATATAGTGAATAACGTTCATTGTATTAACATACAGCCTTAAAAGCCACGCCGCGTATTCGGTGAAACGCTCGTAAACCTTATCGTAGGAGAGCACGTCGTCTTCAAACGGCTTCATTTGCGGACCTGCGTTTATACCGCTTGAGGTATCGTAACCGCCGTTGAGCGATAAAAGCAGCAGCTTTGCAAGGTTGCAGCGCGCGCCGAAAAACTGCATTTGCTTACCTATTTTCATAGCCGAAACGCAGCAGGCTATGGCGTAATCGTCGCCGTATATCGGGCGCATTACGTCGTCGTTTTCGTACTGTATAGAATCTGTATCGCACGAAACTTTAGCGCAAAAGCGCTTAAAGCTTTCGGGCAGCTTATTTGACCAAAGCACGGTGAGGTTCGGCTCGGGGGAGGATCCGAGAGTATACAGCGTGTTTAGCATGCGGTAGCTGTTTTTGGTGACGAGCGTTCTGCCGTCCTCGCCCATGCCGCCTACGCTTTCGGTTATCCACATAGGGTCGCCGCCGAAAAGCTCGTTATACTCGGGCGTGCGCAAATGGCGTGCAATGCGCAGCTTCATTACAAAATCGTCCATAAGCTCCTGCGCCTGGCGCTCGGTAAGCGTGCCGTTTTCAAGGTCGCGTTCAATATAAACATCAAGGAACGTGCTTACTCTGCCGAGCGACATTGCCGCGCCGTTTTGCTCTTTAATTGCGGCAAGGTAGGCAAAATAAGTCCACTGCACCGCCTCGCGCGCGTTAGCAGCGGGCGCGCTTATATCGTAGCCGTAGGATTCCGCCATTTTCTTAATATCGGTAAGCGCGGCTATCTGGTTTGAAAGCTCCTCTGATAAACGGATATGCTCCTCGTCAAAATTAACGCCCGAAAGAGCAGCTTTGTCCTTTTTCTTTTCTTCTATCAGCCTGTCAATTCCGTAAAGCGCCGCGCGGCGGTAATCGCCAATAATTCTGCCCCTGCCGTAAGCGTCGGGCAAGCCTGTTATAAGGTGGCTGTGGCGCGCCTTGCGCATTTCATCGGTATAAGCTTTAAAAACACCGTCGTTATGGGTAGTTCTGTATTTAAACTGTTTTTCAATGCTGTCGGATAACTTATAGCCGTAAGCCTCGCACGCCTGCCGTGCCATACGAATACCGCCGAAGGGATTAACGCCCCTTTTAAGCGGACGGTTGGTCTGCATACCTACGATTATTTCCTTATCCTTTTCAATATACCCGGGAGCATACGCGGTAACGGTGGATATTGTTTCGGTATCTATATCCAGCACGCCGCCGAACTGCTTTTCAACCTCAAAAAGTGTATTAACCCTTTTCATAAGCTCCTTTGTGCGCTTTGTGGCACCGCTTAAAAAGCTGTCGTCGCCTGTGTATTCGCGGTAGTTTTTTTGAATAAAATCGCGCACATTTATTTCTTCCTGCCATTTGCCGCCTGTAAATCCGTCCCAGTTTTTATGTATCATTTATATTGTACCGCCTTTGCATTATACTGATATAATAATACAATATATTGTGCTGTATGTCAATACGAAGTTCTATATTTTGTTATTATGAGTAAAAGCCCACAGATTATATTCATTCTTGGGTTTTATAATTGGCTATACAATATAATTCACAATATTTAAAGGCGCAAAAAATCCTCCCTTTAATTCGGGAGGATTTTTTGCGCCCTTGGCGTTATTTGGATTTTACTTCATCGGTTTTGTAGATGAACTTAACGCTGCCGTCGGTACCGTCGGCAATTCCGGCGAATGATTTATAATTCTTGGAAACGTCAACCGTTGCCTTTACTCTGTCAACAAGGTTCTGGAGGTCATCGCCCGCAAGACCTGTCAGCTTGCTTATGCCCTTATCGTTAAGCTGTTTTATGCCGTCGGCTAACTGCTTTGAGCCGTCAGAAAGCTTTTCAACGCCGGGTACTAACTGTGCAGCACCGGACTTAAGCTCTGCTGCGCCGTCCTTCAGCTGCTTAGCACCTGCGTTTACCTTAGCGCTGCCGTCGGCTGCCGCCGAAACGCCTGCGGTGTAGGCGAGCACGCCCTGATAGAATGTGTTGTAGCTGTCAAGCGAGGCGACAGCCGTATCAATTGCGGTTTTAACAGTGTTTTTAATTGTGGGGAGCGCCAATCCTAAGCAAGCGGTGTAAATTGTTTTTTCGTTTGTTTCATTTTTTACGCTTGCCGCATTATAGGTTGCGGCGTCGGCTGCGATTTTCTGCGCTGCCTGTAAGTTCTCGGCAGGAGTTTTACCGTTTTGCGAGCTTAAATATACGCAAATACCGCTGATAATTTGTTCGTTGGTGGTTGCGCCGCCTGCCGTAATCTTAGCGGTTATAGCTGCATTGGTAAGTATTGTTGTAAGTTCTTCCTTTGATTTGCCCATGCAGGTAAGAACCTTTGCGGCATAGCGTGAGGTTTCGGGAATTGCGGTATTTGCGGCGATAGTCGCGTCAATTTGTGCCTCGGCAGCCGCTTTAGCCTCGTTTTTCTTAGCCTCGCTTAAATAATTAAGAGGATTTTCTTCAATGCCCTTTAATACCGTCTTGTAGTTATCTACCGTGAGTGCGTCAAAGTTTTGTATGCCGCCCTCGTTCAATTGCTTTGTGACTGTGGCAAGCAGTGTATCAAATACCTGTTTAGCACCTGATGTTAAATCGCCGTTGTTTGAAACCAAGGTGTTAAGCCCCGCGTTAAGCGCTGCGGCGCCGCTTGAAAGCTCGTCGGTACCGGCGGATAATTTATCAATACCCGCAACTAACTCTTTAGACTTTGAAAGCAGGGTAGTAAGCCCGCCGTACAGCTCGGAGGAGCCGTCTATCAGCTTTTTCATACCGCTTGTAAGCTCGTTCAGCTGCGCCTGTAAATCATCGGCGGAGTTAAGCTTTGAAGTGTCAAATTCATTAAACAGGCTGTTTGTTGCAAGGGTGAGGGTAGTGGTAAGGGCAAAGTTTTTAACGTCCGCCGTTACTTCGATGTAATCGGGAATTTCAAATTTATCCTTGCTTAAATTAAGGTTTTCCTGCAAACCCGGCAGTGCAAAGCCCGCAACTATTGTACGGTCGCCGTCGTTTATGATTTTGCCGTTTGTAACCGATACGTTTGAGAAAACGTTGTTATCAAGCATTAAGCCAGTCAGCATTGCAAAGGGAACATAAATCTTTCCGGTTTTGCCGCCTATTTTTACTTCGCTGTACTGCTTGTTTGTGTAGTCAAAGCGGATAGTAGCCTTGCCGCTCTTTCCCGCAATTTCATCGGCTGAAACGGTCTTGCCGTCTAATTTATAGCTTACCTTTAAATCAACGGGGAGCTCTTTGCTTATTGTGCCCTGGTAATAAATGTCCGCGCCGTCGGCGTTCCATACGCGCATATTGTCGGTATCCATTACATAGGATTCATCGCCCTTAACGTTCTTAACGTCTTCCAAGTCGGTTTTATCCTTTAAGGATTTCTCATTAAGCCCGTTTTTAATCCAATCGCTAACGATTATCTTTTTAACCGAGCCGTCGGCATTTGCAAGCACATAAACGGTTTCGTCCTTAGCGGTCTTTGTATCGGTTTTGTCGCTTTCCGATGAAACGGACGTAGAGGTGCTTGCGGTATCCTTTTTATTGCTTGCGGCATTTATAGCCGCCGCGGTAACGCCCGTGCCGGCAATAACGCCGGCAGCGGCAACTGCAATAAGTTTTATTAAATCGTTCTTAACAGTTTTCATTTCATTTAGCCTCCGTTTGTTTTTTAGGCTTAAAGCCTATACTTGTATTGCAAATGACCTTATCAAACAGCATAAACATTGCAGGCAGTATGAATATTACCGCAAGCATACTGATTATAGCGCCGCGCGCCATAAGGTTGCATATTGAGCTGATAATATCAACGTCGGAGTAAAGCCCCACACCGAAGGTTGCTGCGAAGAAGCCGAGCGCGCTTACCACAACCGAGGGGATAGAGGTCTTAAGCGCTATGCTGACCGATGTTTTCTTGTCTCCGCCCAAAGACCGCTCTCTCTTATAACGCGTTGTCATAAGTATTGCATAGTCAACCGTTGAGCCTAACTGAATTGTGCTTATGCATATAGGCGCTATAAACGGCATTGACGTGCCGAGCAGGTGGCAGAAACCGAGGTTTATGAATATTGCAAGCTCTATAACCGCAACCAAAATTATCGGCAGTGAAACACTCTTTAAAACAAGCAGTATTATAACGAATATAGCCGCTATTGAAATTGCGTCAACCACCTTGAAGTCGTGGTCGGTAATATCTATCATATCCTTGGTGCAGGGCGCCTCACCTATGAGCATACCGTTTTTATCGTACTTTTTAAGTATATCGTTAAGTTTTGTTATCTGCTCATTTACTTCGTCTGTCGCGGTTGCGTACTCGGAGTTTATAACCATCAACTTCCAGTTATCGCTTTGTAAGGTGGACTTTGCCTCGTCGGGTATTATTTCATCCGGTATTCTGCTGCCCACTACCGATTCAAGCCCTAATACAAACTTAACGCCGTCTATCTTTTCCATTTCGCTTGACATCTCGCGTATTGTCTTGCCGTCGGTATCGGCAGATATAAGCACCATATGCGTTGAACCTACGTTGAACTCTTCTTCAAGCTTGGTATTTGCTATCGAACACTCCATGGTCTTAGGCAGTGTTTCGGTCATATTGTAATAAACCTCGCTGTTTGCCTTGGTGTAGCACCAGAAAGCAGGACCTACAAGCACTAAGAAGACTATAAGGAATATCCACGAGCGTTTAACTACAAAGTTTGTAAGCCTGTTCATCGGGGGAATAAGCGCTCTGTGCTTTGTTTTTTCAAGCAGCTTATCGCATACAAGTATTAAAGAGGGGAGAACGGTTACGCAGGAAATAAGCCCGAACAAAACGCCCTTTGCCATTACTATGCCGAGGTCGCGGCCCAGCGTGTAGCTCATAAAGCAAAGCGCTATAAAGCCTGCGACGGTGGTTATCGAGCTGCCGACAACCGAGGTAATGGTAGCTTTAATTGCGTGCGCCATTGCTCTGTGCTTATCACCCGAGTAGCGCTCCTTTTGCTCCTCATAGCTGTGCCAAAGGAATATTGAGTAGTCCATTGTAACGGCTAACTGCAGCACAGCCGCCAGCGCCTTTGTTACATATGAAATCTCGCCCATAAAGTAGTTTGAGCCGAGGTTTACCACAATCGCCATACCGATATTCGCAAGGAACAAAAACGGGATAATCCAGTTATCCATGAATATCATCATTGTAACCGTGCAAAGCAAAACCGCAATGCCTACATATATCGGCTCTTCGTGCTCGCACAGGTCTTTAAGATCGGTAACGACCGCCGACATACCCGTTACATAGCAGTTTTTATCGGCAATTTTTCTTACCTCTTTAATGGCGTCCATTGTTTCGTCCGCCGAGGTGGAGGTTTTAAAGAAGACCGCTATTATGGTTGAGTCGCCAGCATTAAAGGCATTGTAAATATCATCGGGCAGCATTTCCTTCGGTACGGATAAATCCATAACGCTGTCGTACCAGATAGCGCTGTCAACATTGTCTACCTTTTCAATCTTTTCGCGTAAAGCGGATACCTGCTTATCCTCCATACCGTCAACGATTATAAAGGAGAACGCGCCCTTGCCGAAATCATCGAGCAGTATGTTTTGCCCTTTCATTGTTTCAATGTCGTCGGGCAGGTAGGTCAGCATATCGTAATTGATACGCGTTTTAAGTATTCCGAAAACCGACGGCACCATTAGCGCTACCGCGATTATCAGAATAAGCACGCGGTGCTTTACCACGCCTTTTCCGAATTTTATCATTTATCTCCCAGCTTTCATTTGTTTTTCAGTATTTTAACGGTGTAAAACGCATTGAATAGGTTTTGCAGCCCGTCGATAGCGAGCGACAGACCCACAAAGGTCATAAGCACGCTGTTGCCGCTGAACGGGTCAATTATAAGCAGCAGCCCGAAAAGCGCGCAGATAAGCGAGCCTAAAAGTATCAGCCACCAGTTTGAAAGCCCGAAGCGCTTTGCGTCAACCGCCGTTTGCAGCTTGAACACGCCGTCCACCAAAACAAACACACCGAGTATTGCCGGCATAAAGGCTACGACCCTCGCAGAGCGCAGCAGAAGTATCAAACCGAAGATAAGTGTGAAAACTCCGAGCGCCAAATCAAACTGAAAAGCAAGGTTGTAAAGGTCGTGCGAAAAATAGCCGAGTATTTTCGAAACTCCGTAAAAAAGCGACACAGCGCCTATAACCCTGCAAAAAATAATTGCCGAGGCATACGGTCTTACCATTATATAAACGCCTGCGGCTATAAGCAGCACCGAGCAGATTATATAACACCATTTTGCCTGTTTAATTGTTTTCATTGTTTTTTCCTCCCTTCATTTTCTCAACGCAATATATTATATACATAATAATTTCCGTTTCCAATAAACATAAAAAGGCTTATGTGTGAATTTCACACATAAGCCTTAAAGTGTTGTATTTTCAGACATTTACACCTGTTTGTCTGTATTTTTCAAAAAGCAGTAGCGCACCGTTCCGTCCAAAAGCCCGCTAATTCTTATAACAAAATCGTGCGGGTCGCCCTTCATGCCGCCGCTCAGCCACTCAAGCGTCATACCTACAAGCGCGTGGGAATAAAACGAGGCTACAAGCTCCACGTCTTCCTCGGTCGGGGATAAATCGGCAACCGATTTTTTAATGAATATAAGTATATTGTTGTATGTAACCTTATTAAGATAGGTTTCAACCTGCTCGCGGCTGATAGAATTGTAAAGATGATATATCGCGCGGCGGTTGTTATGCACAAAATCTATCGCCTTTAAAAAGGCTTCCTGCCAGGTATCGTAATCTGCCGTGTTTCCGAGAATATCCTGCGTTTCCACCTGAAAAAGCTCGTCAACCAGCGCGTATACGTCCTCAAAATAATAGTAAAACGTATTGCGGTTTACGCCGCAGCGGGTAACAATGTCTTTAACTGTAATTTTATCAAACGGGCGTTCTGAAATAAGCTCTACAAACGAGTCTAAAATTGCCTTTTTGGTAAATTGCGCCATATCGCACCTCCGGATAGTGTCAGTATAGCATATTGCTTTTTAAAAATCAAGACCTTACCTGAATATGTAAATTACAGAATAGCAAACAACTCCGAAATTTAAACAACAAACCCGCCGTTAATTCCGAGGACCTGTCCCGTAATGTATTCGGCGGCAGGGGAGGAGAGGAAGCGCACCGCGGCGGCTACCTCGTCGGCACTGCCCATACGTCCGAGCGGTATGCCCTCGACAAAATCGTTAAGCTCCTCAATTGTAAGGTTTGAGTTCATTCCGGTTTCAATAAGCCCCGGGGCTATGCAATTCACGGTAATACCGCTGGGAGCCAGTTCCTTGGCCAGCGCCTTGGTAAGACCTATAACTCCCGCCTTTGCCGCGGAATACGCCACCTCGCAGGAGGCGCCCACCTGACCCCACATTGAGGAAATATTTATAATACACCCTGATTTCTGATTAACCATAACGGGTGTTACCGCCTTGCAGCAGTTAAAAACGCCCTTTAAGTCAATATCAATTATGCGGTCGAAATCAATTTCGTCGGTATCGGTTATAAGTCCCTGATACGCCACGCCCGCATTGTTTACCAGCACGTCTATACTGCCGAATTTATAAAGTGTCTCTTTCACCATAATGTCCACTTCAAGCTTATTTGCAACATTGGCTTTCTGGGTTATTACCGAGTAGCCGTTGCTCACAAGGGAACGGCAGAGCAGGTTTGCCGATTCGTAGGATTCGTTATAATTGATTACCACATTCCAGCCGTTCTGCGCAAAGAGAATTGCTGTTGCCGCGCCTATGCCCTTTGAAGAGCCTGTGACTATTACTGTCTTTTTCATATTAACCCCCGCTTATATTTTCTGAAATCAGTATAACATATTTTTTCGGAAAATTAAAGCCCCAATTACAACAAGTTGAGTTTACATAACAGCGGGGTGTGCACATCTTGTGTGATTTACATAAAAAGTTTACATAATATTTTCCTTTTTTAAAATTGACAGTTGACATAACTTTAAAAATGTTGTATAACTATATTGTTAACCGCAAACGCGGCATACACTGATTTTACGGTTTAAGCGGCTTTAAAACCGACATTATGAAAAACGGTTTACATAAAGTGTAATTAAATCTACATTTTGTGGCGGCGGTTTTAAAAAAATCAAAATATAGGTTTTATTGTTTTTCAGGTATATCTTGTCCAACTCCGGCATATTATTTCTTAGAAACCGGAGGGAAGAATATGAAAAAAGGAACAGTATTAAGCCTTAAAAAAATCAGGTTTTCCGAATTTATAATAAAAAACAATGTGCTTGTGCTGCTGGTTATTTTGTTTATAGCCGGTATAGCCGCCGGAACATTTGCGGGGAAAAAAATCACCGGGCTGACGGATTACTCGGCGGAATATCTTGAGCGGTTTGTTGCGGAGCGTAGTAACGCTTCTTTTTTATCGGTTACGGTAAATTCCTTTGCGGCTTCGGCGCTTGTGCTGCTTGCGGTTTTTGCCGCGGGAACGTCGGTTTTGGGCGTTGTGCTGGTGCCTATAGCGGCGGCAGCCCGTTGCGTGCTTTACGGCAGCGTTTCGGCTCTGCTTTACTCGCAGTATTCGGTAAAGGGTATTGCGTTTAACGCCGTGCTTATAATTCCCGCAGAGATAATTTTCGCGGTTGCTCTGCTCTTGGCGGCAAGGGAATCGGTTAAGTTTTCACTCGGTATGGCAAGGCTCACGCTGCCCTCGGCTCCGCCGGTTAATCTCTCGGCGGATTTCCGCAGCTATTGCAGTAAGTACATACTTATATGTTTGCTTACATTGCTTTCGGCAATTACAGACGCGGTTATGTCCTGCTCATTCGGGGCAAGTCTTGCTTTATAAAAGGATGTTAAATTATTATAGGAGGTGCAATATGGCTGATATGTGCGACGCTTTCAGGGAATACCTTGTGAGCGTAAAAAAAGCGTCAACAAATACGGTTGATTCGTATATGCGCGATATACACCAATATTCGGCGTATTGCGCTTCAAAAAATACCGAGCCTGCGGCGGCTGATTCTTCATTTATAAAAAAATACATTGATTATTTAGCCGTTATGGGTAAATCGGACGCAACAGTTACCCGCACGGTAGCATCCGTTCGCTGCTATTACCGTTTTTTAATTTCAAAAAGCATTATAGAGGAAAATCCCGTAAACGGAATAAAGCTTAAAAAGACCGAGAAAAAGCTTCCGGGAATACTTGATTCAAACGAAATAATTCTCCTGCTTTCTCAGCCTGACGGGGACGATTATAAGAGCGTAAGGGACAAGGCTATGCTTGAGCTTTTGTACGCTACGGGTATCAGGGTTTCCGAGCTTATAGAGCTTTCGGTAACAGATGTTAATTTGCAGATAGGAATTTTACATATGCACACGGGCGGCAGGGAGCGCATAGTGCCCATGTACCCCGCGGCGGTAAAGGCGGTTGCGGATTATCTTGTAAACGTCCGCCCCGTAATTGTTACCGATAAAACCGAGGACAGGCTGTTCACCAATATGAGCGGCGGCTCAATGTCACGCCAGGGCTTTTGGAAAATTATAAAGCATTATTCCGAAAAGGCGGGAATTAAAAAGGATATAACCCCGCACACTCTGCGCCATTCGTTTGCGGCGCATCTGCTTGAAAACGGCGCGCAGCTTAAGGATATTAAGGAAATGCTGGGTCACGCCGATATATCCTCCACACAGGTATATGCGCAGTTTGTTAAAAACAAGTATACCTCGGCTTACGCCAGGTTCCACCCGCTGGCGAGATAAAGATAGCTTTTGAAATATATTGTGTTGAGCCTCCGTAGAAGTGTAAAAAAAGAGTGAACCCACGCATATAGGGGTTCACTCTTTTTTCTATAAACTAAAAAATTGTTATTTTTCTTTAAAATTCAGTATTCTTAATATTACAGGGCTTAAAATCATGTTTGAGGCAAGCTCGAACAGGAAATTTCCGCCGACCATACCTAAAAATACATATGATACGGTATTTGTAAACCCGAGACCCGCGCCCCACGCCTTTATGGTATCAAGGAAGAAAAGCAGGCAGCCTAAAAGGAAAACGCCGGTGTTTACAAGCGGGCACACAACCGCCGCGGCAACAACCGCCGCATATTTATTGTATTTTGCAAGCAGCTTGTAGGTAAGTCCCGCCGCAAAGCCGCAAGCCGCGCCTTTAAGCAAAACGGTGAGAACCGTGCCGAATACATTTACGGCAAAAAATGCCGTTGCGCCGCCGCTAAGCAGCACTACCGCGCCGAACACAAAGCCGAGCCATGTGCCGATTTTTACGCCGCATTTCGCCGCGCCTATAACTATAGGTATGAGCACCAGCGAAATGGAAAACGGACCGAACTTGATAAATCCGCCCAAAAGCTGCAGCACAATTACGATTGCCGTGAGTATTGCGCCGAGTACAAGGTTTTCTGTTTGTTTTTTTCTTTCTGTTGACATAATTCATTACCTCCGATACTCTCTCTTACGAGTAGAGTTCATTTGGCTGTCTTTCGTCAGCCCTATATATTATCCGCAAAAGCGGTTGTTTTAATTATTTTTTTCGTAAATAGCTTTCAGTCCCTCAAGTAAAAGATTTTCACTGTATATAATATTCTTTTTGCAGTGGGCTATTATTTCCTTTGAAAGTCCGCCGGTTGCAACGAAGGTCGGTGTTTCACCGAGTTCTTCTTCAATTTGGTCAAGCAGACCGTCTATCATGGCGGCGGTGCCGTAAACAAGCCCCGATTGCATACATTCCACGGTGTTTGTGCCTATAACCGAGCTTGGCGCCTCTATGGGGATTGACGGCAGCTGCGAGGTGTTGGCGGTCAAGGCTTTAAGTGTGAGCCGCACGCCCGCCGCTATAACCCCGCCCAAAAACGTGCCGTTTCTGTCAAGCACGCTCACGGTTGAGGCAGTGCCCATATCTATTATAACGCAGGGCATTGTGTATTCTTCAAGCGCGCCCACAGCGCCCGCCACAAGGTCTGCGCCGAGCTGCGCGGGATTATCAATTTTTATATTAAGTCCGGTTTTCACCCCGGGCCCTAAAATCAGCGGAACTATATGGCACAGCTTTGAAACCGCGCCGCCCACGCTTTCGGTAACAGTCGGTACGACAGAGGATATAATGCAGTCCTCAATATCCTCAAAGCTCTGACCGTAAAGCAAAAGCACGTCCTTAATCTCAATCGCGTACTGGTCCGAGGTTTTGCCGCTGTCGGTCGAGAGCCGCGCGGTAAAGGAAAGAATATTTGAATTATACGCCCCGAGCGTTACGTTTGTATTACCTATATCTATTGTAAGCAGCACTTGAAATCACTCCTTCAAGCCTTATTATACAGGCAAATATAAATAAAAGCAATAATTTTATTGACAAACAGGGAAAAAATTGTTATAATACAGTTTGCTGATTATAAAAATTAGCTCCTTGCTCCGCTTTCGCGGGGCCAAAAGTCCAAAGGGAGGTGCAAAGAAATGACAAACAAGTACGAGGCAGCCATTGTTTTATCCGTTGCGCAGGGGGAAGATGCCACTGCGGCTTTAAAGGAAAAATTCAATGACCTTATCGCAAAGCACGGCACAATTGAGAACGTTGACGATTGGGGCAAGCGCCGCTTGGCTTATCTCATCAATGACGAGGCAGAGGGCTACTACGTTTTCTTCAATTTTGAAAGCGAGCCGTCTTTCCCGGCTGAGCTTGAGCGTATAGCAAAGATCACCGACGGTGTTCTCCGCGCTATGGTTATCAAGAAGTAAGGAGGAACGAAAATGTTTAATTTAGTGGTTTTAACAGGTCGCTTAACTGCCGACCCCGAGCTTAAAACAACCCAGAGCGGACTTTCCGTTACTTCCTTTTCAATCGCTGTTGACAGGCGTTTTCGCTCAGGCGAAGAAAGGCAGACTGATTTTATAAATATAGTTGCCTGGCGCCAGCAGGCGGAATTTGTTGCAAAGTATTTCAAAAAGGGTAATCTTATCGGTATTCAGGGCTCTATTCAGACCCGCAAATATACCGATAAAAACGGGAACAACAGAACCGCATTTGAGGTAGTTGCAGACAATATTCAGTTTGTGGAATCAAAGCGTGATTCTGCACCCGCAGGCAATTCAGAGCCTGCCCAGTCGTACAGTAACGCGGGCAGCAACGATTTTGCCGATTTGGGCGATATGTCGGATGACGATCTGCCCTTCTGATAATTGATTTTATCTCATTCCTGTATATAGGAGGTTTGTTAGAATGGAAAACGAGAAAAACGACAGAGCAATGCACAGAAAAGCACGCAAAAAGGTTTGCCATTTCTGTGTTGACCGTGTAGAAGCTATTGATTATAAGGATGTTGCGCGTCTGCGCAAGTTTATATCCGAGCGCGCTAAGATACTTCCGCGCCGTGTTACCGGCACCTGTGCCGCTCATCAGCGCGAGCTTACCACCGCTATTAAGCGTGCACGCCAGATAGCTCTTCTGCCTTACGTAAACGATTAAGGTTTATTGTAAGAAAGCTTAATTATTATTTTAAAGCAAGCAGCTGTTTTTTGTAGCTGCTTGCTTTTTTTTACAATACTTGATTTTTTTAAAAATCGTGATGAGTTAAAAACGTAGTTTTGTGTATAAAATTAGCTGAATTCAGGCTTGTGCCGGGCGCACTTGAGAGTATTAAAACCGGCACCGTAACCGATAGCTTTGAAAGGGTGATTTTCGCCGCAATTGCAATAACGGGCATTGTGAGCGGTATTTGTAAGGGCTCAAACCAATGCGCTATTGCACATAAATTTTACGAGGAATGTCGCAGCTTTTTCTACGAAAACACACTTAATTTCCTGCACGGTGAGCTTGTTGCGGTAGGGCTTTTGGTACAGCTTTCTTATTCCGTCTCGGATTGCGCCTATATGATAAACGAGCTTACAATACTTAAGCTCCCCAAATGTCTTTCGGAGTTGAATATACCAACGGACGCCGTAGAAAAATTTGCCGATGAGCTTTGCAATTCGAGTGCAATTAACGATACATCCGATATAAGCCGCAAAAGGATGCTTGACGCATTGGAAATTATTAAAAAATAAAAAATCTCGGAATAACCTGTAAAGCACTTACAAAAGTATAAAAAAACGGATATCGAGTATGATTTTTCCGGTTGTGTAAGCTATATAAAAGGTTTATAATAATAATTGAAAATTACTTTTATTATTATACTTTTCATTTCTTACGGGAGGCAATTATGACTTCTTACGAAAGAAGAAAAATCTGGTATGATATGCTTGATAAGGATATGCCCTTGATTGATAAGCGTATTTCTGACGGAATTGAAAAAAACCGAAAGGGCAATATTCAAATTAAGCTTACAGATAAAAGCGGCAGACCCGTTGCGGGTAAACGCGTGAAAATTCTTCAAAAAAGCCACGATTTCAAGTTCGGTGCAAATTTATTTATGCTTAAAGGCTTTGAAACCGAAAGGGAAAATGCCGAATACGAAAAGGCTTTTAAGGAGTTATTTAACCTTGCCACGGTTCCTTTTTACTGGAACACGCTTGAGCCCGAGCAGGACAAGCCGCGCTTTTCTGAGGATAGCCCTTTTATTCTTCGCCGCCCGCCGACAGACCTTTGCGTTGAGTTTTGCGAAAAGCAGGGCATTGCGCCTAAGCTTCACTGCCTGGTTTATGATAATTATATTCCCGATTGGCTGCCCAAAGGTGATATGAAGCAGATGGAGTATTACTATGAAAAGCGCGTTTCGGAAATTGCCGAGCGCTACGCGGGCAGAATGTATGAATTTGAGGTCATAAACGAAACGCTCAGCACACGGTGGTGGCATAATCAATCGGTAATAAGCGGCAGGCGTGATGTTGTGGAGTGGGCGTTTGCGTTGGCAAAAAAGTACCTGCCGAATGAAAAACTTATTATAAACGACGGCTATCCCTTGGCGGAGGCTGCAATTATGAATTACAGAAGCACCTATTTTTTACAGCTTGAGAAGTGTCTGCTTAATAAGACGCCGATTGATAAAATAGGCACTCAGCACCATATATTTGTTGGCAACACCGCAAGAACCGAGGAGGAATACGACGCGTCGGTAAGGGAGCACCTTAACGAGGGCAGCCCGCTTATGCACCTAAAGGCGCTTGACGCTTTGGCAGAGCTTGGCTTGCCCCTTGAGCTTACCGAGCTTACAATTCCCACCTTCGGCGATACTGCCGAGGATGAAGAGTTGCAGGCGGAGCTTGTAAGAATAATTTACTCGGTATGGTTTTCCCACCCGGCTGTTGAGTCGGTTGTTTATTGGAATTTGGTTGACGGCTGCGCCTTTAAATCTGAAAATGCGGATTGGTACTGTGATGAAAATAACTGCCGCGGCGGTTTTTACCACAGAGATTTAACCCCGAAAAAATCCGCTCTTATGTTGTCATGGCTTATAAACGGCGAATGGCGCACAGAAAAACAGGAAATTACCGATAAAAACGGATGTATTAACCTGCGCGGCTTTTACGGTGATTATTCACTGGAAATTGACGGGGAAAAATACGGGTTCGGATTACATAAGAACGGAGACAAAGCGGCAGAACTGGTTGTTTGATTATTTTACTGCTAATCAAAACCACCGGTTCAACCGGTGGTTTGCTCCACCCCTATAAGGGGTGATTACTGGCTTGACCCCTAAAAGGGGTTTTGAAAGTTTAGCACCGCATTACATTCTCCGGCAACCGCTCACGTGCGGTTGCTTTTTTTGCCTACTTTCTCTTGTCACCCGTAAACGGGTCGGTAAATTCTTTTATACTAATCTGGTCTGCTGCATAATCTTCTTCTAACTGATTCCTTATGTATTCCGCTATAACTTTTTTATTTCGACCGACTGTATCTACATAATATCCTCTACACCAAAAACTTCTTGAGCCGTATTTGTATTTTAAATTTGCATGTCGGTCGAAAATCATCAATGTACTTTTCCCCTTGAGATATCCCATGAATTGTGCTATACTTATATATGGTGGTATACTTACGAGCATATGTATGTGGTCTACACATGCTTCTGCTTCTATAATTTCCACTCCTTTCTGCTCACACAGTTTTCGCAATATTTCTCCTATATCCTTTTTTAATGTACCGTATATTTCTTTCCTGCGATACTTTGGTGCGAATACTATATGATATTGACACCTGTATTTTGAGTGGGCTGTGCTCTTGATTTCATTGTTTCCATCTTTTTTTAACATAATTTCCTCCTTGTACTTTAGTAATGCAGTCGCCAAACCGCTTCTATTATACTTGGAGGTTATTATTTTTGCACCACTCTTTTGCGTGGTGCGTTTTTCTTTACTGAAGCGTTCCTTTTCCCCCGGTAGAACCGGGGGTTTTCATCAATTGCCAGACAAACAAATTCCCGTTTTCAATGAAAAACGGAAAGCTTTCGGGATCGAGCTTTACCCTAAAACGGTCGATTTCAACCGATACCACCTCGCCCTCGGCGTTTGAGGGAATGCTGTAGTCGATGGTAAAATTCTTAAGTGTGACATTTTTTCCGCCGGTTACGGCAAAGGGCATAGACCACCCCGAAAAAACCAGATTGGAACCGCAAAAATCAATTTCGACGTTACTGAGATCCTTAATTTGAAAAAATGTGTCCCTTGTCTCTTTACAAAAGGTATTCGAAATAGGGTAATAAGCCGGCTTTGTATCCTCAAAACCGAAAAAATAATCGCCCTTTTCTATGCTTATTACACACTCATCGGGGCAGCAGTCAACGGCCCGTCTGATCGCGTTTATTCCGCCGCTTAAAATATCGGATTTTTTAAGGGTTATTTTCTTCATACTGAACTACTCCGGTTTTGTTTCAAGCTTCAGCGGATAATCCCCGAGGTGGTTTATTTTAAAGCCGTTTGCCTTATATTCCTCGTAATTAAAGGCCTCCAGCTCGTCGATCGCCAGCTTGTGGAATTCGTAAAAATTGTGCCACCATTCGTAGCCGCTGCCGAGACTTGCGCTCAGGTAAGCGTCGGCAATATCGCAGCCCATTTGCGGC
>OIYO01000531.1_pt1 | contig 30656 bp, 26 predicted proteins | sample 1588191 | NCBI WGS metagenome assembly OIYO01 (sample SAMN03283275) | human gut metagenome | biome: human-associated habitat; material: feces | host: Homo sapiens | place: Peru | collected 2012 | reverse complement strand
ATGAAAGAAGAAAAAATCAAAGTCCTTGCGCTCCTGCCAATGGAACTGCCAAAGGAGATCGAGCTGGACAACACCCTTGAAGCCATGCAGAAATTTGTAGGCGGGCTGATCGAATGCATCACATTGAGTGACACCGGTTCAGAGGTCACACTGGTCTGCAATGATGAAGGCAAGTTGCTTGGCCTGCCGCTCAATCGTCCGCTGTGGGATGGAGCCGATGTTCTTGCCGGGCCGGGATTTCTGGCCGAATGCGACAACGAAGGGAATCTGACTTCTCTGCCGCAGAGTGCAATGGACTTCTACAAAGAGAAATTCAGAGCTTTTATCATTGAAATCTAAGGAGAAACACTTATGACCTTTAACGCAATGACCGAACGTTACGAAGAGATCACGGTTTGCGGAAAGCCTGCGCTGTTCACCAGCATCCGCATCAAGAGAGATACTGTCCCGGATGGTCTGTACGCCTACGATGTCCGGCATGATGATGAGTGCCGGGGTATTCCCTGTGAGATTGCGCCCTTTGTGATGGTCAATCACTGGGGCACCATCATCCTTGCGGAACCACTGGAACTGCCCGATGATGGGCGGCGGTATATCGACGAAGAAATCGATTGGAACTATGATCCATTCGACGGAGCAGAGAAAAAACAGCGTCCATGTACGACTGTGGCAGAATTTATGAGCGTTTATATGTCACATTAAGTAGTTTTCATTTGACCGCCTATTTTATTTATAGAGGTGGTTAATCAAAAAAAAAGAAGATTTCCTCTGTATAAGAGTCAATCTTCTTTTTTTGTATAATCATTGCGCATACAAGTATACGTATATGTGTATACACAACAAAGAAGTTGTGCAAGCAAAAGAGTCGTGTCCAAGGAAATGAAAGTGTTTGCAGGCTACCAAACAATCCTACCATAGAAAATCCGTCTCAAATTGTAAGAATTTGGAATCCGAGACAGATTCTTTCTTTTTGTATTTGCAGTGTTAATGGATGTCGGTTCACAATATGAGAGGTTTGTTCTCTCGTTTATGGAGCTGCTTCTTATTAGAAGAAGATATTAGTCTTATTAGATATATTAGATTATAATAAGGTATAACCCCATTATGGTAGGGTCAGATGGTAGGATATGTAGGTACGGATGGTAGGATATGTAGGGTCAGATGGTAGTCTATGGTAGGGTCAGATGGTAGGATATGTAGGTACGGATGGTAGGCTTTCAGACATCTCTATGGTAGGGTCAGATGGTAGGCTGTGCAAATGAATCTATGGTAGGTATGGATGGTAGTCTATTGTAGGTACAGATGGTAGGCAATCAATATCGACAAAAATGTATTGTATGACTGATTGACGGCGTACCTACAATTTGGTATACTTGACCTATTACAACGAAACGAGGCCGGATATTATGAGCCAGTCCAAAAATCTGAATGCGAATAACGTCATCGAAAAAAGTAAAGATCTCGTTTGGGCTAAATTTAAGGACTGGGACGCTGGCGAGCTAAAGCTGCTGGAAGTTTACCTGTCTAAGATAAATCCGAGAGAACCAGAAGGTTCTACGGTCGTTTTTACAATGAAAGAATATGGCGAGCTGCTGGGTCTGTCGCATTTGCAGTACGAACAGGCAAGCCGACTTGTCACAAAGTTCGTTTCAAAGGCTGCTGGATTTGAGCAGGAAGATTCTAAGGGACGAAAAAAGACGGTTGCAGTTCCGCTATTCTATTCCGCTGTGTGCGAAATGGATGATAAGCTCCACCAGTATGTTATCCGGTTAAGATGTCATCCAGACCTTGAACCGCTATTCTTCAATATTGCAGATCGGAAGTACATCAAGTACCGACTGCGAAATACAGTCAAGCTGAAGAGCCAGTACAGCATTACGCTTTACAGTTTGCTACTTGATAGCAAAGGAAATCCACAAGGCTGGTCGCCAACGATTGAAGAACTGAAAGATCAGCTGGGGGTAACATCCGATTGGTATAAGTCTTTCCGCGCGTTCCGGCAGGATATTTTGGATAAGGCCGTTAAAGAAATCAATGAAGTCACAGACTTAAACGTAGATTATGCCAAGGGAATGAAAGGTCGGAAGTGTACATCTATTCGGTTTATTGTTACAAGCAAGGCTGCTGGAACCTCTAAGAACGAATTGGAGGAGCCGAAAGGAAGCAGCGTTGACTATACGCAGTATATTCCTTGCATGGGTGCAGGAGCGATTAACGCTGGGAAACGCTTGAAAAAGGATATACATGAATTTTATCCCGAAATTCCGATGAATAAGATTGATGATGCCGTTATGGATGTCCTAAAGGCAGTGCAAGCCAAGATGGAGTCTTTGGAAGAGTGGCCTAAAAATGAAGGTGGCTACGCATGGACGATCATGTTTGGAAAAGGTGAGCCAACAGAAGAAAATGCGAAGCACCGGAAAGAATTACTCGACGATTTGGTTCCGGGTACATATTTTCCAGTGGACTCTTATTTCAAAAAATAAAAATATCTGCGATAGTGAGTTAAAAAGTGAAAATCTGATCTTGTAAAGAAGGGCAAACCGGAGGCAATATAAGATGAAGTCAAATTTTGAGTTCTTGAAAGATAGCTTCCCAGTCTTGGCAAATTTCGGAGAGCTTTCTGAAAAATACTTATACACCGATTCAAACTCCTGCTTAATGAAGCTGGGTATGATCGGTGAGACTATCGTTAATCTGATTTTCACCTATGACAAGCTGCCTCTTCCCTATGACAATACGGCGGTCAATCGCATTGACACTCTGTATCGGGAAGGCTTGATTACGCATGATCTGGCCGACATTCTCCATGCACTCAGGAAAAAGCGAAATCTGGCCGTCCATGAAAACTATGCTTCGGTCGAGGATGGAAAAGCCTTGATTCAGATGGCATATAGCTTGACGGAATGGTTCATGCAGACATACGGCGATTGGAATTACCAGAGCAAACCGTTTGTCATGCCGTCTGATAGTGCATCTGCTGTCTCCGTTGATAAGGCAGCGGAAGAAGCCAAAGAAGACCTTCTGCTGGATGAGGCATCGAAAGTAGCCGCAGCTGCTCCAGCTGTCAGCATGGATGATCGCAGGAAACAGGCTGGAAAGGCCGCAGGACGGCGTTTTAAGTCCGAGGCTGAAACTAGATACCTGATCGATGAACAGCTCCGTAAAGTAGGCTGGGAGGCCGATACGGAGAAGCTGCGCTATTCAAAGGGCACTCGTCCTGCCAAGGGGCACAATATCGCTATTGCAGAATGGCCTACGGATTCTACCGTTGGCAACAAGGGCTACGTAGACTATGCGCTGTTCGTTGGCACTCAGTTGGTTGCAACCGTTGAAGCAAAGGCAATCCATAAGGATATTCCGTCCGTGATCGATTACCAGTGCAAGGATTATTCTAGAAACATCCGGGCTGAGGATGCCCAATACCAGATTGGAACATGGGGAAAATTTAAGGTTCCGTTTACCTTTGCCACAAATGGAAGGCCATATCTGAAGCAGTATGACACAAAAAGTGGTGTCTGGTTCCTTGATCTGCGTCAGCCGGATAATGTTCCGAAGGCCATGAAGGGCTGGATGAGTCCAACTGGCATAATGGAGCAGCTTGAAAAGGACATCCAAGCCAAAGAGCAGGCTCTGAAAGCAATGCCGTATGATCTGCTTCGGGATAAGGATGGCCTGAATCTCCGCGAGTATCAGCTGAAGGCGATTCAGGCCGCAGAAAACGCCATCCTGAACGGTCAGCAAAATATCCTGCTGGCAATGGCAACAGGTACAGGCAAGACCCGGACGATTCTGGGCATGATCTATCGCTTCCTGAAAACTGGTCGCTTCCGCAGAATTTTGTTCCTGGTTGACCGAACTTCCCTTGGCGAGCAGGCAACTGATGTGTTCAAGGAAGTCAAGCTGGAAGACCTTATGACCCTTGATGATATTTACAACATCAAGGGCTTGGAGGACAAAGCTGCGGATAAGGAAACGAGGATTCAGATTGCTACTGTGCAGAGCATGGTGAAGAGAATTCTTTACAATGGCGAAGATACCATGCCGGCTGTCACCGATTTTGACCTTGTTATCATCGATGAAGCACACCGAGGCTACATTTTGGACAAGGAAATGGGCGAAGATGAGCTTCTTTACCGTGACCAGACCGATTATCAGAGCAAATATCGTTCGGTCGTGGAGTATTTCGATGCGGTGAAGATTGCGCTGACGGCAACACCTGCATTGCAGACTACGGAGATTTTTGGCCAGCCCGTCTATAAGTACACTTACCGTGAAGCCGTTATTGAGGGCTATCTTGTTGACCATGATGCTCCGCACGAGTTGAAGACAAAGCTCAGTCAGGATGGTATCCACTACAAAAAAGGCGATACGGTAACAGTTTATGATACGGTCACGGGAGAAATCACCAACTCGGAGCTGCTGAACGATGAGCTGGACTTTGACGTTGATAAATTCAACCGTAAGGTCATTACAGAACCCTTCAACCGGGCTGTTCTGGAAGAGATCGCCCGTGATATTGACCCCGAAACGCCGGAAGTGCAGGGAAAGACTCTGATTTATGCAGTGGACGACCAGCACGCAGACCTCATCGTGAAGATTCTGAAAGAAATCTATGCGAAGACAGGCGTGGATAACGATGCCATTATGAAAATCACTGGCAGCGTTGGCGGCGGCAACAAGAAAAAAGTCGAGGAAGCAATCAAGCGTTTTAAGAATGAACGCTATCCGAGCGTCGTTGTCACCGTTGACCTCTTGACTACGGGTATCGACGTTCCTGAAATCACAACGCTGGTTTTCATGCGCCGGGTAAAATCCCGCATCCTGTTTGAGCAGATGCTGGGTCGTGCTACAAGACTTTGCCCGGCTATTCACAAGACGCACTTTGAAATTTACGACCCCGTCGGTGTCTATGAGTCTCTGGAAGATGTCAACACCATGAAACCTGTTGTGGCAAACCCTGCCGTAGCTTTTACGCAGCTTCTGGAGGGTCTGGAAGTGCTGCAAGATGATAGACAGGTAAAGAACCAGATCAACCAGATCGTGGCAAAATTGCAGCGCAGAAAGCGCAATATGGACAGCAGGACAATGGAGCATTTTATCAGCATGACGGGTGGAAAAGACCCAACGCAGTTCATTGCAGAGCTTCAGAATAGCAAGCCAGAAGAAGCGAAAAAGCAACTTCTGGCTTGCAAAGACGTGTTTGAAATGCTCCAGCAGACAAGACCGAATGGTGGCCGCAAGCTGGTGATCTCCGATCAGGAAGACGAGCTGCTGTCGCACACGAGAGGTTACGGCAGCAGCGACCGCCCGGAAGACTATCTGGATGCCTTTGCAAACTATGTAAAGACGAATCTGAACGAGGTCGCTGCGCTCAATATCGTTTGCACCAGACCGAAAGAGCTGACCCGTGAAAGCCTGAAATCCCTGCGCCTGACGCTCGATCGGGAGGGATTCACTACGCAGCAGCTCAATACGGCCATTTCGCAGATGACCAATGAGGAAATCACGGCAGACATTATCAGCCTGATCCGCAGATATGCAATCGGCTCTGCGCTGATCTCCCACGAAGCCAGAATTCGCAAGGCCGTTGATAAGCTGAAAAAAGCGCACCGCTTCTCCATGCAGGAATTGAACTGGATCAGCCGGATGGAAAAGTACCTGATGGAGGAATCGGTGCTGAATGTTGCTGTTTTTGATGAGGACGGGCGTTTCAAGGCGCAGGGCGGCTTTAATAAGATCAATAAAGTATTTGGAAATCAATTGGAAAGCATCGTGCTGGAACTGAACGAGTACCTGTACGATGATGGAGGAAGAACCGCATGACGACCCAGGAAATCGTATCGAAGCTCTGGAATCTCTGTAACGTGCTGCGTGATGATGGCATTACCTATCACCAGTACGTTACAGAGCTTACCTACATCCTGTTCCTGAAGATGGCAAAAGAGACAGGCGCGGAGAGCCAGATCCCGGAAAGCTATCGCTGGGACAAGCTGACGGCGAAGAGCGGCATTGAACTGAAAAAGTTCTATAAAGAGCTTCTGAACGATCTGGGCGAAAACTGCACCGGGCGTGTCCTGGAAATCTATCAGGGTGCTGCCACCAATATCGACGAGCCAAAGAACCTCGAAAAGATCATTACCACCATTGACGGTCTGGACTGGTTCTCTGCCCGTGAGGAAGGCTTAGGCAACCTTTATGAAGGCTTGCTGGAAAAGAACGCAAACGAGAAAAAGTCTGGCGCAGGCCAGTATTTTACCCCTCGTGTTCTAATCGATGTTATGACCCGTCTGGTAAAGCCGCAGGCTGGTGAACGCTGCAACGACCCTGCTTGTGGCACGTTCGGCTTTATGATCGCCGCCAATCAGTATGTCCGGGAGCAGACCGACGATTTCTTTGATCTGGATGCTGATACCGCAGCCTTTGAGCGTGAAAAAGCCTTTACAGGCGTAGAGCTGGTGCATGATACCCACCGTCTGGCTCTGATGAATGCCATGCTGCATGATATTGAGGGCGAGATCGTTCTGGGCGATACCCTGTCCAACATCGGAAAGAGCATGAAGGGTTATGATGTCGTTCTGACCAATCCCCCCTTTGGCACAAAAAAGGGTGGTGAGCGCGCCACACGAGATGACTTCACCTTTCCTACCAGCAATAAGCAGCTGAACTTCTTGCAGCACATCTACCGTAGCCTGAAAGCGGATGGAAAAGCCCGTGCAGCGGTCGTGCTGCCGGATAACGTCCTGTTTGCAGACGGTGACGGTGAAAAGATTCGTGTTGACCTGATGGATAAGTGCAACCTGCATACGATTCTGCGCCTTCCTAAGGGCATCTTTTATGCGCAGGGTGTCAAAACGAATGTGTTGTTCTTCACCCGTGAAAAAACGGACAAGGGCAATACCAAGGAAGTCTGGTTCTACGACCTGCGCACCAATATGCCGTCATTTGGCAAGACCAATCCACTGAAGACCGAAGACTTTGCAGCCTTTGAAGCGGCTTACGAGTCCACAGACCGCCATGCAGTTCAGGATGAGCGGTGGAGTGTCTTTACCCGTGAGCAGATCGCAGAGAAAGGCAACAGCCTTGCTCTCGGCCTGATTCGTGATGATTCCATCGTAGACTACGAAGACCTGCCAGACCCCGTAGAAAGCGGCGAGGAAGCCATTGCACAGCTGGAAGAAGCCGTTGACCTGCTGATGAGCGTTGTAAACGAGCTGAAAACTCTGAAAGGCTCGGAGGTGTGAGATGGCAAGAGGAAAAAAAGCGGCACAAGGGCTGACACCAGAAGAAAAGCTGGCACAGGCACTTGTGCCGATGGAAGAGCAACCGTATAAAATCCCTGAAAATTGGTGCTGGGTTAGATTGCTAAACGTTGCTAATCTTTATAATGGAGATCGAGGAAAAAATTACCCATCCAAAAAAGATTACCAAATTACAGGAATTCCATTTATAAATGCTGGAGCTTTAGTTGATGGTCAACTAGAACCCAAAGAATTTAATTATATTAGCGAAGAAAAATATAATGCACTAAGTGCCGGAAAAATACAGTGCGGTGACATTTTATATTGTCTAAGAGGCTCCTTGGGAAAATCTGCTATCGTTGAAATAGAAGGAAATGGAGCTATTTCTTCGTCTCTTTGTATCTTAAGATGTACTAAAGCTATTGATAATAGATTTCTGTTTTTCTTGTTAAATTCTGATATAATAAAGAAACAACAAGATTCCGCAGAAAATGGTTCTGCTCAACCCAATTTGTCCGCCGCAAGTGTTATAAAATATATGGTTCCGTTGCCTTCCATTTTAGAACAGCGGCGCATCGTTGACCGCATCGAAAGCATTTTTGCAAAGCTGGATGAGGCCAAGGAAAAGACACAGACCGTTGTTGACGGCTTTGAACTGCGCAAGGCTGCCATTCTGCATAAGGCGTTTACAGGTGAGCTGACTGCAAAATGGCGAAAACTGCATGGGCTAGATTTGAAGAGCTGGGAGTATTTGAAAATTGGTGAATTTGCGCAGGTAAAGGGAGGAAAGCGACTTCCAAAAGGCTGTTCATTAGTAACGCAAAAAACAAATCATCCCTATTTAAGAATTGCAGATTTTGGTGATAATACGATTGATAAAACGGATTTACATTACATAACAGAAGATGTTTTTGAACAAATCCGTTCGTATATTATCAAAAAGGAAGATGTATACCTCTCGATTGTTGGCACAATTGGAAGGGCCGGCGTGATTCCAGAAGAATTAGATGGAGCTAATTTGACTGAAAACGCAGCGCGTATTATTACTAATAGAACCAAGCCTAGGTACTTATGTTTATTTCTTTCGTCCCCACAAACGCAGGAAAATATTAAAAATCGTATTCGTTCAGCAACGCTTGGAAAGCTATCACTCCTGAATATTAAGGATATAGATACTTCTCTTCCAACTGTCGAAGAGCAATTAGAAATCGTGAGAATCATTAACGACCTATTTGAAAAGGAAAGTGCGGCCAAAGAAGCTGCTGAAGCCGTCCTCGAACAGATCCACACCATGAAAAAGGCTGTGCTTGCCCGTGCGTTCCGTGGTGAGCTTGGAACCAATGACCCGACAGAGGCAAGTGCTGTAGAGCTGCTGAAAACGATGCTGTAAGTTTTTACAAACCAGTCAGGGAGTGAATGCCTTGGAAAAGAAAAAGCGTAAGCCTAAAGCCATTATGGAGGATACTAAATCTGGAAGCCTTGCGTATAACCGATTGGAAATGCAAGTCAGTCAGGCTATTCACATGGCTGTTGAAATGCACCAAGAGCTTGACTATCTACTGGTTTTAGATCATTATGACGATATATCGATATTTGATAAAGAGGATTCTCCCGCAGTTGTTAGCTATTATCAGCTAAAGAGCAAAGAGGACTTAATTATAATCGATTCTGTCGTTCGTAAAGAATGGCTTCCAAAATTATACCTACATCTGAAAAATAACACTTGGAACATAAAAGAGTTAGGACTTGTTACACCATGTGTGCTAAAAGTAAATGCATCACAGAAATATGGCATAAAGGAACAAACTTTGAGCCGCGAAAAAACTCCATTCAGAGAGATAGATTCTGCGATGCAGCGAAGAATTAAAGAAGACATCGGTGAAGCCTTGTCCATACCGTCGGATAATGTTGATCTGTCAAAATTCGTACATATGCGAACAACCCTTACGATTGCAGAGCATAGGAATATGGCAGAGCAAAATTTGAATGCGTTTCTGTATAAAGTATATCCACATATCAGCTTAGATACCGCAAAGACAATATTCAACACATTGGTTGAGCTTCTTTCTCAAAAACAACGATATGAGGGATTAAGCAAAGATTCCGACTATGAAACCGTACGAAAATACAAAGGCGTATCAAAAAATGATATTACAAGAATAATCGACACGGCAATAATGGCACATATTCCATCGTTTGATGATATTGTGCGGTGGTCTGGATATCAAGATTCAGCAAAGCAGGAATTATCATTAGCATATATTGAAGTACTTACTGATAATCAAAAAAATGATGAAAGTCAACGAGTTTTATTTGGGAGAATTTACGCTTTTATTTTAGAAAATCCGCAAAAAGATGATGAGAATATGTCGGATTATTCAAGACGTGTTCGTCGCGGAATCGGGAATGTTCCTCCAATATATTCGGAGCTGTATATGCTGGTTGTTGTTACGAGTGTTATGATAAACCATTGGAGGCGAGACAATGCGTGAAATGTATTTTGAAAGTGTATTGATAGCCGATATTGTAAATAAGAGTGCTCGCTTTCAAAAATTTGAAAAAGGACTAAATGTTGTTACAAGCACAGATAATCACGTCGGAAAATCATCATTATTGAAATCGCTGTATCACACATTTGGCGCAAATGTAAAGTACGATAACGTGTGGGATATAAATAGTAAGCTGTACATTTTGAATTTTAAGGTCGATGATGTTGGATACAGGATTATTAGGCACGTAAAAAACTATGCTGTTTTTAAGGGTGACGAGCTTTTACGGATAACTAATAAAGTTATGGAAGAGCTATCACCATTACTTGAGCAGATTTTTGACTTTGGTGTCTATTTGGATAGTAAGGAAACTGGAAAAGTCACGTTGGCTCCACCTGCATTTACGTTTCTTCCCTATTATATCGATCAAGATGATGGTTGGAGCACTCTATACGGAAGTTTCCAGAATCAGGAGCAGTATAAGAAGCCTGACAGAATCAAATCGCTATATTATCACTTGAATATCTATACGAAGCATTCTGTTGAGCTAATGGCTCAAAGAGATCATCTGCAAGAAGAAATAACTTCTTTGAAAAAGGATGCGTTGAGATTATCGGAAATTATCGAATCCATTTCGGAGGAAGTTCAAGGCATCGTTCCGGCAGATGATGTTGCTCAATTTGATGAAAATATTAGACCTATAAAAGCAAAAATCAAGAATATTGTAAATAAGATTGGCACTAAAAGAAATGCCATTCAGGAACTTCAAGTTTCGTTGGAACAGCATGAGCAGCAATTAGAAATCATATCTGCATATCATAAAATTGCTGGTGCAACAGGTGAATCTGTACATGAAGCAGCTCATACCTGTCCGCGGTGTGGATATTTGTATGATGATGAAATATACAACAGAGTCCATGCAAACTATATGAACGTAAGCGAAGATTACGTAATGCAGTATGTTTCACAGGCAGTTGCATCTATTCGGGAAAAATTACAAAGTGAAAAAGAAGAATACGTAGCCCTTATGTCCGACTTGAAAAAACTGGAGACTACATTTGAAGAAAAATCCGAGAGCTTCAATGTGTATGTCCGTCAGCGTGGCATGAGAGATACGCTCGACCGATTTAGCTCCCAATTAAAAACGAATGAAGGCAGACAGATCGATATTCAATCTGAGTTGAAGGAGATAAAGAAAGAATTAAGGACACTCCCTAATAAAGATGAGGTTGAAGAAAAATATATTGACTTCACTCGATATAACATTATGAAGCTGAATGCATGGAACTCGGCTTATGATGGAACGATTAAGCTGTTAACACCAATTAAAGCACAGGGAACATTGGAGAATAAAATAATCCTTGCACAGTTTGTAGGTCTGTTTCAAACGATGGATTATTTCAAAACCCAAACGATAAGATTTCCTTTCGTTGTAGATTCCCCAAGAGGAAAAGAAGCTAGTCAGGAGAGTAGCAAGGAAATTTTGTCGATGATTACAGAAATATCTACGCTGCCTCAGATCATCCTTGCAACGATAGATTTTGAAGCATACAAAGATAATATCGGAGATTCTGCAAAGAATGCTAATGTTATCACTTTGCAGGAAAAGAACAAGCTGCTTGACGAAGCAACTTATCTAACCTACGAATCCGAAATTTCACAGGCGGTAGAATTATTTAGCCTATACATGAGTAAATCATAGGAGAATCACACATTACACAATACACACTGTGTAATGTGTGTTACATCAAAATTACATTGATGTACCTTGCATTTTCCCTTGGCTTTTGCTATTGGAGCCAAGGGAATTTTTATTTTATTAGAAGATGTGTCTTTTATAGGTAGAATCGTTAGAATTTATCAATATAGCCTTCCGAGAAAAAGAATTTTGAAAGAAAAAATAGTCCCGAATGTCGAAACTACCGATGCTTTTGCTTTAGGATGGATTTTGATGGTTTAGCTTAGTGTCTTATTGGCAGGCAAAGGAAAAAACAGAAAATTTCAATGTGATTTTTCTATAAGATATAAGAAATGATTCTATATCGATGAATATCAAGAAAAATCAGATTATGGAAGATTGGTTTTATATAGATGTTTCTATATTAGGATAGATTACATAGGATGATTTAGATTTATTAAAACTTAGATGGGTGTATAACAGTGAGATAAATTTTATGAGGAGGTCATGTTTATGACTAAGGCAAAAAAGCTCCCTGTTTTATCTCCATCGATCCATACGTTTGAGATGATCGGTGAATACTCAGATAATAAAGCAAACTCCCGTATCTATGAATCAATCAAGAAGCTGGTGAACGAGGAGAAATATCGTCAAATCCATTATAACGGAGCAACTGAAAACTGTTATACCTATAAGCGAATTGGCGGTGGGCTGAAAATCAAACTCTCGTCATATCCAAAACACGGAAAATATTATATAACCTTATCGGGCGTAAATCTTGCCCGGATTGCAGGAGAGCCATCGAGATTGGCTTTAACAGAGCTGTCTCCACGTGGATTGGCTTGTCAGGAAGAAATTTTCCTGGAGGAGTTGAAGAACCTTGGCATTCTTGGCGTTGAGAAATTTATTACATGGAAAATGAAACGTGTAGACATTACGCAGGATTTCTATGTGAAATCAGACCCGACGCTTATTATGAAGGTGGTTCGTCACGCCGGAAAGGTTGAACCTTACAGAAAAGGCCATGAAAATCACCACAATCAGCATAACGAAATGAGAAGCTGTACGTTCAGAAGGGATGCGTATGATTTTGAATTATATGATAAACACGAGCAATTATCAGCTGAAGAAGAGAAAGGATATCCGATTCGGTCTGAGGATATTGCTGCTTCAAAAAATCTTGTCCGATATGAGATTCAGCTGAAACGGAAATATCTGAAAGATTTTGAGAGCGAAAATCTGGACGGCGTGGGATTTAAATTGAAAAATCATGCGTTGCTTTGCTATTTCGAGGAACTTGGAAAAGCGATACCAGCTATTCTTTATCAATGTGCCTACGAGATGTTCGGAGCGCACCCGTGGTATTATGCTTCCGGTGCGTTAGAACAGCTGAATGAAAGTGATCTGGATAAAGAGACCCAAAAGTTACTTCGCTCTTATATCGAGGCAGCGAATAAGGCAGACGAACCTGTGAAATACAGCTACCGCAAAAAGAAGCAGATCAAGGCAGCGTTGGATGTGTTGGAAATCAACACAGTGATTATCCCGGATCGGATTCTGAACAAGCGGCAGTATGCACGGTTTCCGGTTGCGCCGATCTATTCAAGGGTGCAGGAAATCGACAATGAGGGAACGTGATTCGCTGGATTGCGGATGTTATGGAGAAAGACATACCTAATAGGGACACATCAAACAACACCGTAACACGATAAACTAAAGAATGGAGATGGATTTCGATGTCAGATTTAGAAAAATACCCAGATGTTCTGAATTTTAAGCAGGTTCAGGAAATTTTGCACGTTGGCAAGAATCTTCTTTTGGATCTCTTGAACTCAGGGGAACTTCCAGCATTCAAAGTTGGAAAGCTATGGAGGGTTTATAAGAAGAGCCTGATTCTGTACTTAGAGCAAAGCTGAGAAAAATCTGCAGTCACTATCGAGTTTCCGATGTGGCTGCGGATTTCGTATACTGTAATTGTGTATACACATATAAGCATACTCCATTCATTAAATGATTTTTCATTATTCATCGAGATAGAAAGTTGACGTTTTACAATAAAAAGTTTATAATATATACAGAACTCACCATACTCAAAAGTATATACACAATAAAGGCTACACAACAACACATACACATATTCAGAGGATTACTTATCAATGGAAGAGTTGTCAATCCATCACACAAATTATCTGATTGAGCAAAATCCACTAAATCAAGATTTGTTTAGCCGCTGGATTGCGTTCATCGATGCGAGTCCCAAAACAATAGAAACCTATACAAAAGGAATCAGGTATTTTGGAGAATACCTCTCTAGCTGTGGAATCCGACAGCCGACGAGAGAGACAGTTATTGCCTATCGTGATGAATTGAAAGAAAATCATAAGCCAACGACTGTACAGAGCTATCTGGAAGCTGTCAAGTTATTCTTTCAATGGACAGAGCAGGAAAAGCTGTATCCGAACATCGCTGCTCATATCAAGGGCGCAAAGCTGGATTCAGAGTATAAAAGGGACTATTTGACCACAAAGCAGGTAAGTAAGCTGCTTGATGCCATTGATACTTCCACCCTGAAAGGGCTGCGCGACTATGCAATGCTTTCTTTAATGGTGACGACTGGACTTAGAACGATTTCAGTTGTTCGGGCTGACATTGGCGATATTAGAACAGCCGGAGATTCCGTAGCACTTTACTATCAGGGAAAAGGTCACGAAGAAAAAGCGGACTATGTAAAAATTGCAGAGCCAGTTGAAGACGCTATCAGAAAATATCTAATGGTTCGAGGTGAGACTGATTCGAGTGCTCCACTTTTTTCATCCATATCAAATCGAAATAGCGGTGGGCGCATGACGACACGCAGCATTAGCCGAGTTGCAAAGAATCACCTCATAGAAATTGATTTGAAGAGCGATAGATTGACCGCACACAGTCTGCGGCATACGGCGGCAACTCTGAATCTGCTGAACGGTGGTACTGTAGAAGAAACAAAGCAGTTGTTGGGACACGCAAATATCAATACCACTCTTATTTACAGTCATGCACTGGAAAGAGCGAAGAACAACAGTGAAAATCGCATCGCTAAAGCAATTTTTGAAAAGAGCACGCATGATACTGTATAATCAATACAGTTTACACAATTACACATGAGTATATACGCAACATAAAATACACATCATCAAAGGAGTACTAGCTGATGAGTAAGAAAATCGCAATAGTGAATCAAAAAGGTGGAGTTGGAAAAAGTACAACTGCTGTAATTTTGGCTGCTGGTTTGAATATGAGAGGATTTTCTGTTCTGTCAGTTGATCTTGATGCTCAGGGGAATATGACGGATACATTACAAGCGAAGGCCAATGGAATTACAGTTCTCGAAGTCCTCACACAAAGGGCGACCGCACAGGAGGCTATTCAACACACTGAAAATTGTGATATTATTGCATCCAGTCAATCTCTAGCTGGAGCGGATGCTTTTATAACTGATACTGGCAAGGAATACAGATTAAAGGAAGCATTGGAGTCTGTTGAAAATGCCTATGACTACATTATTATTGATACACCGCCAGCACTTGGCATTCTAACAGTGAACGCACTTACGGCCTGTGATAGCGTTATCATTCCGGCACAGGCAGATATTTTTAGCCTGCATGGTATTGAACAGCTCTCTGAAACGATAAAACCTGTAAAAAAATATTGCAATCCTTCGTTGAAGATTGAGGGAATCCTTCTTACTCGTTACAGCGCAAGATCTGTTTTGAGCAGAGAATTAGCCGAGCTTGCAAACCAGCTTGCCGTAAAAATTGGAACTAAACTTTTCAAAACTACAATTCGCGAAGCAATCGCCGTAAGAGAAGCTCAAGTATGTCAGCAGAGTCTTTTTAAGTACGCTCCTAAAGCAAAAGTAACAGACGATTACGCCGCATTCATCGATGAGCTTCTTAAAGGAGAATGATTATGAGTACAACAAAAAAAAGTTTTATGGGTAATCCGGCTATCCAGTTCATCACTGCACCAGAACCGAAAGAACCGACTGAGCAGGTACAAGAGCTGCCCAAGGTCAGTGCCCCTGTACAAAAAACGGATGAACCGGCACAAGAATCAGCCAAAACCAATGCTCCCGTTCCAAATTCCAACACACCACCAGCTGGATACAGGATGAATCCGATGTATGTAGAGACTAAGAGCCGCCGTCTTCAGCTCGTGTTGCAGCCAAGTCTTTATGAGCGTGTAAAAAAAGCTGCCAAAGACGCAGGCTTGTCTGTAAATGAATACGTGCATCAGATTTTGGATAGTGCTACTCACGATGTATAAAAGAGTCTGCTGCTAAAAACACAGTAAGTAAAAAAGTACATCCCAGAACCATTTTGAGCCATTAAGGCACCGAAACTGTTCTGGGATGTACTTTTTTAGAAAGTTATATTGTAATTGAAGATAACTGTTACGTTTTATTATGCTCCGAGTCTTTTCTGGGTCTTCCTCGGTTTTTTTTCAAACCATTTTCAGGATCGGCCTTATAGTTTTTGACCCATGTATAGAGTTGTTGGTAATCGACATTGTGTTCTCTCGCAAATTTTGCGTAATGACCACCTCCATGAGCGGTAAATTCTTTTACAAGTAAAAGTCGTTCTTCGTAAGACAGATTTCTTGAAACGGGCGGCAGATGCGGTTCGCTCAATCGAAGCGCCTGTTGGAGAATTTCGTCCTGGTCATAATCCTCTTGCTCAAGGTTCAATAGCACAGCGAAAGTGAAATTCTGAGGAGTATCAGAATAAATACTCATTAGCAGAAACCGGTCAAATGGATTTGGCAAATATGTCTCGTGAAATCCAAAACAGAATAGAACGCTGTCAAACAGATTTCTATACTCCTTAAAATAATCTTCTGGTTCATAGGTGCTATCCTGCCGCATGAGATAAATATTATCAAGGGCGGTGAAGAGCCGGCTCATATACCCATCTACTGTTTCGCTTTCAACTGGAACTGCCGACAGAGTGGATAGTGAATCAAACAGAGAAGAGAGTTTCTTATATAATCTATGGTCTTGGCCATAGCTGTTTGTTTCTCTTTCGTCAATGGAGTGATAGCGGCTGAAATAGTTTTTCAATGCCTCCCTTTTTCTGGACAGGCATTCAAACCTTATGATGATGAAGTAGGTTAGAAGAAGGACATCCCGGCGTTCAACGCTGCTGCTACCAGCAGTGACACTTCTGATATGCTGATACCATTGGTTGCAAAAGTTTACCACGGTTTTGCCAAAGACATCGTCGTTCTGAACGGTTATATTCCATCCGTCCTGACTGCACGTAATGACATTTATAAGGCTTTTGAGAGATATTTTCTCGCTGGCAGAGCGTTCTATTGGTGGCAAATCACCAACTTCAGGGCAGTCATATAGGATGGTTGCGTACTCCAGCATCCGCAGCAAATCTTTTCTCGCTGTCATGTTCTGGGAATTAAAATTTCCGCTTTTCGTTTCTTTTTCCAGCATTCCCAACAACTCTTGGTCTGCGTGATATTCGTCGAGGGCACTTTCGAAAACTTGTTTTACATTTTCCCGTAAAACGATGGAATAGCCTGCACCGCTGATGGGAGTTTCTGGAGAATGGATATTTTTGCATTGCTTTTGATAGCATTCAATCAGTTTTTTTGCGTGCTTCGCAGTGTATCTTTTCTTTAAGGAATACCAGTAGATCACGTCTACCGGATCTCTAAAACATAGGATAGGCTGATTGCTCACCATGAGTATTTTCGTAAGGGCAGTTTCATTCATTTGCAACGCAAGCGCTATATTCAAAATCGTCTTTCGCTGAGGGCAACGTTTGCTTGACAGGCAGTTTTTCCACACCAGCGCGTCAATCTCAGCCGGATTCGTCTTTTTATCTGCCAACCGCGCAACAACATCTTCCGGCCAGCCGGTGAAGAGCGTTTCTTGTAGTTCCTTCATGGAATGCTGACCCCGGCAGGCTTCTATGAGTTTAGGGGAGTTCTGATAGAGATAGCGTCGTAGAAGAAAACCCGGTGTGGCAAGGGTCGTCGGGTCATTCAAGTAATCACGCAACTCTTTTCCTGTCATCCTACGGCTTTCTTCGTCAAGAATCTGGTTTACGGTGGAAAGCATGGACTGCTCAACTGAGATCGTGAAATCCGACATTTTAACTCCTCCACTTTTTACTGAATGGCAGGCTCCGCATTCTCCAGTGCTTGTAGCTTATGCTGGTATTCCTGCGCTTTGTTATTGTCCCCAAGTGCTTCGTATAGTGTGCTTATGTTTTGATAGATATCACTTATGACTGTAGATGCAGAGCACACCGGTAAATTCTTTTCCCAAATGAGGAGAGCAGCCTGATAATACTCGAGAGCCTTAGAATAATCGCAGGATAGTTTATAGATATTTCCAAAGGTGCTGTAGCAGACCGCAATGAGTGGGTTGTAACAGTCAGTAATATACGAACTATAACAATCGGAAGAAGAAGCTGGCGTATCTTTTGAAGGTAATCCTAATAACGTTTCCACCATGCGAATGGCTTTTGTACTATAGTCTACTGCATTTGAAAAATCCATCAATCCTGCATAGATGTTGCTGAGAAGAAGATATAAATCTATATGAGCCTCATTATCATTAGGATTCGTTCTGTTGAGAACACCGAGGCTGCGCAGCGCCCATTCTAACGCTCTCTTATAATCACCGTGCCGATAGTAAACACAAGCTGCATCTTCGACAAGTTGCGGTTTCTCGAGTAGGAGTCCAAGATTGCTGATAAATTCGCTCCTTCCATGATTTTCCAGAAGTTCCTGCGATGGCTGATAAAGTGAAGTAATATTTATTTTATCTGTAATAACCCATTTGAACGGCGATGCTTTTCTGCATACTTCTCGAATCAGTGGATGAATGGTAAGAATGTTATCCTCACTACACCGAAGCCAGCCGCGTTCCAACAGGTGGTTCATCTGGTCGGTATCGTAATTCAGCAACACCTGAGAGAAGAGTTCTAAATCTAGCCCACTTTCACCAATGAGCGAGGCAATGAACATATTTTCCTGCTCTTCTACTGGCAGATTGTTGATTTGGAACAACTTTTCAAGATATTCTGTGATTTTTTTCTTTTGACCGTCATACAGTTCCTTTGCATTCCTGTCCTTATAGGTACCAACGCTGGGCAGCTTTCCATCGGAGATGTCGTCTTCCATAAGTCTTTTCAGTAGTTCTAAGGGCTTGAGAAGTGGGTCCGCTTTCAGTGTTCTGGCAATCAACTCAACTGTTAAGGTATGACCCTCGACCGCATCGATGAGCTGTTGCGCGTCAGCTGTTGTGCATCGCTTTTCACTGACAAAGCGCCGGAAGATTTCCAACAAAAGCTCATCCGACAGACGTTCGATGCCGATTCCAGCGGAAGGATCCTCCGGGATCTCTCGTGTGGTGAGGAGAAGACGCACCTGCGCATCAGACAGTGCATGGTATGGTGGACACTCGTTGCCGTGTTTTTCTGCACAAAGCTCCGATAAGCTCTTCTCTTCACTGTCCACATTATCAATAATCAGAATACAGCCTCTGTGCTGTTCTTGGAGCATTTTTTTGACTTCTCTATAAATTTGGTCAGGCGCTTTTCGATTTCCGTCAGGATTTAGCGTAGAGTAGTCACTAAACTGATTGGCCAGACTGACCACCGTGTCGAAAAAATTCTGGTTAAAATGAACGAAATATACTTCATAGTTGTGCGTGTTCAGAAGACGGCGGCCGGCTTCAATAGCCGTCTCCGTTTTGCCGATTCCTCCCATTCCGTATAGCACAGTCTCTTTTTCTCCAGCTTTGATCCGTTCTATGATTTTTTCGATTTCACGTTCTCTGCCTCGGAATGTACCTTCGTTCAGCGTCGAGAAATCGGCCGCTAGTGTATGTCGCGGCGGCCTCAGCTGCTCTAAAAGCTGTTCAACCGCATCGCGCATCTCTTTGGCACTAGAATAACGCTCCTCTGGCTTTCTGGCGAGGGCAGTACGGAGAATCACATTAAGTTCTTTGTGCAACACCTTGGAATCCGCATAAGAAGGGATGTGTAGCGACTTCATGTCAGACATCATCACATCTCGGTCAGCGCTTTGGCGGTTTGCATGTCGGAGAGGGGCACCTGTTACTAGGCCGAGCAACAGGCGACCTAGGGAGTAGAGGTCGCTCTGTGGACTGAGGGTTACCATGTCATCTGCCATCTCCGGCGGACAGAAGCCCAACGTGCTCGTAATCTGATCACGCGGAACAGGTGCCGTTTTCTGCTGACCGTTCTCATCCGGTGGCAGCAATTGCTCTGAAGCGCCAAAGTCTATGAAGGAAGCAGTGCCAATAATGCCTTCATCCAACCGTGGGTCAGAGAAAAGTACGTTGTTATATTGGATATCACCGTGGACAAAGCCTGCTGCGTGGATTCGCTCGAGCGCAGTCAGCAATTCTCTAACGATTGTGAGACTTGTTTTAAGGGATGGTCTTCCGCCTGTCCGTAGTGGGTGGCCATCTTCCGCTGGAAGAGCACATTCGTTTATAATATCCTGTAGAGTGCAGCTTACTGGGGAAGCATCCTCCATCAAATAGTAGAGACCTTTCTTCGCGTTGGCGCTATTGCCGTTTGATAACTCGATGGATGTGATATGGAGCTGGCGGATGAAGCTGATGGCTTTTCTTGTTCTATTACGTACGAGTTGGCCGATTCGGGCTTCTTTTTGGAGATTTTCACGACCTTCTCGAAGCAATTCCGAATCTGCGTTTACTGGCAAGACAGCGCCAATTCCTTTCTCACGGGCGAGTTCCACATCTGCCCGATATGGGTACCATTCCTTGATTGCAAGATATTGCGCCGAGTCGTCAGAGGTCACCCTATATATCAGGGAATTGCCGCCGCGCCCAATGAGAGATTTGATTTCATAACGGGTGCCCTGGCATAGCAATGTAGTTCCCGGCTTTAGCGGAATGCGACGGTCATACAGTTGGACAGACATGAAAAGTCCTCCTTTTGATCCAATTGATCCAATAATTTTATTATACTACAGGGTGGTAACGAAAAGAAACAGACATGTTGAACGATTTGTAAATGGTCGCTTTGGCTATTTTTCTGTAGATTATAAGAAGATTGAAGCAACGCTATAATCATCAGCCGGATTCTGCTGGATAAGATGCTTTTTTATTGGCGCAAGGCCGTCAATGCACAATTCCGGTTTTGAAAGCACACAATCGCAAGCTCCATCTGTGGCCAGAAGAATCTGACAAAGTTTCTGGTTAGGCTGAACCCAACGGTAAAAACGCAGGTGGTATTCTGTTGTACCCACAAGTGTCAGATAGGTTGAGAACGGGAGTAAACCCGTTTCTGGGCTGGACGCCACACTAAAGGTACTGCTGCTTTCCTGATAACACTGAAAAATCACACCATCTCCTAGATGAAGCAGTAGAAATTTTCCATTTGGGTTCACGGCCGCAGCCAGAACGGTTGTAGCTAATTGGTGGAGTGGAATGTTGTTTTTTTCCCCAATCCGTGTAAGTGCAATATCGATTTTTTTTGCAATTTCATATCGAACCCTGAATGGATTTTCAGTTAGGTAACGCTCAAAATTTTCTAAAAGGATCTTTACACACAATTCCGATACAACTTGCGCTGCCAAACCGCTAAAACGAGAGAAGGAAGCTCCATCGCATAGTGAAATGGCAGTAATATCGTTTTTGGTGCCCTCCGCATAGTAATCCTGAGAAAGCTGGGAAAGTTCTCGGTGATGCCTTCCAGCACAACAGAAGTGTTCAGTTTTAACCATTAACCTTTGGCCTCCTTAAAAGGCAGGGCCTGTCTGCCCGATTGAGCAGATAGGCCCTGCCAGTTTCTGATTTTATATTTTATAGGGTGATGCTCGTATTATTTCTCAATTCGACCAATAATTTCGCCCCAGGATCCTGAGCCAGCTCGAACGTAGCCATCCTCGTCAATGTTGGCGATGGCTTCGCCCCAAGAACCGGAGCCGGCTCGAATAATGCCGTCTGATCCAATATTAGCTACTGTGGTGCCCCAGCACGAATCACCCTCACGAATACGGTCGCCATCAATTGTGTACTTCACGTTGCCCCAGAAGGAATCTCCTTCCCGGACTTTGTCGCCATCAATTACGAATTTGGTAGTAGAACCGTTTCGAAAGATGCTCATAATAAAACCTCCATTATTAAATCGTTTTTGACTTTCTCAGGTCCCTGATCAGGAATACCGTCCCGACCCGGGACTACAGAGAAAAAGTCGGTCAGTCAGTTGAAGTCGTTCAGGAAACCGAGCCGGGGAAGGTAACAGCTAACCAGAAGATTACGGCACCAACGAAGAGTTTGAACATAGAATTTAGCTCCTTTCTTAATGATGATATCGGATTCAGAAAACACAATGCGGATAGCCAAGGATGAATGCAGCGGTAAGAATAGCAATTTTGATAAACATACGGTTCACCTCCCTTCGTTGTAATAAGGGTACCACATCAGAAAATTAAAAAGATTTTCGTTTATATGACGCGTCAGAGATTGTTTTTTTCATCCCACAAGTTCATCAGTAGTTGCAGTACAGGGGGCGCTCAACTGAGCAAGCACCATATCCTGCACTATCGCAGTATAGTGGGCCGGATCGCAGACACAATAACCACAGACATCTCCGATGCGTTGTGCAGATTTCTCCGAAAGACGCGACTGCACAAGGATGAAGTTATCAGGAATGATGTTGTATGTGTTGCCGATGGTGACATATTTTTCGTAGTCAGAAAATACATCGCCAGATTTGATTTCAACGGCAATACGGATGGTATCATTCAGATCCAGAATCAAATCGAATTCGTTGTGCCGCCCGTTTTTCTGTCGGATCGTGCCATTTCGGATCAAGCTGTACTGAAAATTGTTCTCAGCTGCCAGAGTGGCCAAGGTTTTTTCGGTCAGCTCCGCAATCGCAATCTCAAGATATCTTCCGTTCAGAAAGTCGATCACAGTATGTAGATTTGCTACTTCTCCAAAGAGCTTTGTACCGCTGTAACCGCAGTTTTTCAAATAGCCGTCCTGCAATAGCTTAATCGTAGCCCGAAACCTCATACGCTGCTCAGCGGTTAGATCGGAAAAATCATAGTAGAAGTGAAAGTTTTTGTGTGTGATGGCAGCACGCACATCATGCAGAAAGCAGCACATAGCATCGTCATTTTTCATCAACTCTAAAGCAAGTTCAACAGTTCCATCGCTAGGGCACTGGGATGTAGACGCCACAGGGTACTCCCGGAATGGAATCACGGTATCCTCCTTGGAGACCGGCAGATCAATGACATTTGTAGACTGTGCGGATTTTGCAGGAACCGGCAGAAGTGCGTAGAAACGGCGATAGAGTTCGTTCAGATATTTTGCAACGTACAGCATAAAAATACCTCCAGAGAATCAAAGTTGTTTTGTGAAACATTATTTCGGCCTCTGGAGGTATGATATCATTTTTTTTTAAATTAAAAAATTTTTGGTTTTCATGGATAGGGACTGTCCTGTTCTTCCTGTAGTTTTATCAGTGCAGTGTAGAAAGAAACTTTTTCCTCTGCGTAGGCATTAGCAGAAGCTTCCAGAGGCTGTGCCAGATACTCCTGATATCCTTCGTCTGTGGAGTCATCGTCTTTGTAATTCGTACTGTTCTGATACCAGCTGCGTGCTTCCTCGAAATAGGCGAGACTTGCAAAGCTGCTAGACCAGTCCACCGTATCCACCACAGCATGTTGATAGTAGTGGAACATTTCGTGGAAAGCGGTTTTCATGGCAGTTGGAGCATCGGCCTCCATCAGATAGCTGACATTAATCCTGATTTTGTCAGAACCATTGTAGGAACCGCCCAGAAACGAAGGCATCGCCTCCGCTTGCAACAAAGGTGATGGCATACCGAGGCGAGATGACTCATAATCCACAAGGATCTGTAACCGCTGCAACCGCTGCTCTAACTCTGCGCTTTCCCATGATGATGCACATAATGACCGGTAAAAGGCGGCATCCGGTGCATCGACAGCCTGCAATTGATCCAAATCCGCAGTGTGCTGTAGTGCAGAGCTGTTGGTTAACGCTTCCAACGGCCCCGAGAAATCATAAATGAACGCAGAAAAGGAAAACGAGGCCAACAAAAACGGAATACTCAGCAACACAGACCAGCGGCTATAAAAACAGCGTCTGAATTTAGGATGGATCGATGTACGCATTTTCAGAAAGAAAAGCCCCTGCATGAGCAACAAAAGTACAACACCGCCGCAGCAGAGCCAGAAATGATATTGCAGAAACGCTTGAGATTCAATGACTGTGCACGGAATAAGGTTGTATGCAATGGCGGTCAGCCAGTAACCATTACAGTATTTTTTGATTGGGCAGAATAAGAGCCAGAACATCAGAAATATAAAGAGTCCTATCGTCTTTTCGATGGTCGGAACGGAAAGATTCAGCGCCGGAATATAAAGACTTCGATTTTGGCTAAAAAAAATCTCGTATCCCAGAAAAAAGACTGAGATAAGATCAAACACTGTGCTACCAGATCGAACGTGAGAAATACGTTGCAGCATAGAAGAATCCTCCTGTGGTTTTAAAATGTGGCAAATATATAAATAAAAACCGCACTGTACGAGTGTTTTCTCCGTACAGTGCGGGCATTTGGAAGCTTAGTAGAGTGTGCCTAAAAAACGATTACATAATGCCTCCGAGACGGAGTCCAGCCTTAATCATTACAAACGGGATGTCAAACATACCGTGATCGTAGGCGCAGCGGACGGCGTGGCCATAAGTCTTCCAATAGTTGGTGCTGTTATAATCATTCCAAGGGCAGTGATACATTTTCTTTGCACCGCCAACGATTTCCATTGCTTCTGCCTCACTGATAATTTCAAACTTTGCCATAAAACAAGTCCTCCTTAAAGATATTGATTGGAATACGGTCATGTGCTAACAGATAGGGAAGATGACAAAAGACCTGAATCGCACTGGATTTTCAGAAATGATGTAGGATTATAGGACATATACCTCCTTTTAACCAACGCTTTCTATTTGGCCGCCCATGACTCCTATGGTCGGGAAGCTTGTTCTACGCCGTCCCTGCTGGGGCGGAGTGCCTTGAGCTTCTGAACATATTTAACCATAATCGAAAATAAAAAAATAAATGGTTTATATGAGCCAACGACTACGATATGCGCACTATAAAACCAGATGGAAAAACTATATCTTTCATATGCGTCTATAAGCCCAATATCTTTAGCGTCCGTTTTTACAATCTCTATCTGAACGATGCTTGTCGATATCAGTTCTTCTAAAATCGTTTAATGTCTGTAAATTACTATTATCGGACATTGAAACCGTCAATGAAATTCGCACAGTTACACAATATAGCTTGTGTAGTCCAACATACACAAGTTTTCGTTTACTGTCCCGTCCGGATTACGAAAAAGGATTGCTTAGCCTTATGCTGGGCAATCCTTTTTTCAGCTCTTGACATATACGTATTTTACGTATATACTGGAAGTGGAAAGCAAAAGGAGGTGAGTGCGTATATGCCAAAGACTCCGAAGCAGATCATTAAGCTGCTGGAGCAGCACGGTTTTGTCTACGTCAGTGCGAATGGTTCCCATGCCAAGTACCATAACCCGACAACTGGAAAGACAACAATCGTTCCAGTTCATGCTAAAGATCTGAAAGTCGGTACTGAGAAGAATATCCTCAAACAAGCCGGTATCAGTGAATAATCACCTGATTGAATTCTTACATTCAATCTTAAAATAAATGGAGGTCATAAAATGCCCCGCACTAAATGCACTTGAGCTGATGTGCGTAAATCAAAAAATGCCAATCCATACAGTTGCGCATTTCCTGTATGCTAACATTTTTGAACACCATAATCATTTGGTCTGGTGCTCTTTTATATAGATGAGGTAATCACATGAACGCTATTTTTTATCCTGCTATTTTTCATCCAGAAGAAGTAGGTTATTCTGTCATTATTCCAGATATTGAAGGGTGTTTCACACAAGGTGAAACCATGGACGAAGCAGTCACTATGGCTCAAGATGCAATCGGCCTTATGCTTGAAAATCAGAAAGTCTGCCCTAAACCGTCTCTCCCTTCTGCATTAACCGTTGATCCGGGTGACTTCGTAGCAATGGTTCCGTTTGATATGGCTGAGTACAAGAAGAAATTTAAGCCCGTCAAAAAAACGCTTTCTATCCCTGGCTGGCTTAACGACGCTGCTGAGGCTGCCCATATCAATTTCTCTGGTGTCCTTCAGGAAGGCCTCAAATCTGAACTGGGTCTTATTTGAGTCTCCTTTAACCTATAAATCCCTCTGCACAAAGTATTTACCTGTGCAGAGGGATTTATATTTTTTAGCTTGCTGTCATATTATCTCATGAAATGTGTTGAACTTTTTCCATCAAATCCTCTACCTTGCAGTTAAGCGACCGTGCAAGACGAAGCAGTGTAACGGCTTGTGCTCTGTTAACGTCTTTCTTTCGCTGCTCATATTGCTGAATCGTACGCACAGGAACCTCAGATTGCACAGCAAGCTCTGACTGGCTTAGTCCGGCCAATGTGCGCAGAGCTTTTAGATTGGTTTCTGGCCTAGCTGCACAATAAAGTTCATTCATCTTATCGGTAAACTGCCGCACATCCATCTCATGGTAAGGCGTATACATTAAACGAACTTCTGTAATCGGAACAGCCTGCTCAATCTCTGAAAAACGCAAACCGGTATCCCACTGATAGTACGCAATCGCCCAGCCTGTCCAGTATTCTGGGCTTCGGTCGTAGGTATAAGATGGTTGCTGTATCGGCGCATTTTCTCCGGTCTGTTCCAGCACAATGCGGGCAAGTTCCACACCTGACAATCCCACTATAACTGAACAATCTCCCTGCTCAAACCGAGAGGAAAGATTACTTGTCAGGAACCAATGCCATGCAGTCTCCAGCGGGTGATGCAGGTCGTTGACAAGATATTCCAGCATCCGCGCAAGATTTTTTTGTGCGGCGGCAAGGTAGCTTTTATCGTAAGCGTGGATCATCCGGCTTCATCTCCTCATCGAGAATCGTGGTAATATAAAGGTCTCCCCTCTGACGGCGGTTGCGCTCCACATCAAAGTATTGGCGACGGGCTGTCTGGTCACGGAAGGCCTTTTTCTTATACCATTCTTTAGAATCTGCGGTCTCATAGCCTAAAAATTCCAGTCGCTCAAATGCTGTTTTGCTTTTCAGTACAAACTGCTGTCCCAGCTTTCCAAGCCGCATAGCGTTGCATAATTGGCGATAAGAAATTGCGCCATTGATAAAATCCGATGCAAAAGAAAAGTAGCTGTCATCCGCCCGATAACCGATAATGATGTCAGCGGATTTGTAGTCAGGGCGAAAGGTTTTCAGTAGGTATTCTTTAGCTTCAGCAGCCAACGGAGCAGACACATCAAATTCACGGTTCTCCAAAAGAAAGGTCAGCCAGTGCAGCATCGTGTAGCCAGAAGCATTCAAGTCCAAAACAGTCAGGCCATCGCACTCAATCTTATACTGGTTTGCATAACCATTGTGGTCTATTCCAACGCCCCACTCCTTGGCCATATTAGGGTTCTCGGTGCAGTAAAAGCCAATACCATAGTCGTTGTATGTCTTCCCATAGCCAAATTTCGGCTTTTCAATAATATGGTCTGAACCATGATAAATTATTTTCTCCATAAAACACACCTCTCTAGCGCAATTATACTCCCACGGGAGTATAATTGCAAGTCTGTTGTTACATACTCAACATGACTTGCTTTTCACACTTTAGAGAAGTCTTGGTTTCTTCACTTTTCAGGAGATGTCTATTCTTCGGATGAATGTCGTGACAAGAATGCAGAATTCGTCTCTCATTCGCTCTTCCGTTCTTCTGGTACTTTACCCTGTTATATCTTTTCTCCTTTAACTCTTGACATAAATTACTTAGAATGACGCTTTCCAAATTCAAACAAATCTACTCTATGTTCCTGCCGAAGTTTAATCCCCATAAATGCACGCACCTGCTTACCATTTATTTTTTGTCGATCTTGGAATATCCCTTTGCTTTCCATGAATCTATTAAACTTCTGTGATGAGCACTTAGGCAACATATTTCTCTCACAGTAATCTTCATATCGTTTTTTCATTTCATCAACTGGGCACTTTGCATCATGATCCTCGATATCACAGCAGTCTTCAATAAAATCTCGTATATAGTCAACATCTCTCTTCTGAACGGTTCCTCTCCGCACATCATCTTCAATCGGAGGGAACTTATAATCTAAATCTTCTAACTCTTTTGCTGCTTTCAAAAGTTTTGTCACTATTCCATTCCGTTCTCTCCAAAGTTTTTTTCCAAGATTTGGATCTTCTTCAAGAACTCGGTTATTAAACGGAAGATATACCAATCTATTCCAAAATGCCTCATCATCGTATTTAAGCATAATGGGATGATTTGATGCAAAAACCAGCTTGACCGGATGATCTAATTTTTTTGACACTCTATTTTTGCGCTGAACCTGTACTGTATCACCTCCGGTGATCTGTTTCAATTTAGCTACAGCTGACGTACTCAATGGATCTTGTGGCAAATCAGAAGATATATTTATTCTAGCGTTCAGTAGTGCCTCAGATTCAAAACGACCTCCCAAATCACCAACCGGAAGATTACTCACAGCCTCCGGTGGGTACAGCCGTTGTATAAAATTAAGCAGAACGCTTTTTCCGGTGTTAGGTAAATATCCAGCAACAAAGAAAAATTTTCTTTTTCTTGTTTCAACCAAAAGATATCCTAATGCCATAAGGAGCCGTTGTTCTAAGTCTTTTCTTCCACCGGTAATATCTTCTACAAACCGCCTAAAAGTAGGGCAATCGACGTTTTCATCATAGGAAGCATTTATGCGGGTAAATGTATAGTACTTTGGATCGTGCACTACAAGTTCTTCATCTTTTAGAAAGTAGATTCCATTTTTCAAATTACAGTACGTTCTTTTCGATTCCTTATCACACTTGAGTGAAGGATCTGTTTTTATGAATCTGTAAAGTTCATTATAAACACGAAGATTATTCGTATTATAAAGGTCAAAATTTACTGAAGAACGAAAGATTTCAATCACATCGTCTTCGTCTACTAATCTGTAATAGTGAGCAGCTTTATCATAATAATATACCAAACCGTTTCTGACAATAAAAATAGCATTTTCCAGCAGCTCATTCTCTAGCTCTATAAGAGAAGGTTTTCTGCATACCTTATCATTATTATCAGATGTTTCTTTATCACCATCTTCTACACGTTTCAATCCCGATTCCGAAATCTCTTTTACTTTTTTCTCATCCACTTCACAGCTCCTATTGCTTTCAGTTGCAGCGGATTCTTGAGTAGAATCATTATTGCCACTCGAATTCTCGGCATCTAATCTAACTTCTTGTTCTTTAGACATATCACTTTTATTATCCATTTTATGCCTCCCACTTATATGGTTCGCATTCGTTGCCTGATTTTCTGCATATAATTATACAAAATTATGTGCAGAAAGACAATCTCATCATGCAGTAAATCCTCTCGCAATGCCTCTATCTCTACTGGTACATCGGCACCAGAGGCTATAATTGACGATTCAAAGGACTGCAATAGGCAGGCTGTTCTTTCGAAATATAAAATGAAACATCCATCGTCTCAAACAGTATCCTTTTTTACACTGAAGCTGCTCGCTATTTATGTACTTCTGATGCAAGCTAACCTTTGGCTAATGTGTTTTTGCCAAAAGTCATATTGGTGATAATCATGTCGTGTAAACCACAAGCGAATAATTTTTAATTTATGATTTTATTGAAACCTGTCATTGTTGTCATAGTTGTCACGCTTTGTCGTCATTTTACCACCTATCATAACTCAAACCGTATAGTCCATATTTTCAATTATATATTATACCATCAGAAAAGACATGGAGAATTGATACACTCAACATCTCCATGTCTTTTAATTTTTAATGACAAAAGGAGGAAATACCAATGGCCGACATCCTAGCAAAAGTTCTTATGACGGTCGCAAAGTCAATCGGAAAAGGTGCTGCGCTGCTCATCATCTGGACTGCCCACAAGCTCGAAAACAAGTAAATCAATCAAAAATTCAGGAGGTAAAAACTATGTCCACTAATATTGAAACCATGTTCTCTGTTCGTGAGACACCTTGGCACGGCCTTGGCCGTATTGTTATGGATGCCCCTGCAAGCCGTGAAGCCTTGGAATTGGCTGGTCTGGACTGGCAGGTAGAGAGCCGCAACATCTACTCTGGTACGGGTGCTATGATCCCCGGCTATCGGGCCAACGTCCGCAGCACCGATGATGCCGTGCTTGGTGTCGTATCTGACCGATACCGCATCGTGCAGAACGAGGAAGCCTTCCAGTTCACCGATGATCTGCTCGGTGAGGGTGTCACCTATGAAACTGCCGGTTCTTTGCAGGGCGGCAAGAAGGTATGGATGCTGGCAAAGCTGCCGGAGAAGTACATTATCGCCGGAGACGAAGTAACACCTTATCTTGTGTTCTTCAACAGCCATGATGGAACCTCTGGTGTCAAGGTCGCTATGACCCCCGTGCGTGTTGTCTGCCAGAATACCCTGAATCTGGCTCTCGGCTCTGCAAAGCGTATCTGGACTGCACGGCATACTGAGAACGTCCTGCTGCGTGTGCAGGATGCTCGTGAAACGCTCCAGCTCGCCAATAGCTACATGGCAGAGCTGGGCAAAGGCATTTACGATTTAACCACCATCAAGCTGTCCGACCGCAAGGTACAGGAGTTCATCAATGAGTTCTTTCCTGTCACGGAAGATATGACCGATGGCCAGCGGAAGAACAACCTGCGTTTGCAGGAAGAATTGAAAGCTCGCTATTATGATGCGCCTGACCTCGCATGGGTCGGCAAAAACGGCTGGCGTTTCGTGAATGCCGTTTCCGATTTTGCTACTCATGCAGACCCAATCCGCAAGACCAGGAATTACAATGAGAACCTGTTCCTACGCACCGCAGAGGGAAATCCGATGATCGACAAAGCATACAAGATGGTACTGGCAGCATAAAGGAGACTCTATATGAACGATGTATGCAGTCGGGTTATCCGGGAATTTTCTGAGTTCCTTGATGATACCAATAAAAAATCTCCTGTGATAACGGCTTCTATCGCCTATGAAATCACGATTATAGCAATTTTCAATAATACAGCATCGAGTGCTTTAACTTTTGAGAAAAAG
>OIYO01000530.1_pt1 | contig 30667 bp, 19 predicted proteins | sample 1588191 | NCBI WGS metagenome assembly OIYO01 (sample SAMN03283275) | human gut metagenome | biome: human-associated habitat; material: feces | host: Homo sapiens | place: Peru | collected 2012 | reverse complement strand
CGAGCCGATAAGCTTATGTATCAAGCCAAGGCTCAAAAGAATCGTGTTGTCACCGAAAGAAGCCGAAAGCTCGCTTTGGATGCCGAGACGGATGATATAACGAATGAGCTTAAACAACAGATTCTGATAGTTGATGATTCAGAGATAAACCGAGAAATTTTATCCGAGGCTCTGCGTGGTGAGTTCAGAATCCTTGAGGCGGAAAACGGCAGGGAATGTATCGATATTTTGGATGAATACGGAACGGGAATCTCGCTTGTTATGCTTGATATACTGATGCCTGTTACCGACGGGTTTGAGGTTCTTGCATATATGAACAAGAATCATATAATAGACGATGTTCCGGTTATAATGATAAGCTGTGCCGATTCAGAGGCGTATATTCGGCGTGCTTACGGGCTTGGCGTTGTGGATTATATAAGCCGACCTTTTGATTCAAAAATCGTGTATCAAAGGGTAACAAACACCATAAAGCTGTATTCAAAACAGCGCCGAATCATATCGCTCATCACGAAACAGACGATGGAAAAAGAGCATATTAATTATATTATGATTGATATATTGAGCCAAATCGTTGAATTTCGAAATAAAGAGAGCAGTCATCACGTTTTGAGAATTAAGATGCTGACAAAGCTCTTGCTCGAAAGGCTTATTCAAAAAACAGATAAATACGATTTAACGTGGTATGACAGGACGATGATTTCGGATGCGTCAACCCTGCATGATATAGGAAAAATCGGTATATCGGTTGATATTTTGAACAAGCCCGATGCCCTGACTGAAAAAGAATATGAAATAATGCATCGGCATACCGTTATCGGTGAAGAAATTTTAAAAGAGATAACAAAGTATAAAGATGAACCTTTGGTTAAGACGGCAATAGAGATTTGCCGCTGGCATCACGAGCGTTATGACGGCGGCGGTTATCCCGACGGGCTGACGGGCGATGAAATACCCATTTCGGCTCAGGTCGTGGCGGTTGCCGATGCCTATGACGCGTTGACAAGCAAGCGTTCGTATAAAGAGGCGTATTCGCACGAGAGGGCGATAGATATGATTAAAAACGGCGAATGCGGTCGGTTTAATCCGATTCTGATTGAGTGTCTCGATGATATACGCAATGAGATAAAAGAAGATGTTTTGCCGGAAAATGCAAAATTGAACGAGGACTCTGTTTTGAGAGAATTAAAATAATATGACAGGTAAGAGGTGTAAGGAATGCGGAGAAAATTCATAGGTGTGATATGTCGGGTGCTTTGTGCGGCGGTAATATTGTGCGGCTGTGGTGCTGAGGTAAAAACGCCCGAGCGAGAGAATCTTCCCGTTCTTACAATCGGAAGTGATGAATATGAACCGTTTATATATATTTCGGATTCAAAGACGTATGAGGGAATAGATGTTGATATAGCGGAAGAGGCGTGCAGACGCATCGGATATAGGGCTGAATTTAAAATTATAAGATGGGATGATAAAGATACGTATATTGAAAACGGCGATGTGGATTGCCTTTGGGGAAGTTTTTCGATGGACGGCAGAGAGGACGCTTATCAATGGGCGGGACCGTATATGACAAGTAAGCAATGTGTTTTGGTGCGTACCGACAGTGATATATACACTCTGAACGATTTAAACGGAAAAAAGGTTGCGGTTCAAGCAACAACAAAACCCGAAGAAATTTTTCTAAAGCGTTCCGCGTCCGATATTCCGATGGTTGAAAGTGTGTACAGTTTTGTCGAAACAGAGGAAGCGTTTGCCGCACTCAGAAAGGGTTATGTTGACGCTTGCGCAAGTCATGATTACAGAATTGGCACATACTTAAAAAATGCTTTGTCAAAATATCGGGTTTTGGATCAAGAACTTATGACGTCGCACCTCGGAGTAGCTTTTTCAAAAGGATTTGATTCTAATGTTGTACAAAAGTTGAGTGCGGCGTTAAATGAGATGAAAAGTGACGGAACAATAGATGAAATAATGAGAAAATACGAATAAGATGACCGGGTATGCAATATATGCTCGGATGATGAAAGGGGGGCGAATTCAATTGAAGCGAATAGCAAGGGTTTTTAAAAACAAGATAAACAGGTTTTGGATTTCTGTATGCACGTTTGGCGTTTTGTTTGCGATGGTTGCTTATATGGCATATACCGGAGCGGATATTGAATTTGCCGATTCCAACATCAGAAATACGATGCAGTATCTTAAAAACCAATGTGTGAGCTATGATGAAATTCTGTCCGCCGACAAGGTGAAAAGCCTTATACGTCTGTCGGAACAGGCAACCGAGGTTGTGCGCGACATAAAAAATGACGACACTCGGGTTGAGTATGAATATTTAAAGGATTATGCGTTCGAACAGAGGCTTGCGGGAATAATAATTACGGATGAAAATATTAATCCGGTATGCGAATATTCGGATGGCAAAATTTCGTTCGGGGATTTAAAAGACCTGCTCGTTTCAAAGTCCGTTCGGGATTCGATTGATTATCCGACCAAGATTTTTATGGAGAGAATAAATGTATCGGGACAGCATTTTGATTTCGCCGTATTGGCGCGAGAGGATACCAAAGGTCTTGTGTGCTGTTATCGGTATCAGGATAACGAGATAAATTTTATAAACCAATCATCTCTCGAAAATCTGCTTTCGGGATATACTTTGGATATGAAAGGAGTAATGGCGATAGCTAAAGACGGTGTTATTCGCGGAACGAATATTGATTCTTTGAAATACAAAAAAGTTTCGGATAACGAAATATTAAGCCGATTGGATAATGCAAACGCTTTCGAGGGTGTCAGAAAAATAGATGTAGACGATGGCTACTTCGGAAATGTAACTATGTACAGGGATTACAAACTTTATGTGTATTATACCCAAAAGGAAGTCTTTTCGCGAAGGAATCGATTCACGCTTTATATTTTGTTTGGATATCTCTTGGTTGTTATGGGGTATTATATGTTAAAAACAAAAAGTGAAAAGAAAAGCATTCTTGCGGCAAATGCGGCAAAGACGGATTTTCTGCGCCGCGTGAGCCACGATGTCAGAACGCCGATAAATATAATTTTCGGAATGCTGAGAATCGGAAACAACTACCCGAATGATTTGGAAAAACAAAGGTATTGCCGCGAAAAAGCCGGCGAAGCATCCGCACTTTTGTTGGATATTATGAATGGAATCCTGACGGCAAACAAGCTTGATTCGGATAATTTTGAGATTGAAAAAGCACCGTTTGATATAGAAAAGGCGATAAACGAGGTTTGTTCGATTGTTGAGATTCAAGCGAGCGAAAAGAATATAAAGTTTTCGGTTGAAAAAGGTGAGCTTAAACATAATTATATAATGGGAAGCAGCATCTTTTTAAGACAGATATTTTTAAATATTTTCGGTAACGCGGTAAAATATACGCCGAACAACGGAGAGATTAATGTATCTTACAGAGAGCTTAATAGTAGTGAGCCTAACCGAGGAGTGTTTGAATTTTCGTGCCGCGATAACGGTATTGGAATGAGTGAGGATTTCCAGAAACATATGTTTGAGGAGTTCGCCCAAGAGACAAGAGAGATAAAGGTAAGTGAGGGTGGAGTGGGACTCGGACTTTCGATTGTAAAAAAGCTTGTCGATAAAATGGGAGGCTCGGTTGAGGTAAAAAGTGCGGTGAACCGCGGAAGTGTTTTTACCGTAAGGATTCCGACCGAGTTTTGCGATGAACCGATTGCGAAAAACATACAAAATGTTGAATGCGCGGACGGCAATGACAGTACCGAAAATTTGGCAGATAAAAAAGTTAATGTTTTGGTTGCCGAGGATAATGCTCTTAATATGGAGATTGCCGAATTTATGCTTACGGAAAAGGGTGCGGCCGTAACCAAAGCGGTAAATGGGAAGGAAGCGGTGGATATATGGAAAAATTCAAAAGAGGGAACGTTTGAGTTAATCCTGCTTGATTTAATGATGCCCGTTATGACGGGAATAGATGCTGCAAAAGCAATCCGAAACAGTGACCGTTCGGACGCAAAGACAGTGCCGATTGCCGCGATGACGGCGAACAACCTCTATGAGGATATAACAGAGTGTGAAAAGGTCGGGATGAACGGTCTGTTGGCAAAACCGCTGAAAGCGGATTGTTTGACCGAGCTGATAAATAACCTGGAAAAAACAAAATTTTATACCAAATAAATTTTATACTGATATAGGAGAATGTAGATGACATTTAAAGAATACTGTGAAAAAGTCGGCGGAAATTATGATGACATAGTTAAAAGATTTGAAAAAGAAAGCACGGCAAAGCGCTTTGTTGCCAAATTTTTAAGTGATACAACATTTGATGACTTGGACTTAGGCATAAAAAACAGGTCAGCAGAAGACGCGTTTTTTGCCGCACATACGCTTAAAGGAATATGCATAAATCTCGGTTTCGATGACCTTTATCGGATTTGTTCCGAAATCACCGAATCGTTGAGAGAAAAGCAAAATTCCGATTGTGATTTTGATGAATGTACACGACTTTTGATACAGGCAAAAGAGAAATACGATATTGTGATTGATTCGATAAAACGACTTGACGATTAGATTATTGACGAAACGAACGGACGAAGAGACAGATAACCAAAAGACATAAAATATATGTTCGTTCAAATTAAATTTGCCAATTCCTAATTTTTGTTTATACTTTCTTTCATGCATATCCCCGATGCAATTTTGCATCGGGGATATGTGTTTTTCGGATATTTTTATTGTTTTATAACGGATTGCTTTTGAATCACCGTTTTGTTGACCACCATTGCGGCGATAAGCAGAATAAGAGATATTGCGGACAAAACTTGCTGACCGAAAACGTGAAATCCCAAAAAAGTATTGCCGCCTGCTTGTATCATACTTAATATCTTTCCACCGACCAGTGACGCACCGAACCCGAGCAGACCGCCGACACAGTTTTTGACCGACATTGCCGGGACGATATAATCGCCGTCAACATAGCTGTATATAATGTTAAACGAGTTTTGGTTTGTTCCCGCCAAACATACGGCGTACAAAATCGTAAATATAACAACACACCATACTCTGTCGGTTGCTGCGAAAATGTTTACGCCAAAGCCGACGGCGGCAATCAAAAGTGCAAGGTTAAATCCTTTGGCAAAAGATGTTTTGTCGGAATACCGACCGAACGGCTTTGAAACAAAAAGCCGAATCAGGTTTCCTATCATATTTATGACCTGTACTATGCCCACGCTGAGCAAAAGGTCGTTTGTTTTAAATGTACCCATAAAGCCTATTGTCATATACCGCCCCATATCCCAAAGCGAAGTCATAATCATTACGTTGATAAAGTTTTTGTTTCCCGTTGTATGCTTTAAAACATCTTTGAGACTGTGCTTTTCTTCGTGTGCGGCATCATCGTTCTTGATTTTTAATATGCTCACAAAGTTACAAAAGTTAAGTGCAAGCATTACCGTGGCGATAAACAAAAATCCGCCCTCTAAGTTCCCGATTGCCTCAAATTTATCGATGATAAATCCGACCGCAAGGGTGAATATGATTCCCGAAAACAGTGAAATCATTTCTTTGACCGCCGAATATTCGCCGCGGTTTGACGGTTCGACATATGAGTTCGCCCATTTAAAGAAAATCGAATAAATGAGGTATTTCGCAAAGTATGCAACAAGCACAGAAACGATAACGAGAACCGTTTTGAATGTTGTTGAAAGCGGCATAAACGGAATTATATATATGCTCATAAAAAATATCTGGCTCAATGTGTCGAATATCAAAACCGTTTTCTTTGTGTTTTTCATATGCTTTACAAGCGGTATGGCTAAAATCTGAAACATAAAGGCAAGCGATATAAACGATGATATTATTCCTGTCAGGGAATCGCTTATGCCGATGTATGTAAGCAGCTTTGCCAAAAACGCGTCCGCCACGAGGATTGACACAAAATATTCTATGGTACACTGTGCCATATACGCATTGCGCGAGCGTTTATAAGCTTTTGAGTCGAATATTTTTGTGTTGTCGGGCGCGGATTCCGCACCGCTTAAATTTATGTTTTTTTGCATTGGCTTCACCGTTCTTTTCGAATAGATTTTGCCGTCCGTTTGACAGCTTTTTAATTATATTCCGAAGTATGTGCGATGTCAATAGTTTCATTTACGAAAAAGTTTCGGAAATTATTTCGAGTTAAAAATGTAGTTCCGCCTGTTCGGCAAGAAACATATTATTTTGATAGATAAGAGAAAAATGTTTGATTGTTTTGATTATGACGGCGTTTCAAAGAGCGAAGCGTTGAAACGTTGGAAAGTTAAAGAAATAATTGAACAAAATGACGGGTACAGAGTTCGGCATATAATATATCCGCAGATTACGGATATGTTTGGGCTTGATATAATTGAAACGAGTGACAGGTGTATACTTGAAACGGACGGAAAATTCTGTGGATTGTATGTGCTGTCGGGTGGAAATATAAGGAACAGTAAAATGAGGAAATGTTAATTTTTTACCCTAATAAGATAATTATAAACATATACATAGGGCATTTTTTTAGTTAAAATATAATATATAGATAAAATATAATTTCCGATTGAAAAATTTGCAAAGAAATTATACCCTTAAATGTAAATTAATTACTAAAATGGGAAGGTGGAAAAATGACGAGAAACAAAGAGTATGAAAATCTGATTGAGAAATATGTAAAAGAAAATGCGGAAAAAGTCTTGCGCGAGCCGAGCGGATATTTAAAATACCGCTATCTCGTTCCGGGAAGCGTATACAGCCAAAGCCTTTGGGATTGGGACAGCTGGCTCACGGATATGGCTGTTGCCGGTGTGGTGAGTGCCGATAATTTAATCGATTATGAAAAAGGGTGTATACTTAACTTTTTGGAATATATGGACGAATTGGGAAGAATCCCTGTTTTTATCAGTCCGACCGTTATGCAACCCGAATTTGATAAAAAGAATGAGAAAAATGTTCATAAACCGTGTCTTGTACAGCACGCGCTTTTTATAAGCGAGAGGGCAGAGAGTTTTGAATGGCTTAGAAATATTTTTGGTAAAATAAAGAGGTTTATAGGTTTTTATATGAAATACTGTCGCCACGAAAACGGATTGTATTTTTGGCTCGATGACAGCGCAATAGGAGTAGATAACGACCCGTGCGTGTTTTACAGACCGAATAAAAGCTCGGCAAACATATACTTAAATTCGCTTATGTATCGCGAATTGCTTGCGATGAGTGAGATATCGGCCAAGCTTGGGTTTGAAGATTTAAGGAACAAATACAAAGAAGAGGCGGATAACCTAAAGTCGGTAATGCAAACGCTTTTGTGGGATGAAAGAAACGGGTTTTATTACAGCGCGGATTTAAATCTGCGTCCGATTGACCCGAATGCGGGGCTGCACCGCGGATACCCGAGACATTGGTCAAGCGTTATTCAAAAGACGGATGTGTGGACGGGATTTATGGCGATGTGGTCGGGGGTTGCGACCGCCGAGCAAGCCGAAAGAATGGTGAAAGAAAATTATCTCGATAAAAGGACGTTTAATTCACCCTATGGAATACGAACCTTGTCCAAACTCGAGCAGATGTATCTTATCGTCAAGTCGGGAAATCCGTCGTGTTGGCTCGGCCCGATATGGGGAATATCGAATTATATGACGTTTGAGGGACTTTTGAATTACGGTTATATTGATGAGGCGCGCGAGCTTGCGATAAAGACGGTTAATCTTTTCGGGCGTGATGTAAAAGAAAACGGTGAGTTTCACGAATACTATGATCCCGAAACGGGCGAGGGAGTGAGCAACCCCGGATTCCAAAGCTGGAATCTGCTTGTGTTAAATGTGGTTGAGTGGCTCAGAAAAAACGGATAAAAATATATAATTTAAATAATATTAAATCAAAATTTAAAGGAGGAATTTGACTTATGAAATCATCGACAATCAAGAAGGTATTTATGTGTGTTATTTGTGCAGCTATGGTGACGGTATCGACTTTGCCGATTGTCGGCGCACAGGATGCGGAAAGCTCGGAAACGGAGATAACCAAAATTTTTTACAGAGATTATGAAGATTATACGGGCGGAATCGGATATATGAGCATTGAATCCGATAACGGAAAGTACGGAACGGCAACAATGTCAAAGGCACTGAGCGGTTCATTTAACAATGCGGCGGCGAGTGTACAGGGAATAAACGGAAAAGGCGTATGCTTTACAAAGTGTACAAGCACAATGCAAAGCTCGGCGGTAAATCTTAACTTTAACACCGAAATTACATCAGGACAGCTCTATACCGCTTTTGATATGACGGTCAATCCGAATGCGACAAAGAATTTTATTATTAAGACATTGAATACATCGGATGAACCAAGCGGATTTTTCGGCATATCGGGTGAAGCAACCGATAATTACGAGAAATTTCAGCTTTTCAGAGCCGCAAATTCAAACTCATGGAACGGAAACAAAATAGATAATGTCGTGCTGGAATCGGGAAAGACATATAAAATAGAAATCACGGCGAATGTATCGCCGGAGGGGACAATCTATAATTATTATATAGACGGTGTACTCGTCGGCGGTCCGTATGTTCAAAACGTGACATCGGTCAAAGGCTTTACTATGGAAACGTCGAATCTGCTCGATTATTTTGATACATTCACGATAATGCATTATCCGAACGGAGCGGCGGCAGATTCAAAACTTTCGGCATCGGCACAAGCTGTTGAGGGTTCAAAAACAGTAAAGCTCAAAATAAACGATTCGTATCTCGGTTCGGGCGCGTGTATAAATAACATTGATGCGTCAAAGATAGTGATAAAAGATTCAAATGACAATAAGGTTGATGTGTACGGAATCACTCCGTCAGGCGCAACGGGCGAATTTGATATTACGCTTAAAAATCAGATTGCGAGCGGCGAATATACTTTAACATTGCCGTCGGATTTAAGCGATTCAATCGGCAGGACATTGACTCAGCCGAATGTTGATTTAAATGTTGAAACGGTACGAATTTTTTACAGAGATTATGAAGATTATACGGGCGGTGCGGACATTGTAAATGCGACAGGAAAGTACGGAACTCTTGCCGGAACGGTCACGGGGACATGGACGAGCAACATTAAGCCGGTGACAGGTAAAAACGGAGGGGGTGTATGCTTTAATGATGCAAGCATTACTAAGGCATCCGGTGCATGGAAATTCAGATTCGACAAGGAATATACAGACGGTATGCTTTATGTTGCGTTTGATATTAAGGCAACAAGAACGCCTAAAAATAACACGTTGGCGGCAAAAGAAACGTTCATTAAGCTTGCGGACAACACGATGAACGATACAGACTGGACAACGGGATTACACGGATTTGTTGGGATAGGCGATAAAAAGACCTCGAATGTATCGGATAATACAAATCATTTGTACGGAGCGGCGAAAAACTCGGGTTGGAACGCAAACGATACCGAGTATGTTTTGAACGAAGAAACGCATAAGATAGAAGTATTGGTTGATATAAAAAATGCCGTATATAAATATTATGTTGACGGACAGTTTGTAAAGGAATTTACTACGGCATATTTCGGCGTTTCGGGCTGTGTAATCCAGATGTCAAACATTATCGATTATTTTGATACATTCACGATAATGCATTATCCGAATGGTGTTGTGAATGATTCAAATATCATTGCCGTATCCGCAATTGACAATACGGATGATAAAAAAATCAAGGTGGATTTCCGTGATTCGGCAATGGGGTTCGGAACAGTAATGCCGAATTTTGATAAAGATAAAGTGACGGTAAAAGCCAAGAACGGTTCGCCGATAAATGTTTCGGGCGTGACCTCGGGTGAAAAGACGGGCGAATATATTATTGAATTGGAAACGACACCGTCAAACGGAGAATATCTGATTGAATTTGCAAACGACCTGACCGATACGGTCGGAAGAACGCTTGTAAATCTGACGGACAGCTCATTTTTGACAGCAACGGTTGTTAAGGACGGCAATACGGCGGCTGTTAAGTATAATTCGGCTAAAGAATATACAGGTTTGGTTTTGTGGGCGGCATATTCCGACGGAATTCTTGTTGCAACGAATGTTCAGCCAATAAACACTGCGGAAGGAAACAATTTGTCTGTGTCTGTTCCGAATGAATATACAAACGTAACATATAAAATTTATATATGGAATGACTGTATGCAGCCGGTCGGAAGTTATAACAACTGAAACGATACGGGCGGAATATGAGGTGTGAAATGAAAAAAGTATCGGTTATATTATTGACGGCTTTTATTCTCAACATTGCGCTATGTTTTGATTTTTCAAGTGCGTACAAAGCCGAGATGATAAACGGGAATGATGGTTCGTACAGCGACGGCGTTCTGTATGAACAGGATTTTGAAAAAGAAGATATACGTCCGTACGGGTTTTCGGCGATAAACGGAAGCGCCGCCGTTAAATCGGTGGACGCCGACCACGGAAAGTCGCTTTATATCCAAAATACGCCGAGTACATCGGCGCAGGCGACTTTGAATTTGGAACACACGTACACGGATGGGGTATACTATGTCGGATATGAGGTCAATCACGGTTCGCAAAAGGCTTTTAGCTATGTTTCGTTTTTGGGATGTGAAAAACCTCTGTCCGAGAGCGATTACTTAAAGCCTTTTCAGTTCAGAAATACGGGCGTGTACAATCTTTTTAAAAGCCTTTACAAAGAAAGCATAATGGGAGATTTGACGATTGACCCGTACTATGCCAATTATAAAGGTCAAAAAAACTATGTCGCCGATAAATGGTACAGGGTCGATAATTACATCGACTTAAACAACAGACAGTTTATGATATACATAGACGGCGAGCTTTTTGTGCAAGGACCTATGCCAAGTTATTACAAGGCGTTTTGCGGTCTCAGGATAACCCAATACAAAAGCGGTGATTCGGGAAGCTTTTATGATAATATAAAAATTTATCGGCTGAACGGCGAGATTGCTTTTGATTTAAAGAATAAAGGTATATCCATACCCGATGAGTATGTGAATTATGCCGATATAAGCTTTAAATGCGATACGATAGGAAATATCTTTTTCGATGACGAGGGTGTAAAGTTCGAAACCGAAATAAAAAACCCTTTGAATAAGACACAGAATCTGTCGGCAAAGTTTTATGCAAGGGATAAGTTTAACCGCGTGATATGGAGCAGGACGAGCGAAATCGCGCTTGCGCCGAACGAAACAAAAACCGAGATTCTCAATGTTGATACATCGAATAAATACGGGCATTTTGATTTGACGGCGGAACTGACAGCGGACGAATATGATAGTGTAGGAAAGACCGAAACGAGGTTTTCGTATTTGGTAAAGCCGAAAAAACACAATCCGCGCAGCGGTGTTGCTAATCACTTTGACAGAAACGGCGGCAGGTCGGGCGAGATGATGCAGGTTTTGTCAAAGGCGGGCGTTGACCTTGTGCGTTTGGGTTCAACAGCGATGCAATGGGCGGATTTTGAAAAGGAAAAAGGTAAGTTCAAAAACACCGAAATAACCGAAAAGGCTCTTGACGAGTGCAAAGAAAACGGTATTACCGTTATGCAGCTTATGTTTGGCGGCAACGATTTATACGGCACGGGAAAGCCACCGTATACCGACAGCGAGCTTGCGGCGTTCGCCAATGCGTGCTATGAGTGGGTTAAGGCATCAAAGGGCAGAACGGTGTATTTTGAAGTGTGGAACGAGTACGATTTGCCGACTTTTAATGCTTTGAGACGACCTGTTGAGGACTATGTAAAGATGTTAAAGGCGGTATATCCCGCAGTTAAAGCGGCAAACCCGAACGCCGTTGTTGTCGGACTTTCTCCGTCGGGTCAGGCGTGGGAATGGGCGAGGTCAGCCGTTGACGCAGGCGCGCTTGACTATATGGACGCGGTATCTTTGCACCCTTATGCAAGCGTGATGAGTCCCGAAACATATGATATGGTCGAAAAGGTCAAGTCATTTAAAAGGTATTGCGAGAGCAAGGGTTATACCGATTTAAAATGGCTCACATCCGAAACGGGTTGGTCGAGCGGCGACTTAAAAAGTGATGAGCTTCAGGCGATATATGAACAAAGGTGGATGACTCTTAACACATATTATGACCTTTTTGATGTTCTTTGTAAGTATACGGCTATGGATCACGATATTTCGAATATCAGAGAACAGAACTTCGGATATTTTAAGTTTTGGAAGTATAACGACTTAAATTATGAGGGCAAGGATAATCTTATCACGTTGAGCGCATTTAACTCGATAATGACGAATGCAAAACCGATTGACGATATTCAAACACCCGAGTTTAACGCATTCAGGTTTAAACTCGAGGACGGCAGACAGGCAATTGTGTCATATGCGTTGAATGAAAATGTTGACGTTGCGCTGAGTACGAATGTTGATGAGGCGGAGTATGTCGATATGTACGGGAACCGCGAAAGAACAGCGGCACAGGACGGAAAGATAAATTTGCATCTGACAAAAGCGCCGATATATCTTATTGCCGATAATTTCGGCAGTATGAAAAAGTCGGACAGCGCTTTTGCGCCGACAACCGATGTATTATACGGTTCTGTCGGAGGTAAGACGCTTTTGGGGATTTCCGTGCCGAAAGACGGTGTTTATTCCGCGGAATATACTCTGATTGACGGAATGAAGATTGAATGTGAGTATGAGAAAAACGGCATTCATTATGCCGAGACAAGAATGGCTGATGAAATAAATTCGGATGACGCAATCGAGGTTCGTCTTAAAAACGGCGGAAAGACAGTTTATATAAGCGAGTATAAATTAGAGGAAACGAACGGCGTAAGTGCCAAGATGGAGATAAAGCCGTATATGGATTCCGAAGCGGACAGGTGGGAGGCACAGGTTACCGTTGAAAACACCAACTATGACGAGTCCGTGAGCGGAACGTTTAAAATAACATATCCCGAAAGCCTTGCAAAAAAGGTCGGCGAACTAAAGATACCCCCGATTTCGGGCGGCGAGTCACGAAAGATAAGTTTCTTTTTGCCCGAGATAAATTATCGGTATAAGATTGAGGGCATATGCGAATTTTCAAACGGAGCAAAGGTCACGGTTGGCGGTGATTATCGTCTGACAACGGCGGCGTATGCAACCCAAAAGCCAAAGATTGACGGTATAATTTCGCCGGGTGAATATGATGAGGATACAAAGCTCACCCAAGCACAGTTCGAGGTTGTTGTTCCGTCTTACGGCGGCAGCGATGACTTAAACGTGAACGCGCTTTATACGTCTTATGACGAGGATAATATTTATATAAGCGCCGAAATATATGATGATAAACAAGGGTATGAAATAGGCAGAGAACGTATCTGGGCAGGCGATTCGATTCAGTTTGCCATTGCTTTTGAAAAAGATATTGCGGCGGCGAGAACCGAGGTCGGATTCGGGCTTGATAAAAACCTTAAACCAAGCGTTGGACGAACACTCTTTATGGGGTCTGAGGACGCGGTATCGTTTGAGGGTTACGAGCTTGAAATAAAACGCGATGAGGATAAAAAACTCACTGTTTATGAGGCAAAATTCCCGTGGGATGTTCTCATACCGAGCAATGTGAAAATTTCACAGGGCGAAACGATGTATATTTCGTTCCTTGTCAACGAGAATGACGAGGGAACCCGGCGCGGCTGGGTTAAATGCGGTGACGGTATCGACACGGTAAAAGACCCGTCAAAGTATAATGAATTGCATTTGTTAAAGCCGAGAAATTGATTTTAAGCTAAAATATAACCGACTTTTGAAAGGAAGATGTCTATATGAAAATACGCAAACGACTTGCATATATATTATGTTTGGCACTGTGTGCGGCATACGCCGCACCGGGTGCTCTCGGCGTATATGCCGAGGATGAACAAATATCGGAAGATGTTATTTTGTATTCAAACGATTTTGAAAACGGATTGAATGAATCGTATAACAGATTGGGTAAGGACGGAGTATCCAAAGTTGATACATATGACCTTGGCGGCGAATACGGAAAGGTTATGAGGTTTTACGGCTCTGCATCCAACACAGTCACCGATTATCGACAGGTGCGATTTGATTTTAATAAGTCAATGAATTCGGGGGACGTGTTTGTCATAAGCTATGACCTTATATGCGGTCAGACGGGGAACTATCCGTTTACGTTATATACGTCAAAATCCGATTCAAAAAATATTGTTTCGACTGACCAATACGTAACGGTTGTCAACAGCAACGTTGCGGCGGCATACGGAACATACGGGTATTATAAAACGGCGGATAAAAATACACCGCCGGCATGGACACCGGTCAAACTTGTCGATGTTTCGGCGAATGTACCGATGCATATTGATGTAATGACGGAAATGACAGACGGCGGAAGAAATTATACATTTTTGGTTGACGGAGAAATAAAAGGAAGGTGGAGTAACACATATAATTGTGCTGTTCCTGCCGTGTTTATGTCAAACACGGTGTATGCCGATAAAGAGTCGGTATACTATGTTGACAATCTTGTTATAAAACAGCTTGCAAAGCCAAAGGCAGAGGCGGCTGTCAGCGGCACAATGGGCGGAGATACGGTTGAGATTACTCTGTCGGACAGCTTTGGTGAGAATGTTTTGGCGAACGTAAAAAAGGATAATGTTGCGATAAAGAACAGATTCGGCGAATCGGTTGAGATAAAGAGTGTAACCGCGTCGGGCAACAGACTCATCATAAAGCCTCAAAACCCGTTTGAATATGACGAGAATTACACGGTTGACTTGTCGGCCGTGACCGATATATACGGACGGACGGCACCGAATACCGAATTTTCTTCTCAATCCGAGGTTGACGATGAAGGCAATATTGTTTTGCGTATAAAAAATGCCAAAGCGATATTATATGACGGAACAGAGGTGAATTTAAACGGTGAAATTTCGCCCGAGGTATGCGGATTTGAGTTTGAACTGAATGCGAGAATAAGCGAGTGGAGCGGCGGTATAACATTAAACGGCGAACCGCTTGATTTGAGCTATGACGACAGCCGAAAAATACTTGTGTCAAAATCGGACGGAGTGTTAATCGGTGATGGTAAATACATCATTAAAACAAATGATAAAATAAAAAATGCGGACGGAGTGAGCATCAGGCAGTATGAAAATTCTTTTGTTACGAGCCGCGGCGGTATAAGGGTCGCCGATTTGAATTGGTATAACCGAGACGGGGCTAAAATCGAACCGAATACATTGGGTGCAAACGAGAGCGCAAAACTTGTAATGACGGCATTGAACACATCGGGGCAAGACGGCAAAACAGTTTTTGGATATAACTCTGTCGGCGGAGAGAGGCTGAACGGATTCGGATTTGATGAGATTAATATTTCATCGGGCGAGATTTTGAATAAAGAGGTCGAGTATACACCGACGGATTCGGACGAAAGAGTTATCGGTTTTGCGGCGGATGACACCGAAAAACTGAACCTGATTACATCGGCAATATTGGTTGACAAAGACATGACGAAAGCGGACTCGGATGAGCGATGTTCGGTTGAAATCGGCGGATATAAGAATGTGAGTTCGGTTATTGTCAGGGTGTTGAATAAAGACGGCAATGCGGTTTTTCAGGATATATTTATGCCGAACGAAAACGGAACTGTAAATATCGGATTTTCAACGGGTAAGGTCAGCGGATTGTATAATATTTATGTTTCGGGCGCGGACGGTAAGGGTTCGGTGTGTATTCCGTATACATACACCAATCCGAGCCGAAACGCTGATGCGATTCAATGGCTGGACGGACTGTCGACTGTGCCGACCGCAGCGGAATTCGAATCAAGAGCGAATGATTTGGGATTTCACAACGACCTTTACGGCGAATGCGGCGAAAAGTTTTTCAATTATGTGTATTCGATGAGCAAAATGGGCGAATTTAAAAATGCGGATTCAAAAACCGCAGCGGAAAAGCTGAACAAAGCGGCGATAATCGCGGCGGTCGAGAGCGGCACAGCGGTTGATATATTTGATTATTCGGATGACCTCTTGCTCGGAGAATCCGCGGCAAGCAAGTTTTTAAACCGAAATTTTGTGAATGAAACGTTTAAAGCGGAAGTAAACAAAAGAATGAATAAGTCGGGGTTTGATGACAAAACTTCGGCGAACAAATACTTTGATGAGAGGTTTGCGGACGCATTCGTTTTGGCAACGGTCAAATATTCCGACGGAACGGGAAACATATTTGATGTAATCAAAAAGCTTGCCGACAAGGCGGTTATTGACCCCGATAAACTTTCTCAAAAGGTTTTGAATGCAATAGACGGAAGGAATTTTGATACTTTAACCGAGCTGAAAGCGGCGATTGATTCGGCGTATACGGGCGGTTCAAACAGCGGTGGCTCGAGCGGTTCAGGCGGCAGCGGCGGAGGCAGCGGAAGCGGATTAAAAGGAAGTGTTACGATTGATACATCGGTTATCGATGATATGACACAGCCGTCGACACCTGATGAGCGGATTGAATATACGGATATTGATAATGTACCGTGGGCGTTTGACGCAATAATGTCGCTTACCGAAAAAGGAGTTGTGAGCGGCACAGGTGACGGAAAATTTAATCCGAATGACAATGTTTTGAGAGAGGAATTCACAAAAATGGCGGTTTTGGCGTTTGCGGATAAAACGAATGCGGCGGCGAGCGGATTTTCGGATGTTGATAAAAATATGTGGTATGCCGAGTACATAGACATTGCGGCAGAATCGGGAATAATCAACGGTATCGGGAACAATATGTTTGGTATCGGCGAGGATATAAAACGTATGGATATGGCGGTGGTTATCTATAATGCCGCACTCATCGGCGGAGTGGAATTCAACACCGACAGCGAAAAGTTTGTTGATGATTCGGATATAGCGGATTATGCAAAAACGGCTGTGTACGCGCTGAAATCAATAGGTGTTATCAACGGAAAAGATGGCGGAAAATTTGAGCCGAACGCGAGTGCAACAAGAGCAGAGGCGGCAAAAATTATTGAAGCTTTATTAAAAATCAAAGGATAACGGAGGTTTGCATATATGAAAAAATTTTTAAGTATGATATTAATATTTGTGATTTTGGGTGCATATATATGTGCGCCGACATACGCAACCGCCGATTTCGGGCCTGCGAGTATGGAATCTCAAATACGCCTTTTAAAGAAAACGGGAGTATTATCAACAGAACCCGAAGAACCCGATTCCGAAATATCGAGGGGCGTCTTTGCAATATACACTGCAAGGCTGTTGGACGAGAGCGAGATTGGAATGACAGACAGAAAGATTTTTTCCGATGTTCCGACCGAAAGCCGAGAGGCGTATGCATTGGCTAAACTTGTCGAAAAAGGTATAATTTCAGGAAACCCCGACGGAACTTTCAGGCCGAACGAGACGATTACGGCGGCAGAAGCATCAAAAATGCTTTTGAATATCCTCGATTATAAGTATTATGCCGAGGTAAAGGGCGGTTATCCGACAGGATATATGTTTCTGTCGAAAAAGCTCGGGCTTATAAGCACAGGCTCGGCGGATGAAAAAATGACGTATCGCTCGGCGATTTCGGCGATTTATAATGCGCTGCATACGGCAATGCACGATATAAAAAACATTGACGGTTCGGATATAGAATATGAACCGAACGACGATGTAACATTGTTGTCGGTTTATCATGCCACGGAATTTGAATACGGAACGGTTCGGTCGGTTGGCGGAATGTCGATTGACGAAAATATCGATACCGAACAAAACGAAGTTGTAATAGGCGAAAACAGGTATACATATGACGGTGACGCGCTGGATTTGTTGGGGAAAAGCGTAACGGTTTATTATGATAAATCGGGCGATTTGGGAATAAAATCAGCGTCCTTAATCCTCGAAAATGATGGAGAGAATATCGTTACTATAACGGATGCCGAGGATTTTGACGGTCTTGACACTTACGGAAAGAGTCTGAAATATAAAACGGACAGCGGAAAAGAAAAACGCATAAATCTTTCGCAGGATGTAGCGTACGTGATAAACGGCACGCCGATTTCGAGGGATATTGAATCAACGGCAAACGGTGTCAAAACGGGATATTTCGAGGCGATAGACAATAACCGTGACGGCGCGGCGGATGTTATTCTTATGAACAGCGGAAGAAATGTTTTTGTGAACGCGATTGATGATAAAAACAATAAGATTTACGGAAAGTATAATTCCGAAAATCCGATTGATTATGATGACACGGATAAAAGCGTAATTGTGAAAAAGGGGAATGAGCGCGCAAGCGTTTCGGATATAACAAGCGGAATGTTGGTTACCGCATTTGAGTCCGAAAGGTGTGTAAAGATTGTTATTTCGACCGTTGTAATAAGCGGTACGGCAAACAATATAACCGATGATGAGGTTGAAATCGACTCAAAGACGTACAAGATACAAAAAGATTTTCTTGAAAAATCGGGATATAAAATAAAAGCAGGCTCGTCAGTGAAATGCTTCATCGATGCGTTCGGCAAGATAGGATATATCGAAAACGTTGCTGCGGCTGACGGATGGAGCTATGGCTATGTGATTGACGCGGTAAAATGCGATGATGTTTTTTCGGACAGTATAAAGATAAAGCTTTTTGAGCCGAGTATGGGTGTATGCACTTTTGAAACATCCGACAGAGTAAAGACGGACGGAAAGGTTTTAAAGGATAACGCGAATTTGTTGGATGCCGTGTCATACAACGGCGAACTCAGTGGAACGGTTATTCGGTTTAAGACAAAAGAGGATAATGGTGTCGTGAAAATATCCGAGATAGACACGGCAAACCTTAAAACCGAGAACGGTGAGGATTCAAAAAACAGCCTTCAGGTTGCACAGCCGTATACGAACACGAGATACAGACGTAACAGATTCGGCGAGAAGATAGCGGTAAACGCCGATTCGCTTATTCTTGCCGTTCCGTCAAACCCAAAGACGGCAGAGGAGTATAAATTTTCGGTTGCCGATACGGAAAGCATAAGCATCGATACCGATTATGATTTTATGAGTTATAAACTTGACAAAACATCGGGGTATGACGATGTGGTTGTATGCAAGGGCGTGTTTGCCGATTACGGCGAAAAGCCCGAACTTGCCCTGATAGACGAAATAACAACGGTATTTTATGACGGCGAGGCGAGAGAAAACCTTGTGTGTTTAAACAACGGATTTGAAAAAGAATATGTGGTATCAGATAATATTTCGCTTTTGGGTTCGGGATATAAATCGGGCGACCTTGTTCGTCTCGGATTTAACGAAAAAGGCGAGATAGCAAAGGTTTATAAACATTATTCGTACAACAGCTCAAAACAGGCGAGTGATATAGCCGCGTATACAAACGGCGGAACATTGTTCAACGCCAATCACAGGATTGTTGCCGGATATGCGATAAGCACAAATGACGGCGTGTTAAAGCTCGGTTCATCACCGACCGATGAGAACAGCGTCTTTGAGATTTTCCCGCTTAAAACTTCGGCATCGATTCAGGCGGCAATCTCGGTTTTTGATGACACAAACGAGCATAAGGGGGCACAGGTGTACAGAGGCAGCGAATCGGATATTGGCACATATGATAAAATAAAAGTCGGTGATTTGGTTGTTGTCAGAACACAGCAAGCGGCAGCCTATGAGGTAATAGTGTATAAATAAGCTTTTGGATGATTGACTCGGCGATGGGGTGATATATGATATGAAAAGAGCGACAGCGATAATAACGATAGGCTCGATATTGTTTATGAGCTGTTTCGGTTTATTAAAGACCGAAATATACGGCGTTGAAAATAACAAGCTGTGTGATTTGGTTGAGCTGTATGAAAACGACATTAAATTTAACAATCAAAGCGAGCTTTCGTTCGGTGATGCGTTTGAGAGCGACTTTAACGATTCTTCATCGCTCGGCACGATTTTTTCGCAGGTCAAAAATGCTGAATCGGTTGAATCGGGGCGCACGGACGGCGATAATTGCATCGTCGTGTCCGCCGAGGCCGATTCCTCGGGAATATTAACGAAAAAATTCAGCAAACCGATATTGGATGGTGTTTATCATTTTGAATTTGATGTAAAAGTCACGAACCCGAAAGCGTGCTATACCTATATCGATTTTTCAGCGAAAAGCGGCGGAGGATATAACACGTTTTGCATAATGCCTCAAAACGAGAAAAATGCGGCATTGGGGTTTTTCCATTCAAAAAGATTATGGAGTCAATCGGCATACAATGTTCCGATATATGCGGATAAATGGATGCATATTGATATGATGATGGATTTGGATACGGGCGAGATTACATATTATGCCGATAACAAAAAACTTAAACTGTGCAGGTATACCGATTTGGATGAGGCGGAACTCACGGGGTTTACGATAAGACGCGAAATCCGCGGAAGTGACAGCGGAGACGCGGTTCGGTTTGATAATATGAAACTCGAAAAAGTATACGGCGACACCGCGGCAAGGCTTGATTTGTGCGGCATTTCGGTTGATAACAGGCTTATGCTGAACAAAATCCGTGCGGATATTGTGTCGGACAGCCCGGGTAATATATTGTTTAACGATTCGAGTTTCGGGGCGGTTTTGTATAATCGCTCTGAAACATCGGTTTATGCGGCGGCACGGATTTTCATATGTGATTCAAACGGAAAAACCGTTTATGATAATTCAGAGGAGTTGCGAATAGGCACAAGAGAAAAAACGGCAATCGATATTCCGTTTACGAACCTTAAATACGGAATATATACGGCGGTCATTGAGATGCGATATGACAGCGAAACTGTAACCGAAAAATCGGAGTTTTCTTATTGCGTAAACGCTGAAAATGTCCGAAACACAAAACTTGGTATTAATACTCATATGAGCCGAACAGCCGATTTCGGCATAAAAAACGGTGATGTTGAAAATATCGGCGAATTAATGTCAAGGGCGGGATTCGGCATAACGCGCGAGTCTCTCGGCGGACAGAATTTTTATGTTGATTCGGACGGAATGTACAGCTCTTTCGATGAGGACAGCATAAGAGAAAAGGCGTATGAGGACGCGTCAATCAATCGCGGTATCGGAACGGTTCAGATTTTGTGCGGTGACGGAAGCGTTCCGTTTAGGGCGTATCCGCCGATAACCGATGCCGAAGTCGAAAATTATGCAAAATATGTGTCGGATATGGTTCACCGATATAAAGACAAAGTTAAATGCTGGGAAATATGGAATGAGTATAATTTGACGGCGTTTAATAACAGCCTGCCGCCGAATGCAACGGCAGAGCAAAAGACGGCTGCGGCGTGTAATTATGCAAAGCTTTTGAGAGCGGCATATAATGCGATAAAAGCTGAGGATTCCGAAAGTACGGTGATAGGATTTGCGGCTGCAATCGGCCTTGCGGATTCATCGTGGAGCGGATTGGATTTCATAGACTTGGTTTTGAAACAAGACCCGAGCATTTCGGATTGTTTTGACGCGGTATCGTATCATTACTATGCGGCGGCGAACACTTGCGGCGAAACTTCAGGACTTGTCGGCACGCTTGAAAATCTCCGCGAAATATTGGATTTGAACGGCTGTGAAAATAAGCCTGTATGGATAACCGAAACGGGGTTTACAACAGGGAATTATATAAATGAAACATCGTCAATCGGTGTGAGCGAGACTAATCAAGCGAATTATCTGATAAAAACTTTATTGTCGATTGATGCGCATAATCTTGCGGATAAAGTGATGCTTTACGGCTTGGCTGACAAGGGGCGTTCGGGAGTGTACGAAAACGGTTTCGGAATTGTGCGCGGCACAAAAACGGAGGAAATTCCCTTTGCGGCAAAGCCTGCTTATTTGGCTGTTTCAAATTGGAATCGCCTGTTTGCCGATTCGGAATTTTTGAATCTTGCATATGACGAATCGAAAAGATGTTTGGCTTATACTTATAAAAACAGTGACGGAACAAAAACAGCGGCATTTTATGACCGTGACGTAAAGACCGCCCGTTCAAAGATTTATCTCGGTTGTGATACGGTGACGAAAATTGACCTGTTCGGCAACGAACAAGTCATAAAAGGCAACGGGGGATATTTTGAAATTGATTTGTCGGACGGCGTTGCATACTTAAAAGGTGATTTTTCGGTGCTTGAATTTTGCGACAGATATACAGGCGGATACAAAACCGTTTTCAGTGATGATTTTGAGGATTATACGGGCGGAAACCGCGAATTTTACCGCGGTATAAATACTGCGTCCGCCGTAAATACCGAAAGCGGAACGGCTCTTTGTACAAATAACAAAGTCGAATCCGAATCAGCGGTAATAAGAAAGATATACATAAAAGATTGTAAATTCGGCGGCACGGACAAAGCAAAGGTAAGCTTTGATTTGTCCATGCCTCAAAATCCCGATGAATATTTATCTCAAACATATATACGTTTCAGAAACGATTCTGCGGCGTCGGACGCGGTTACCGCGGAACAAAAAAAGAAAACGTGGCTGATGTTTGCGGATATTAATAACGGATATGCGAACACATTTAAGGTGGGCGGCGCATATCTTGACGGAAATTATAACGAAAGGCTTTTGATTCAAAAAGATACGGTATACAGATTTAATATCGATATTGATTTCGAGTCAAAAAAATACGACATAAGCATAAGTGACGGTACAAATTTAATCTCATCTGCGGTTGAAAATATTGAACTTTCGGCGTTTGATTCAATAGAGATAATAACCGTAAAATCGGATGTTGAATATGATATGTCGGTGTGTATTGATAATATAACGGTTCAAAAATATTTTGAACAAGGCAAGAAATTATGGGAGATTGAATATATCGATGCAAGCGGAAAAAACGTTGAATATATCAATGACGCGGTCGGTGATACGATAACGGTTAAAAGCCGAGTGAACTCGGCGGAGCTTTTAAAAAATAACGATTCGGACATAATCGCGGCAGTATATGATAATGGTGTTCTTGTTGAAATTAAGGTGGTGAAAAATTCCGAATCCGATTCAATCGTCCTGAATCTGCCCGAGGACAAGACGAATGCCGAAATTAAGGTCTTTATGTGGAATTGCCTATCTCCGATTGGCTTATACGGATTTTTGAGCAGATATATAACATAAAAAGTATGACGGCGTGTACAAAAAATATGTGCTTTGCCATCATACTTTTTATCTTATGCTTTTGCGGATGACTTGTATTCGGTCGGCGATTGACCGAATACCCGAGCAAAAACCTTTGAAAAATAGTTTTGGTTATCAAAGCCGAGCATATCCGACACCTCTTTGATTGACAATTCGGGTTGGTTAAAAATCAGGTCTTTGGCTCTCAAAAGCTTGAATTCGGTTACATATTTCATCGGCGTCATCTGAAGGTTTGTCTTGAACTGGCGTGTCAGCTGTTGCTTTGAAATGTTACAGTACGCCGCAAGCTCATCGAGAGTTATTTTTTCGTTATAGTGTTTGCTGATATAATTAACCGCTTTTTGAAGCTTGTACGGGGTGTCGAGAATACTGTGTCTGTCATCGAGAGAAATAATTTTGTTTAGGGTATAAGCGGACAGAGAACATAGAATTCCGCAAAAGTTAATCGATGTTTTCAGATTAAAAGTGAACGGATTTTTGCGCCCGTCATCGAATTGATTACCCGAAAAGTATTCCAATGCCGACATATCATCGAGATGCATTTGTTCGGTGAGATATATTTTATTGTCATAATAGCGGTTGAGCGAACCGCTCATAAGCTCAATATCCAAGGCGTTTTTATGTGCCAAAAGGCGCTTTTGCAAGACCTCGGCGCGTTCACGCGAAAAATCGGACGCAAAGCTGAAATGTATATATGCCATTGTACAAGCCTTACCGTTCGCCGAATATCTTTTATAAGACGTTCCGACAGGCAAAAAGAACACATCACCGGTGTACAGATGATAGTTTGAGCTTTCGGTCAGAATATTGCATTCGCCGTTTAATATAAAAATTAAAATATTACATTCATCAACGCTTTGCCAGCTTGTCAGGCGAGTTATAAGATAATACTTGCTGACCTTAGGCAAGTCGGATATTTCATAATGGTATATCATAATTAAGCCCTCCGAATACTTATAAAAATCAAGTCTTTGTCAATATATCAAAACCGTTTTTAATTATTCGTATATGATATTTTTATTTTATCATATTTACAGCGCAATTGCAAGATATTATCACAAACAAATTCTGTAGTCGTCAAACATATGTTACATCAGCGCCCAAAAATATAGTTTTCCTTAACTTCCATACAACCGCTTGTTTGAAAATTTGATAAAACGGCTGATGTGAAGATTTTATCTTATTTAGTGTGATTTACTTTGTTGAGCTTACGGAAAAAGATAAACGCAAGAGGCTTAATGAATCAACTTGACAGTATATCAATATTATGATATACTTGGCATATAATAAAAGAAATAGGTTTTCAGAGGTGCGATATATGCCGACAATCAGACCAAGTGCGGATTTAAGAAATAAATACAATGAGATTTCAGAATTTTGTCATGAGTATTCTGAACCAATATTTATAACAAGGAACGGTAAAGGTGACCTTGCGGTTATGAGTATTGAAGATTAAATTTAACCTCAGAATTATTTGGCTAAAGAGATGTAAAACAGATGGTAATAATAGGCGGTGATATTATGAAAACAAGAAAAGATGTGATAGATTATTGCTTGACCCTTAAAAATGTTTATGAGGATTATCCGTTTCACGATTTCAACTGGACGGTAATGCGCCATATGGATAATAAAAAGATGTTTGCCGCAATTTATGAGCATATGGGCTGTATTTGGATAAATGTTAAGTGTGATCCAAACCTTACATATATGTGGAGAGACGCTTTTAGGTCGGTTGTTCCGGCATATCATATGAACAAGTACCATTGGAATTCGATTATTCTTGACGGAACGGTGCCGGATGCTGACATAAAAAATATGATTGAAGACAGCTTTGATTTGACAAAACCGAAAGAAAGAGCTAAATGGCAATAACAGAATTGATGTCGATTGAGGGGTTGTTTTATTAAGGAATTGGGTATATTGAATTTTAATTTCTTGACAAAACCGTATAGTGTATTATAATTATAATATATCTAAATTACTATACGGAGGCGAGCGTATGTTTATAGGAAGAGAGAACGAGCTTTCCAAATTGAATCGAATGTATAAAAGTGATAAATTTGAAATGGCTATTATATACGGACGCAGGCGTGTCGGCAAAACCACCTTAATTAACGAATTCTGCAAAGATAAAGATACGGTATTCTTTCCTGCGATAGAGAGTAATGCTGAGCAAAATCTTGAAATATTGTCAGGTGCAATTTCGTACCTTCAAAATGGTGAATCAAATGCAGAATTCAAATATAAAAGCTTTGCCAATGCGTTTTCGAGACTTGAAGAGTTATCACAAAACAAAAGAATAATTTTTGTTATTGACGAATATCCGTATCTTGCAAAAGCGGATAAAAGTATATCATCTGTCTTGCAGGGATATATAGACCATAATTTCAAGAAAACAAAATTATTTGTGATTTTGTGCGGCTCATCAATGAGCTTTATGGAAAAGCAGGTGCTTGGTTATCAAAGTCCGCTTTACGGAAGAAGAACGGCACAATTTAAGATTGAACCGTTTGACTATTATGATACCGGTAAGTGGTTTCCGAATTACACAAATGAAGAAAAAGCAATTATGTACGGAATAACCGGCGGTGTTCCTTTATATCTTGAAGAGTTTTCGCCGAATCTGACAATTAAGGAAAATTTGCTTGATAATTTATTTGATAAGAATGCAATGCTGTATGAAGAACCGTCAAATCTTTTAAAACAGGAACTCAGAGAACCTGCAACGTATAATGCGATTATTTCAGCTATTGCATCGGGAAAAAGCAAGCTTTCCGAGATAGCGTCAACAGTCGGTGTTGAAAATGGTCTTTGCACAAAATATATTGCAAATCTAAACTCACTTGGTATTGTAAAAAAAGAAATTCCCGTAACCGAACCGAAATCGAAAAGATCGATTTATCAGCTTGAAGATAATTTTTTCAGGTTTTGGTTTACGTTTGTTGCCAAAAACACAGCGGCAATTGTTTCGGGAAGAATCGAGCAATCTTATGATGAGGTTGTTGCCAAACGATTGTCTGATTATATGGGAAGCATATTTGAAAAAATGTGCAGAGATTACATTTTGTATTATGACAATTCGCTGCCGTTTAATATGTCGGAAATCGGGCAATGGTGGGGCGGCAATCCAAAAACCAAGAAACAGGCGCAGATAGATGTTGTCGTAACTTCGGCAGACGGAAATGAAGGCATTATAGGCTCGTGTAAATTCAAAAATGATAAAATCGGTTCGGATGAACTTTTGCTTATGCAGGAGTATGCCGAGGCTATGGGGTGCTTTGATGAAAAATACTTTTATTTTTTCTCAAAGTCAGGATTTACCGACGATATGCTCAAAAACAAAAACAATCATACACGTTTTATTACTTTAAAAGATATGTATTGCATAGGTGAATAAAGTAATGGCTCTTTGCGAAAATCCGTAATTTTTTAAGCTCCTGCGGTAAAATGAAAAGCGCCGCAGGAGATTTATATTATTTTGGAGTAAACTCTTTACGAAACCTCCAAAATGATATATAAGACCCCCGTCTGTTACCGAAATCGAAGATTTCGAACAGACGAGGGAATCTTGTTGTTCACGCAATAATAAAAATATCATTTCGGAGGTTTTTAATTATGCCAAGGTACAAATTAAGTCCCGAGGAACGGGCAGCGGAAAAAGCACGCGGAAAGCTATCGTATTTTAGTGCCGGCGGTGTCGTGGGGCACAATAATTCAATACTATAACAGCGGGCATAATATGCTTATTACAGTCCGCTGCTTTTGAAAATGAAAAAACGGGTTTTTCCATTTTGTTATCGGGCGCGGCAGGCTGATAACAACCGCAAGGTCAGAGCTGAAAAAGATTCTATTGTCGGGTGAATTTTCCCGGCGACGTGCCTGTTATCCGCTTGAATGCACGGATAAATGAGGTATAATCACAATAGCCGCACTTTTCGGCGGCTGAAACAACGCTCTCGCCGTTTTTAAGCATCTTTTTTGCTTCGGTCATACGTTTTGACGTTATATACTTTGCCGGTGATATCCCCATACAACGCTTGAAAAGCGATGTAAGAGTAACGGTTGATACGAAACAGTTTTCGGCGATTTTATCGATTGTCAGCTCTTGCGAAAGATTGTCATTTATATATTTAAGCGCAGCAATAAGCGTTTGATTTTTTGATTTCTCACTGTATCTGTGCTCTGCGTTTTTCTCAATAAAATATTTATTTACCGCCGCAAGAATTTCGAGCACGGCGGCGTTTTTTATTATATCATCACCAAATTCATAATTTTTGTTCAATTTTTCAAACAAATTCGTCAATGCCATACTTTCATCTTCGTTCAGAGCAAGTCGGTTAGAAGTGTTTTGAGTACGGTAATCAAAGCAATGCGCAAGATTGCTTTCATCGGTTGAGTTTGTATATAAAAAAGACGGATGAACGTGCAGGACGAATCGTTTGAATTCCGACGATTCTTCTGAAGTTATCTTGTGTGCCTCAAAAGGATTTATCACAAAAACATCGTTTGAATTAACATCGTATATTTTATCATCTATAAAAAATGATTTTCCGCCCGACAGACAGAACAGTATTTCACAGCACTCGTGCAGGTGTACATCCTGATTGGCGTCGTGCTTTGATGAATAAAAACATCCGAATGTTTTTGTTGTGTTTGCACAGTCTATTGCATCGGCACATTTGTTAAATAATACTTTCAAAAAATCACATCCTTTGTATTTATTATATCAAAAAAATATATAAAAAGCAAGAAAATATACAAAAAGCAAGGTTTTATTTAGGAATTGCAAATACATTACATAAAATTTATATTATAATTTAGGTGCAAGGAGATAAAGATGTTGATGAAATGTATATTAAAGAATATTAACGGTGATATCGTTGCTCAATATTGCGGTAACGGTATTGACGCGATTTATGACGGTGAGTATAAAGAGGGGTTTTGCTTTGAGGTGATGTCGGATTGTGGCTTTATAAAAGTTACGTTTGATGAGTCACAAAAAGAATCGATTGTGTATGTTCCGAATCATAAATTTGAGTACGCCGTGCCTTTCGGTGCGGCTCTTGCGGCATACGATACTGAGGCATGGAAGGATAATAGCCACAGAATTAAAATCGAGCCTGCCGGCAGCGAAGCTTTTTCGGTGAGAAACATAGCTTTAAACAGTATTGACCGGGTGGATAATACAAGAACATATCCGCACGCAACGGCGAATTTCGTTACGAGAAACGAACCGTGTTTTGAGGCAAGAAACGCGATTGACGGGGTTATTGCCAACGATTCGCACGGAAATTATCCATATCATTCGTGGGCAGGCGGAGCGCGCGAGGATTTGGTCTATACACTTGATTTCGGTGCGGATGTCGAGGTCGAAAAGCTCGTCTTTTATCTGCGTGCCGACTTTCCGCACGATACATATTGGCGGTCGCTTGATATTGAGTTTTCGGACGGAGAGACTATCTCTGCCGAATTTAAAGAAACAGCAGAAGGGCAATGGGTTGAGCTTAGCGAACCTAAGATTACACAAACAGTAACTCTAAAAAATTTTAAACAAGCGGTATATCCTCTGTCGTGGGCGGCGATGTCTCAGATAGAGGTTATCGGAAAATATAAGGAAAAGGAAATATGTAAAATGGAAGTCAGAGAAGCAATAAATTCACAGGATTTTAAACACTATACTACAGACAGACTGAGAGAGGAATTTCATATTGCAAACCTCTTTACACAGGACAATTCGCGAATGGTTTACAGCCATATAGACAGGATTATAACCGCGGGATTTATGCCGGTATATCAGGCGTTAAAGCTTGAGGCAGGCAAAGAGCTTGCGGCGGAATACTTTTTGGAAAGACGTGAAATGGGCTGTATTAACATAGGCGGCAAGGGCATTATAACAATAGACGGAACGGAGTATAATATGGAGCCGCGCGACGGAATTTATATCGGAATGGGCAACCGCGAAATTACATTCAAAAGCGTTGATGCCGAAAATCCTGCAAAGTTTTATGTAAGCTCTTGCCCTGCGCATAAGAGTTATCCGATAGTAAAGATTGATATATCAAAAGCGAAAAAAGTTCCGTGCGGAAGCGCGGCGGACGCAAACAAACGCATTATAAATCAGTACATACATCCCGAGGTAATGCAAAGCTGTCAGCTTGCAATGGGCTTGACACAGCTCGAAGAAGGTTCGGTATGGAACACCATGCCGTGCCATACTCACGACAGACGTATGGAGGTATATCTCTATCTTGATATGAGCGAGGATGACATCGTGTTTCATATAATGGGCAAGCCTGAAGAAACGCGCCACATAATTATGCATAACGAAGAGGCGGTTATTAACCCGAGCTGGTCTATACACAGCGGTGTGGGGACAAAAGCGTATTCGTTTATCTGGGCAATGTGCGGCGAAAACCAAGAGTTTACGGATATGGACGCGGTCGAAACAAAGGATTTGAGATAGGAGGACAAAATTATGAATTTCAGACTTGACGGAAAAATCGCACTTGTGACGGGTGCGTCATACGGAATAGGCTTTGCCATTGCGAAAGGCTTTGCCGAAGCAGGGGCAACGATAGTTTTTAATGATATAAAGCAAGAGCTTGTTGACAAAGGTATTGCGGCATACCAAAAAGAGGGAATAGACGCGCGCGGATATGTGTGTGACGTAACCGACGAAGCGGCGGTGAATGCGCTTGTTTCAAAAATTGAGGATGAGGTCGGCGTTATAGATATTCTTGTGAACAATGCGGGAATAATCAAAAGGATTCCGATGACCGAGATGTCGGCAGAGGAGTTCAGGCAGGTAATAGACGTTGACTTGAACGCACCGTTCATTGTGTCAAAGGCGGTTATTCCGTCTATGATTAAAAAGGGTCACGGGAAGATTATAAATATCTGTTCGATGATGAGCGAGCTCGGGCGCGAAACCGTTTCGGCATATGCGGCGGCTAAGGGCGGTCTTAAGATGCTGACACGGAATATCTGTTCGGAATACGGCGAGTATAATATCCAGTGCAACGGCATAGGTCCGGGGTATATAGCGACCCCTCAAACCGCGCTGCTCAGAGAGGTTCAACCTAACGGCGAAAGGCATCCGTTTGATAAGTTCATTTGCGCAAAGACTCCGGCCGGAAGGTGGCTCAATCCCGATGAACTTGCTGGCCCGGCGGTGTTCCTCGCAAGTGACGCGTCAAACGCGGTGAACGGACACATTTTGTATGTTGACGGCGGTATCTTAGCCTACATCGGCAAACAGCCGAAATAAGTGACGGCAACAAAAATTCGCGGTGTTTTAAATCGTAACATTATTAACCGTGCTTTTGAGATTAGAACAAAAAACAGAACAGCGGGCATAAAAATATTGAAGAACAGATGTATTTATAAAGGGGTACCCCTTTATACTATATGTAAACATAGTATAAAACATATCTTGTTGATTATTTTATTTAAACCGGAGTATTGCGGAATAAACTTTAATATTTAATAAATTATTGCAAAATATCGGAAAGGAAGTGTAGAAAATTGAGAAAAAGT
>OIYO01000528.1_pt1 | contig 30722 bp, 28 predicted proteins | sample 1588191 | NCBI WGS metagenome assembly OIYO01 (sample SAMN03283275) | human gut metagenome | biome: human-associated habitat; material: feces | host: Homo sapiens | place: Peru | collected 2012 | reverse complement strand
CTTTTTTCAATAATTATTTATAATTTTTTTGTATATTATATTGCTAATAGAAATTAATTTTGTGCTTTGGGGTTAATTATACGCCGAATAGTAGCAAAAATAAAGAGCCTAATTTTTACAATTAAACTCTTTATATAATATACATTTATATATTTTTAACCATCTGACATATAACATCAGCAGCTTTTTCAACACCAAAGCTATCACTATTTATACAAAGGTCATAATTTCTTTTATCTCCCCATTCATTTGATGTATAATGCTTGTAATGATTACTTCTTAATTTATTAATTTTACTAATTTGTTTTTTAGCATCTTTTTCATTGATATTAAATCTTTCAACAGCTCTTTTTATTTTGTTTTCCTCTGTGCTATATATAAATATATTAAATGTATTTTTCATATCTTTTAAAATAAAATCAGCACATCTACCAATTATTACACATGATCCTTTACTTGCTATATCTTTTATAACTTTTTCCTCTTCAATAAATATTTCATCAGAATTATTAAGAGACGAATAATATATATTGTTTAACAATTCAAGATTACTTCTTTTTTGTTCATGATTTTCAATATATTCTAGAGAAAGTCCTGTTTTATCTGCAATTTTTGTTAGAATTTGTTCATCATATAACTTTATTCCTAACTTTTCTGCTACAAGTTTACCAACATATCTTCCACCTGAGCCATACTCTCTTGAAATAGTAATAACAACATTGTCTGCTTTTTTATCTGCAGCTATTTCTTCATCACTATCAACTGATAAATTATTTTCTTTTACCTGTGATTTATTTAAATTTCTAATTTCAAATATTAATAATATTCCTGACACTAAAAAAGCTAACCCATCTGCTACTGGACCTGCATGTAAAACTCCCAAAACTCCAAACATATTTCCAAGAATTATCATGCTTGGTACCAAGAAAAGTATTTGTCTAGAAAGTGAAATAAATGCACTTTTAACACTTTTACCAATTGCTTGAAAAAATATTCCAGATGGAATTTGAATTCCATTTACAATAACAAGCATTAGGTATATTCTAAATGCAAGGCATGCAAAGTTTTTATATAAATCTCCCTCGTTTCCAAATAACAAAATTAATTTATCTGGGATTGTTTGGAAAAGTATAAATGCAATTGTACTCACTGAAAGGCTTGTAATAAGTACATATTTTAAAGTTTGTTTTACTCTATCAAATTTTTTAGCTCCATAATTAAATCCAATAATTGGTTGAGCACCAGCAGCTATACCTATAATAAAACTATTTAAAATTTGACTTATTTTCATAACAATTCCAAGAACAGTTATTGGAATTTCTGATCCAAACTCAGACATGGCACCATATTTTTTTAACAAATTGTTTTCAAATGCAATTACAACAACTATACTAATTTGAGTAATAAAGCTACTAATTCCAAGTTTTGATACCATAGATGCTACTTTAAAATTAAATTTAAAATCTTCTTTTATCAATTTTATTGATCTAAATTTTCTTATATACAAAATATTTAAAACAAAAGTTACTATTTGACTTATAACAGTAGCAATAGCAGCACCTTTAACTCCCATTTTAAATAAAAATATGAAAACAGGATCAAGTATAATATTAAGAATTGCACCAATTAACATAGATTTCATTGCATATTTAGGATTACCATCTGCACGTATAATTGAATTTAATGTTGTACCTATCATCATAAATGGAAGACCTATTACAATAACGTATCCATAGCTAATCGCATATGGAAAAAATTCATCTGTACAACCAAATACATTAAGTAAAAATGGTAAAAAAACAAGTCCTAAAATACAGAAAATTATTGACACAAATATAGAAACTATAATACCATTTGCGACTCCTTTTTTTGCTTCATCTTTTCTATTTTCACCAAGTTTTAAACTTAGAAAAGCTGATGCACCATCACCAAACATTAATGAAAATGCAAGACATATCATTGTAAGTGGAAATACAACATTTGTAGCTCCATTACCTAAATACCCAACACCCCATCCTATAAATATTTGATCAACAATATTATATAATGAATTTACTACTAAAGATATAATGCAAGGTATTGAAAATTTTCTAATTAATTTACCTATTTTTTCTGTTCCAAGTATATTTTCTTTTTGCTCCATAATAACTCCTTTCACGCAGAAAAAACGCAATACTAACAAAGTATTGCATTTTTGTAGCTTGACTATTATATCACAATTTTTTATTATAGTAAAGTTTTATCTTTTATTTTTTTACAATATATTCTTTTATAGCAAAATATAGTTATATCATTTTATAACAGAAATGAACGTAAACTTATTGTAAAAAAATTTTATTGTTATTATCATATAATACATTTTAATAAAATAATATCTATTAAACATATAGTTTATCCCTTACCATTACTAAGCTGATGTTATCTTCTTTCTATAATTCTTTAACTTATCTTCTTTTTGCTTAATTTGTTCTTTATATAAATTTATCATCTCATCTAATTCAATGTCTGATAAATCAGATATGGCAATTTCTCCTAGCTTTAATTTATTCTGAATAAATAAAATGTCATATTGAGATTGACTTTTCATAATTGATTTAAAATCTAAATCCTGAATATCATCATTTTGGTCATATTGTCTAGTATTATTATCAACATCGTTATATGATTTTTTATTAATAAATTTAAGTATAAAAAGTCTTATTTTAGAAAAAATCCCATCATTTTTTATTTTTGGCAAATTTCTTTTATCCATTAAATTCCTCCATAAAATTACACTCTATGTACATTATCTTTGTCTTTATCTTTTATATCTATACCTTTCATTTTCAAAACTTGTTCAGCAATATCTACCACATTATCTAATTCTTTATCCTTTTTTTGTAAGTTCTGTAGTTCTTTTTCTTTTTTTAGTCTTTCTATCTTTTTATCATCAATTGTACCCCTTACTATATCCATAAGAGTTGAATTCATAGTTTTTTTGCAAACGAATTCATTTGTTAGATGTAAATATTGTTTTGCCATTTCTCTATGTTCATCTGTTATTTGTACTTTTTTAGGTTGTTTATCCGTTGGTTTTTCAAAATAGCCTAAAGTTTCACCATTTTCAGGTCTATATGGTATACTATATTTTTTTATTCTTTCAATTTCTTTATAAATATCTCGACTAATTTTTCTAATATCACCATTAGAACTATTTTTTACGTTATTATTTATCGCAGATATTTTTTTTATAATTTCATTTGGTAATCCAGATGTTACATTGTCTATTCCCAAAATTTTTCTATACTCTAAAATACTTATATTATGAGAGGCAACAGAATTGACAAGTTTTTCATTTACTTTTTTTCTTTCTTCCTCTGTACAAACTTTCAACATACCATCTATATTTTTAATATCCTTTATTCCTATTTTTCCTTCTAATAGTTGTTCTTTCTTAGCAGTAACAGTATGTAAATATTTATTAGCATTTCTTCTTAAAGTTTTGTCTAAATCATACTTTATACACGGAGAATTTCTTACTGATTCAATTAGAGGTTTTAGTTCATCTATCGGTATATTTTTTTCTTTAGCAAAAGTCGCCAATGAATTTCCAGACTTCATAAACTCCTCTATTAAGGATATCCTTAAATCTTTTTTCCCATCAACTGTACATCCACTGTTATTAATTCCATTTATGTCAAAGCCATTTTCATCATAACCATATCTATTATAACCTTCTTTATTATAGCCATCTCTACCATAACCATTTTCATCATAGCCATCTTTATTATAGCCATCTTCATTATATTCCGTTCCTGTGTTTTTATTTATTCCAGCTACATTAAATCCATCTCTATTATATCCATCTCTATTATATCCGTCTTTATCATAGCCATCTCTATCATAACCATTTCCATCATACCCATCTTTATTATAACCATTTTTATCGTGTTCTGTACCTGTTTCCTTATTTATTCCATCTACATTAAATCCATATTTATCATAGCCATCTTTATCATATCCGCTTGAATCGTATTTTGTTCCTGTTTCCTCATTTATTCCTTCTTTATCAAATTTTCTAATGTCATAGCCTTTTCTATCATAACCATGTTGATCATGGCCATATTTATCATAGCCATATTGATCATAGCCATCTTTATTATAGCCTTCTTTATTATATTTTGTTCCTGTTTCTTTATTTATTCCATCTTTATCAAATTTCTTACTGTCATAGCCATTTATATCATAACCATTTTTATCATAACCATCTTTATCATAACCATCTTTATCATAGCCATCTTTATCATAGCCTTCTTTATTATATTTGGTTCCTGTTTCTTTATTTATTCCATCTACATTAAATTCGTCTTTATTATAGCCTTCTTTATTGTAACCATTTTTATCATAGACAAATACATCATATCCTTCTAAATCATATTTGGTATGTGTTTCTTTAAAATATCCCTGACTACTAAAGCCTATCCTACGTTTATGAATGCTATATCCAGCTGGATTATATCTTGTTCCCGTATCTTTATGTATATGAGAGTGATTAAATCCGTTTTTATCATAGCCATCTTTATCATATCCACTTGAATCGTATTTTGTTCCTGTTTCCTTATTTATTCCATCTACATTAAATCCTTTTTTGTTATATCCACTTCTATCATAGCCATTCTTATCATAACCTTTAACATTATAACCATCTATATCATATATTGTTCCTGTATCTCTATGTTTACAAGAGCAACTAAATCCATTTTTATCATAACCACTTACATCATATCCGCTTGGAGCGTATTTTGTTCCTGTTTCCTTATTTATTCCATCTATATTAAATCCTCTTTTGTTATATCCACCTCTATCATACCCTTTTTGGTTATAGCCCCATACATCATATCCGCTTGAATCGTATTTTGTTCCTGTTTCCTTATTTATTCCATATATATCAAATCCATATTTGTCATAACCTTTAGGATTGTATTTTCTTCCTGTAATTTTATGTACAGCATTTACATCAAATCCATTTTCATCAAATCCATTTTTATCATAGCCATCTGGATTATACATAGTATTTGTATCTCTATGTAATTCATCTATGTCAAATCCATTTTTATCAAATCCATTTTTATCATAACCACTTACATCATATCCGCTTGAATCATATTTCGTTCCTGTTTCCTTATTTATTCCATCTACATTAAATCCATCTTTATCATAGCCTTCTTTATCATAGCCTCTTTCATCATAACCATTTTTATTATAACCATCTTTATCATAGACTTCTTTATCATAGCCATCTTTATCATAACCTTCTTTATTAAATCGATTTCTTGTTTCCTTATTTCTTCCATATATATTAAATCCTCTTTTGTCATAGCCTCTTTTATCATAGCCTCTTTTATCATAGCCATTTACATCATAGCCTTCTAAATCATATTCTGTACCTGTAATTTTATTAATTCCATCTATATCAAATCCATATTTGTTATAACCTTTAGGATCGTATTTTGTTCCAGTAATTTTATGTACACCATTTATATCATATCCATTTATGTCATAGCCATTTACATCATAGCCATTTACATCATATTCCGTTCCCGTAACTTTATTAATTCCCAAGAAATTAAATTCATTTTTGCCCTTCATATCAACCAACCTCTCTTAAATTGTGAAAAATATCGATAAATAAAATTTTAGTACAACTAAAAAATATATATTTTTATTTATTAATACCTATCTTTTCTAAATTTATTTTAATTCAAATTAAAAAAATTGTCAATATATTATTTTTTTACCAATAATAACGAATGTATTTTTTAAATATCTAGATATAGGATTCTATTGATATTTTTTCGCAATGCAGTTATTTCAAGTTTTTGCTTTTCTAAAAAAGGCCGCAACTTTCCTATACTAATTTATTACTGTAAAAAAATTTATTCACTTGACATTTATGTTAACTTATGGTATAATTAATATGTAGAAAAGGTTTTTGTCTCGTAAAATAATTTTTAAGACAATTAAGCACAGAATTAATATTTCTGCAAACAAAATAAAGAATAGGATGATAAAAAATGTAAAAATTATTAAAATGATCTGGATCGCCAAAAATTAACTTTTATACACAGAAAGGAAACTATTATGAAAATTACTAATTATCACTTTATAGACGTAACAGGAAACATTATTCTCACTGATCCACCTGAAGGAGAATTTTGCGTAGTAGGAAAAATTTACGGAAAAGAAGGTTTGGAAGATGGTTCGCGTTCCATAACTTCTCCAGTAGTAAAGATTAAGGATGGAGTAGCTACCACATTTTCAGGTTCAAAATACGAACTCGAAACAATGCATCCTGACTACGTAGAACTTCTTTCTGCAATTAAATCTGGTGTCCCAGTAATAAAAGATTGGGCTTTGTATGCCCATTCATCATATTCTAATGGATATAAAATCGTTGGTCATTTTCTTTCTAACAACGAACAATTTCTTGAAAAAATTACTTCTCAGGAAGGAAACTATATTACAATTGCTGATACGAAATGCTTAGTTATCTGGAGACATTTCATTATACGCCTTGAAGATCTTACTCATGTATCAGCTTTTGGTGAATATCATCAGATTCCCATTTCGAATTTCGAGGAGTATATGGGTTATGAATATTGTCGTCCAACTTTCTTTTAATTGGAAAAGATAAGTTAATAAAAAATTCTTGCAGCACAGCCTATTAAAAGGAGGTTAAAAATTTCTAAAAAATCCGGGTGAAAATTTCACCCGGATTTTTAATGAAAATAATCTTCCGGCTGTGCCGGTAGTAAAGTAAACTTAAGCTTTGTAGCGAAAAAACTCCTTTCATGATATACTATTTATACATTTCGACGTGTGTAAATAATAAAACAAAAGGAGTTTTTAATCATTAATAATATATTTAAAAAGAAAGTACTAGTGATTACTTAATAAAGTTATCACATACTAAATAGAATTGCAAATACCATATTGTATTTACATCTAAATATATGAGGAGAATATTTTATGAAGAAAGATGGAAAAAATATTAAGAGTGTTGTGTTATTTGAATGAAGTAAAAATTGTAAAAGCGGAAGTTTGCACAGATCATATTCATATATTTGTAGCAATGCCGCCCAAATTATCAGTATCAAAATTTATAGAAATATTAAATGACAAAAGTAGCCTCATAATTTTTCAGAGATGGTCAAATTTGATATAAAAATTTGATCAATAAAGTTTTTGATGTAGAGGTTACTATGTAGATATTGTTGAAAAAAAGAATAGCAGAATATGTGAGAAATCAAAAAAAAAAGATAGGATGTATAATCAAATATCAATAAAAGAATATTTAGATCCGTTTAAAGATAAAAATAAATAGTACAAATATCAGAAACATACAAGCATGCGTCAAAAAGATAAGTTAAAAATCTACATATACAGTTTATATTATATATAAAACATAATATAGTAAGTATTTAACTGTCATTTATAAATTTAATAATTAAATCATAACTTCTTATTTCCTTCTAATTTAAATTTAGTTTTGTCTAACAATTTGCAAAGTTAGCTAATATCTCATACCTTATCAAAAATCTGTTTGTAATGATACCAACCTTATCTGTTGCTGTATTATATGGATAATTTTTTCAAGTAAATTCATAACTTTTTAGCATAGCAAAATTTAACATTTTTCTTCTACATTAACAAGCATTCTTTCATTTTCTTCTAAATCTATTGCCTTATATAATAAATATATTTTTTCTTTTGAATTTAATCTCTCTTGATAATATCTTCTTGTAAATTCTATCTTACCAAATTTTTTTGTTAATTTTCTCTTATTTACTAAACTATTTTTCAAGTATGATATATATTTTTCTCTCTTCAGAGTCATATATTATTTCTTCTAAATTACTTAAATCTTCTAAAATTAGTTTCTTTATTAAATGCATTTATTCTTGTTTTAAATCATTTGTTATATCTGACAAAGAATTAATATATTTAAAATTTCTAAATTTTTTCCTCCAAACCAATGTTTTTTTCAATAAAAGTGTGCTCACTTTTATGTTTATTTTGTAAGTTCTAATATTACTTTACGCTAACGAATATTTTTCAAATATTTTTTCAACATCAATACTCTTGCAAAACTCATCTAATGATTTATCCGAATACCAGTCATCACTTTTTATATTACCATACTTAAGTACACATATTTGTGCATCTTTAGATAAAAATAAATTATGTGATTCATTTGGACCTACTGCAATAACATCACCTAATTTAGCGACTTTTTTAATTACACATTTATCTTTTTTAGTTACCATTATTATTTTTCCAGACTGTACCACATAAACTTCATTACATAATTTATGGTAATGAGAGTTTTGCCACTCATAATTCTCACCGCTTTTTGTTACGCTATATATAGTATTATCATCAATTTTAAATCTATATCTAAGTTCTGTATTAGGCATTTTTTCTACCGAGAACAAAACATTGTTTTTATTTAGTTTCATATCATCTGTCATAACTTTCATTTATCTCCCCATTCTAAAAAATAATTATATATTGTATAAATTACTTATTCAATATATTTTACATAGTTTCCTAAAACTTGACAAAAATATACAAATTTATTCCTTTTTATTTTTTAATTTAAAAAATATAATCTTAGGTTTTATAATTTTTATATACAAATACGCTAGCACACATATTATTAAGGAAATAATAATAGGAAGCTTAAACATGTTAAATATACTTACTATTTTAGTATAATTATTTCCTAAATAATACCCTGAAAGTACAAAAATTAATGTCCAAGGAATACTTCCAAGTGTAGTATATATAACAAATTTTTTAAAATTTAATTTAGATATTCCAATTGGAAGAGAAATAAAAGTTCTAACTATTGGAAAAAATCTACAGATAAAAGCTGCTCTCATTCCATATTTTTCAAACCATTTATCAGATTTATCTATATCTTTTTGCTTCATAAAGAAAAATTTACCATACTTTATTATAAAATTCCTTCCACCATAATATCCCATAGCATATATAACAATTGCACAAAAAACACTTCCTATAAGTCCTATAATAAAAGCTCCTAAAAGTGAAAATTTTCCACTACTTGCAAGGATTCCTCCTGTTGCAAGAATTAATTCACTAGGAATTATAATAATAACTGCTTCTAATACCATAGCAATAAACATTCCAAAGTATCCAAAACTTCCAATCAAATTAACTATATATTCTTCCATTTCATACCTCTTTATATATTATAATTACTTTATATTTAATTTATTCTTTTTAGTAACATAATATACAAGCATAAAAAATATACTAAAACTAGATAGGAGATGATGAATGCTATGTATCTAACTATTGATAAAAAACATATTATATTAAGTTTAGTAATATGCACTATACTTGCATGTTCTATTGGATTTGTATATAACAATGTATTTGCTGCTAAAGGAAATTGGGGCCTTAGTTTTAAGGAAAATGGAAAAATTCCAGATGGAAATGCTACTTCTGATTTTTTAAAGCAATATGATTCATATTATATTGGTGATACAACACAAAAAAAAGTTTATCTAACATTTGATGCTGGATATGAAAATGGATATATGCCTCAAATATTAGATGCATTAAAGAAAAATAACGTTAAAGCTACTTTTTTTGTGGTTAGCACCTTTATGAAGACAAATCCCGAACTTGTAAAACGTATGGTTGATGAAGGCCATATTGTGGGAAATCACACAATGACTCATCCAAACATGTCAAAAATGTCTACTATGGAGGATTTTAAATCAGAAATTGAACCAATGGAAGAAATGTACAAAGAAATTACAGGAAAAGATATGAAAAAATTTTATAGACCTCCTCAAGGTGTATATAGTGAATTAAATTTAAAAATGGCACATGAACTTGGTTACAAAACAATTTTTTGGAGCCTTGCTTATGTTGACTGGTACCAAGATAAGCAACCTTCTAAAGAAGAAGCTTTTAATAAATTAATTCCTCGTCTTCATAACGGAGCTATTATACTGTTACATAGCACATCAAAAACAAATGCAGAAATTCTAGATGAATTAATACAAAAAATTAAGCAAGAAGGATATGAATTTTCAGATTTGGAAGAACTTACGGGTACAAATAACTAAGATAATATAAAAGGATATAACAAAATTTAATGTTTAAGTTATATCCTTCTTTTTTATATTATATATATATATCAATTTTAGATATTTATTATGATATAATAATTTCGTATACATCTTTTATACAAATATATCTATAGTTTATTATAGATTTATAAAATGCTTTTCTAATATTAGATATGCCTTCAATTTCATCTATAAATTTATTTATTTCATTAATTTTTATATCTAAAAATATTTCTTTTATAGCATCATTACACTCTTTATTTTTCATTTTTTTTATATAATTTATATAATTAATTCTTTTTCCATTTTCCCTTAAACAAGAATAACAATTTATTGCTAAATTCTTTATTGCAATTTCATCTAATTTCTCTATTTCTGTATCTTCTAAAAGTGGATTTAAACACGATCCACAATCATAAATAGGTGAAAACTCTATTTTTTGTGTTTTGACGTTTATCAAAAATCCCCAATTCCCATTATGCCTATCTGTATTTCCTATTAGAGCATCAATTATGAACATTTTCCAAAACATTTTTGATGTATCAGGGCAAATCATTTTATTTGTTTGGATAACTTCCATTATATCTTCCACTTCTGTACCTATTTTTTTATCAGGATTAGAACTTAAAGCTATACTTTCAAACTCATATAATTCATTTTCTTCATCTGTAAAATCTTCACACGCACAAACTATTTTATCATTTCCATTATATTTATACTTTCCTAAAATTGTATTTTGTACCTTAAAGCCAACAATTCTAAATATATTACTTCCAACATATTCAGAATATGCATTATTTATATATGATATATTTTTATTTTTTTCTCTAATTGGATCTGGGAATTTAACTAAATACCTTTTACTATCATATATTAAAGTTTTCTTTTTTTCAGATCCTTTATATTTATTAAATTCTTCTATAGCATTAGTAAAATCAATCATATTCTCCTCCATATTTCTAATATATTATTTCAACATTTGACTGTTTCAAATAATTTGCAAACTGATTAATAGTCATACTCCTATTTGCATAAATTCTTGGAATTCTATATAAGTCATGTTTCTTTGAATTATATACTCCACCCGTCATAGCTAAACCATATTTGTATATTTCTTTTGCTTTATTTACAATTGTATCGTTATATTTTCCAATTGGATAGCATATTGTATCAACATTAATGTTATATGTACTATCCAAATATTTTTTTGATTCAACTAATTCCTTTTCCATCTCTTCTAAAGAAAGTGATGTAAGCTCTCTATGAGATAAAGTGTGTGTTTGAACTGAAACAAGTCCACTATCAACCATTTCTTTAATTTGATCTGTTGTTAAATAGTTTGGTCCATTTACATAGTTGCATATTATATATATACTAGCCTTCTGATTATATTTCTTTAGCAATGGATATGCATTGTTATAAAAATAAACAAAACAATCATCAAATGTAAGTGCCACGGGTTTAGTATAATTTGATAAATCTTCTATTTCATTTACAAATACAGTTTGGTATCCATTATCAACTATATATTTTAATTGCTCTTCAAGTGTGGAAGGTTTTACAAAATTTTCAGTATCTAAATTATCTCCATAATCATCTAAAATAAAATGATACATAAATATTGGCAGAGAAACATTAAGCTCTTTATATATCTTTTTTTCATTTTGAGCTTTAGATATATTTTCAATGTTAACACTATTATCTCTTGATTCATCGTTTACAAAGTCTTGCTTCTTTTTATTCTTTTGAACTACAAATAAACATAACATACATAAAGCTGTTATTAAAGTAACTATAACAATAATTGCTATCATTTTCTTTTTATTTAAATTTACCTTCTTTTCCATATAATACCTCTTTTAATATAAATAAATTATAACAATTAATATAAAATATATCAAGATATTATTCAATCTTTTACATATATCTTCAATTTATCTTGATTTTTAAAATATATTAATATATAATTATTTCCGAAAAAAGGTGATAATATGTTACAAAAAGTTGTTGGAAAAATGAGAAAAGCAATAGAAGATTATAACATGATTGAAGATGGTGACAAAATTGCAGTTGGACTTTCAGGTGGAAAAGATAGTATAACTTTACTTAATGCTTTAAATAATTTAAGAAGGTATTATAGTAAACATTTTGACATTATTGCTATAACAATTCATCCAGGTGGTGAAAATTTTAACACAGATCATTTAAAAAAGATGTGTGATGAACTTGGTATTGAGTATATTGTATATATGTCAAATATATTTGAAGTTGTTTTTGATATTAGAAAAGAAAAAAGCCCATGTTCATTATGTGCAAATCTTAGACGTGGAATGTTAAATAGCCTTGCCATAGAACATGGTTGTAATAAAATTGCTTTAGGACATCACATGGATGATGTAATAGAAACTGCAATAATGAATTTATTTTTAAATGGAAATTTTAATACATTCGCACCTGTTACATATCTTAGTCGTAGTGATGTAAAAACAATCAGACCTCTAATATATGTTTCAGAAAAAGAGCTTCGTGCTACTGCAAGAGAAAATAACTATCCTGTTATGCAAAAATGCTGTCCTAAAGATGGTTTTACTAAAAGAGAATATGTTAAAAATTTAATTGCTGATACTCAAAAAGAGATGCATGATATAAAGAAAAATATATTTGGTGCAATAAAAAGATCCAATATTAAGGGATGGAATAAAAAAATTTAAGAAAAAAGTAAATAAACGCTTGACATAATATATTTTGTGTGCTATAATATGGATGTAGGCAGAAACAAATATATTCAAAATTTTGAATATTAAATTAACTTTATTTTAAAGGAGTGTTATAAGATATGATTGTATCAAGATTTTCAAATTGATCAAGTTTCAGCGTTTTTTGTTAAGGAGTACACAAACATAAAAATCTATTCAAGCGGTTCAAAGGAGGGCTATAAGATATGATTGTATCAAGTTTATCAAATACAATTTGATCTGACTTCGGCGTTTTTTGTTAAGGAGTACCTAACTATGACCTATTCAACCGGCTTTACTTAGACCAATCCATATCTTTAAATATTTAATAAGTAGAGGTAAAAATTACTATTAAATATTATTCAGATTTAATTAAAGGCCAAAAAAGTCACGTGTAAAAACACGTGGCTTTTTATTTTGCATATAATTATTTATCATCGAAAAATTTATTTGCACCATTCCTCTTCTTTGGAAATCCGCCATCTAGATTTTCACTTGTTTTTCTTTTCTTTTTATTTTGCTTAAACTCTTTATCTAGACTCATTCTCTTACTTTTTTTCGATTCATCACTATTTAAATTTTTTTCTATAATATTGTTATCTTCTTTCACTTTTTTGTGACTTCTAACATTTTGATTTTTATACAAATATACAATTTCAATAAATTGAACTAGAATTACAATATACATAAGACATACTAGCCAGTTATTTTTAATCTTCTTAAACAGTTTATTAAAAAAATTGTCATCATTATCTGTATCTTGTAAAGCATTTATTTCTTCAATATTATTTTCTTCGACTATATTTGAATCCTTTTTTACAGTTATAACATATTCTTTAGTAGTTGTTCCATCTTCAGATGTAACCTTAACAATAATCTTGTTATCCCCTTCTGATAGTTTATCGTTACCTGTAATATCAATCTTTACATTTTCATTTTCACCAAATGCAAGTATTTTTAAAGTTTCTACACTTTTTCCAACTGTTCCACAATCATATTCAAAAACTTCTTTGGAAAACTCTGGAGATAATATTGCATTTTCAACAATCAAATTTTGCAAATATGAATTTGATTTATTTGCATCCCCTGTCTTAGTTACTGTTATAGTATATACTTTCTTAGTTCCATCTTGTGCTGTTACAGTGATATATACTTTATTGTCACCATTTTTTAAACCTGTATTACCTGATATAGCTACTTTCGATTTTGAATCTTCTGCTACAGCTGTAACCTTTAAATCATTTACATTTTCTCCAACTGTAACTGCATAACTTGTTTTATTTTTATTAAAGTTAGGAGTTAATCCTTCTTGATTTATTTGTAACTTTGATAAATGTGCATTGCTGCTTTTGGTAGAAGTTGTACTAGATGAAGTACTTTTAGTAGCTGTTTTTGTAGCAGAATTTGAATTAGTATTATTGCTTGGAGTTGTAGGAGTAGGTGCTGGTGTTGGTGTGGGTTGTACAATTTGAATACTTTTACTTCCACGAATAACACCCAAATCATTTCCATTAGCATCAGAAGTTCCCTCACCACTTACAGCTGTAATAGTAGTAGTTCCACTGCTTCCTACTGTAACTGGAACTGTAACAGTATTATTCTCTACCCATATACTTTTATTTCCAGAGCCATTTGACACTGTAACATTTACTCTACCAGTAAAACTTCCCCCAACCGAAACATTAACCGTATTGCCAGGTGAAGCACTTGAAGCACCCGAAACGGCAATAGAACTTGCATAAATATTACCCATTAAAAATATGCATAAACTAATAAAACAAGATAAACTTATTTTAATAAAATTTTTCTTCATAATCAATCCTCTCTTTATTATTGTGAAATATCACCTGTACCCATTATATAATTTTTGATTTTAACGTAATCTGTTGCATAAATTTTTCCATCATGATTTACATCAGCTGCTTCAAGACAAGCACCTTTTATTTTTTCAACATCCATTATATGGTTCTTTATTTTAACATAGTCTGTTGCATAAATTTTTCCATCGCCATTCACATCGCCATAAATTATAACTGTGAAAGTTTGTATTTCTTCTCTTGAATCCTTTGATACCAAACTAATTGTAGTACCTGTACCAATTAAATCATCATCTGATATTACTTTTCCATTTATGTCTTTAATTACAACATCAAATTTATCTTTATTATATTCCATCTTATCAAAAATACTTGAAGTTTTCGTATTAGGTTCTATTTTACTTACATATCCATTATCTTCATTTACTTTTAAAGTTTCATCAAAAGTTATAAAATCTGAATCTGAAATATTTATAACATTAATTTCTGCTTTTACAGATTTGTTTTGATCCTTAGTCGTGAATGTTACATTTGTTTTTCCTTCATTTACACCTACTATAACATTATTTTCTATTTTAACAATATTTTCATCATCACTTGATATAGTATATTCTTTGTTAGTTGCATATTCAGGTTTTATAACTGGATTTATTGTAAGTTTCTTTCCCTTAATTACAGTATAACTATTTTTTTGTAATTCTATGCTTTCAACTCTAGCTGTAACAGTTATTTTACATGATGCAGAAATTCCTGTATCTTTGGATTTTACTGTTATATTAGCTGTACCTGTTTTTTTAGCTGTAACTTTACCATTATCAACACTTACAACATCCGAATTACTGCTAATCCATTCAACTTCTTTATTTGTTGCGTCATCAGGACCTATAGTATAATTTAAAGTACTTTCATCACCAACATTTAAGTTAACTGCACTTTCTGATATCGATATTTCCGTTACTTTCTTAACTACTTTTACATTACAAGTTGCAGAAACTCCTGTATCCTTTGATTTTACAGTAATCTTTGCTTCACCTTTATTTTTAGCTACAATCTTACCATTTTCAACAGTAGCAACATCTGAATTATTACTAGACCATTCTACTTCTTTATTTGTTGCATTATTTGGTGTTATTGTTGATGTTAAGGTATACGTATCTCCTATTTTTAATTCTAAATTATTTTTATCAAGACTAATTCCCGTTACTTTAACATCTTTTGGAACTTCTTTAGTATAATCTCTAAATACATACCCCTCTATTCCATTGTCTAATCTTACCTTATCCCATTGTGTATTTACACTTTTAGCAATCCTAGTCATTTCATTTCCTTCATCTAGTTTTGCTACAATAGAATAATCTGTTCCTGGACCTGAACGAATATACAATTTGTATGGTGCTACATCGTATGCACATATTCTCGTATTATCATCTATATATGTTATCTCAGATTCACCTGGGTATGGCGTAGGATATTCAGGCATATTTTCAAATACTGGGACATGAAATTCAAGTGAACTATCTAACATTCCCATTTTTTGATATGCATTATATGTACTGTATGATTCATTAGTTGGAGCAATAATATTTGCCATGTACTGGTATGCATATAGCGCAACAGCATTTCCATACGGATTATTTACATCAAATTTTTGAAAATACGTTGTATCTTGTCCCCATTTAATCCAACTATTTCTTAATATATCTGTTCCACCATTTATTGCTGATACTGGATCTTTCCATCCTTTTCCTGCTGCATATGTTAAACCATTAGTTATTGCATTTGGTGGTGTAGCCCCTATATTAAAATAGTTATATGGAACAATTCCATTTACAACTGTAGAGCCATTAATAGATCTATTTGAAGTTATAGCTCCACTTGTTTCCTGTTTTATTCTTGATGCAATATGTATAGCACTTACATTATATTTTTTGGCTGCTTTAAGTATAATATTTGAATATGTTTGTCCCATATTTACCATAGATCCTAATCTTTGATATTCTGATCTATTATACATTGATGTTCCATATAAAACTTTCTCGATAGAATTAATACTATCCATAGATGAACTATAACTTAAAGTTTGAAACTGGAATACTTCCTTCTCATTTAAATGCCCTCTAGGATCCAACATATATTTAACTGCTTCCTTAGAAGCTATTACAAAATTTCCATCTTTATAATAATTTTGTCCATCTTTTTTCCATACAGCATCATAGCTATCAGGAACTAAACTTATTCCCTCATTTACGTCATAACTTTCATGTGTTACTGCTTGGTTCCAATCAAGCCCTGTATATACAGCTTTAAAAACCCAATTTGGATGTGCACTTTTTAATGCATCAATATATGGTTTATAACTATTTGGAAAATTATCACTCATATATGATTTTGGAAGATTTGTTTTAATACTAGCTTGTACATTATTTATTCCTGAAAATCCAGTTAATAATGTTGAAAAACTAATCATACCGGCAGCGAACATTCCCAAAGCTTTTTTTCTTATATTATTTTCATACATCATGTTTTTTAATTTTTTGTACCATTTTTGATACAATCCCCCCTTATACTTCAAATTATAACATAAATACAAACTTTGTAAAAGTATTTTTATAAAAATAGAAAAAATTTACAAAAATGCAGATACAAAATGTATCTGCATACAATATATTATTTTTGCCATTTTAACATTGGATATCCGTTATTTTTCCCTGAATTATCCTTTACATATTCACTTCCAAGCATATTTAAAAAATTATCTGATTTCATAAATTCTTCTGTAAGTATTGTCCCATCATCCAAAGTTTCATTTAAATAATATGAATTTTCAACTTCTCCTGTATTAGTATAAAATAGTTCGCAACCTTTATATTCCTTTTTCAAGTAACACTTACCAATATTATATGAATTTGATATTTTTCCCATATTGTTACAAACTATTCCTCCATATGGTTTTCCATAAACCTCTATATAAGAATTAGTATATAAATCTCCGAAATTATAGCAATTACTTATATCTGTATTTTCAAAACTCTCATTTATAATTCCTGCACTACCATTATTACCCTTAATTATTCCGTAATTAGCACATTCACTCAACTTTCCATTGCCTCTGGAAACTATTCCAGCTAGTTTCCAGCTGCCACTTACTTCTCCATAATTTATACAATTTTTAATTGTTCCAAAACTTCCAGCTCCATTTTGTGCTCCTTGTCCACATACTCCGCCTATACCAGAACCGCATCCAGTAACTTTTCCATAATTTTTACATCCACTTATCAAACTATTTTTAGACTCAATAGCTGCACAAACTCCTGCAACGCCATATCCTCCAACTTTTGCATACACTTCTCCATAATTTTCGCAATCTTTAATTATTGATAAATTATGTGACACTAATCCTGAAATTTGCCAATTTATATCCCATCTTGTAGTTGTTTCATTTTTAGCTGTTACATTGGCATAATTTATACAATTTATTACTTTTGCGTTATCTCTATTATACACCAAAAGTGAAGCAAAAAAACTAGAAGTTGTTACAAAATAGCAATCTTTATCTATTGTTAAATTTTCTATTATTCCATAATTTTCTTTAATAAAAGCCATTTCTCTTTGACTAGTATTTGCATTTATATATATCCCTTTTATTTTATGATTATCTCCATCTAAAGAAGTACCTTTTGGAATACTTGTTATTGGTGTCCACTCTTCTCCTGAAATTAGTGTTCCATTTTCATCCCACTTAGCACCTACATCTATATCTTCCGTTATGTATGCCCTGTTATATCCTGTTTCACTAAATTCTTTATTTGTTATTTTCTCTTGAAATTTTTTTAATGTTACCATTCTTTCATTATTTTTATTTTCTTCTTTTTCTTTTGTAGAATCATTTACAATTGTTATATATTTACTTTCTTTTTCTACTCCATTTTCTTCAAGTATTGATATTTCTTTTTCGCTAAATGCTTTATCTTTATATACTAGTTTGCTTGATTCAATTGCATATTTTTTTGAATATGCCTTGTAGTCATCTCCTAATACTTCTTCTATACTTCCAAATAAATTTAAATTTGTTTTTCCTTCTTTATATCCTATATTTAATTTTTGTATTTCAATTCCATCTTTTAATGTTGCTATATCATTTAATATAGTTGCTTTTTTTGCATTATCTATCGGATTGTTATTTGTTATTGTCAAAACAACTACCGCCGCAAGTATTATCATCACTATTATTGTTACTATAAGTACTATTAAAGATATTCCCTTTTTTTTCATATGTTTTTTAACCTCTCTTATAATATTATATATATATTATATATAAATTAAGAAAAATAAACAAGACATTTATATAATTTATTTGACATATAAATAACACAGTAGTATAATAGTTGCCAAATAATGTTACAATATAAATTAAATTTAATTTATTAAAGATTTAACAAACATAATGTTTTTAATAATATGTATTTTACATCCATAATATTTGACTTTTTTTTGTTAATATATTAAAATAATTTTAAATTTAATTTTACTTTTAAGGAGGTTAGATTTTAGTAACATTAAATAGCGCATGAACATACCTTTCGTATGTGACGAGGATGATAGTTATCGAATATTCAGCGGATACTATCACGGTGATTTAGCATCGATATATATAGTACAAAAAGTAAAATCTTTAATTACTACAAAAACTATATAATCTAAATATTTTATAGAACATTGAAAATAATATATTATGGAGGTAATTATATGTGTGGAATAATTGGATATAACGGTTCTGCAAAAAATGCAAAGGAGGCAATTATTGCAGGACTTAAAAACTTAGAATATAGAGGTTATGATTCAGCAGGCATTGCACTTGTTGAAAACAAAAAAGTGGATTTATATAAATCTCAAGGTAAAATCTCAAAACTTGAAGATTCCTTAAAGGATATTAATACCAATTCAAATATTGGAATTGGTCATACAAGGTGGGCGACTCATGGTATTCCAAATGAAATTAATGCTCATCCTCATAAAGTGGGAAAAGTTACTTTAGTTCATAATGGAATTATTGAAAATTATGCCATTTTAAAAAATGAACTGATTTCAAAAGGAGTAACTTTTAAAACTCAGACAGATAGTGAAGTTGCTTGTGCATATATTAACTATATGTATGAAAAAGAACTTGAAAATAATTCAGAAACTCCAGAACTTACAGCTATCATTAAAGCATGTAAAGATTTTAGAGGTTCATATGCCTTTGGAGTTATTTTCGATAATGATACAAGTTCAATTTATGCTACAAGAAAAGACAGCCCTTTAATAATTGGAGTAGGAGAAAACGAAAACTTTATTGCCTCAGATGTATCAGCAATTCTTGATTATACAAAAGAGTATATCTTGCTTGAAGAGGGAGAATTTGCAAAAATTACTAACACTTCTATAGATATATTTGATAGTAATCTTAAAAAAATAACTAAAGGAATCAATACTGCAACATGGAGTGCAAATAAATACAAAAAAAATGGTTATGACCACTTTATGTTAAAGGAAATTAATGAGCAACCCAAAGTTTTATCAGATATATTTAAAAGATATATGAAAGATGATACTTTAGGAATAAGTTTAAACTTTGGAGACTACGATAAAATACATATTGTAGCATGTGGTAGTGCAATGCACGCAGGTTTAGTTGGAAAGTATTTATTTGAAAACTATGCTGATGTTGATGTAACTGTAGAAATTGCATCAGAATATAGGTACAAAAATATGAGAATAACTCCAAAAACTTTAGTTATTTTAATTTCACAATCAGGTGAAACTGCAGATACTCTTGCAGCCTTAAGAATTGCAAAGCAAAAAAGCGCTACAACACTTTCTATTGTAAATGCTGTTGGTTCTACAATTGCAAGAGAAGCTGATATTAATATATACACATATGCAGGTCCAGAAATTGCTGTTGCAACTACAAAAGGTTATACTTCACAGGTTGCAATTTTATCTCTTCTTTGTATAAATGCAATGAAGCAAAAAAATATCTTAGATTCTAGCTTTTTCTCAAAAATTTGTGATGAATTTAGTAACATTTCAAATTTGATTACAGAAGTTATTAATCAAAATGATAAATACAAAGGAATTGCTAAATGCCTTTACAAAAGAAATGATATATTCTTCATAGGAAGAGGTATTGATTACTCTTTATGTATGGAGGGTTCTCTTAAATTAAAAGAAATTTCATACATTCATAGTGAAGCTTACGGTGCTGGTGAATTAAAACATGGTACTATCTCTCTTATTGAAGATGGAACACCTGTAATTGCAATTGCAACAAATGATACTCTTTATGAAAAAACAGTAAGTAATATTAAAGAGACAAAAGCTAGAGGTTCTTTTTCAATATTTATCACAACATCAGATGAATGTTCAAAGGACTTTGCTGATATCACTTTAAAGTTACAAAAGCTTTCAGAATTTGTTGAACCATTACTTATTGTTACAGCACTTCAGTTAATTGCTTATGAAACAGCAAAACTTAAAGGTTGTGACATTGATAAACCAAAGAACTTAGCAAAATCTGTAACTGTTGAATAATCTAATTTTAATACTACTACAAAATCCAGGAGAAAAATTCTCCTGGATTATTTTATATCCTCAATTAAGTAACTATTTCCTTTTCTTTGTATTTTGTATACACCTTTCTTCATTTTATCTTTGCTAATTTCTCCTGATGAAATTTTACTATTTAAAAATTCATTTTGAGTATTCTCATCATCCATTTTTTCATCATTTATAACTAAAGCTTTGTTCTTTTTAGTGTCATCATAGTATATTGTATGAGTTGAATTAGTATTTTCTTCCATAGTTTCAACAGTATTACAGTTAACATATAATCTATATGTATAAACTGTTATATTATCTCCTGTCTCTTCTATTTTATATGGTATATCTTTTATATAATTAAATTCTACAAAACCAGTTGGAAGTATAATATAATTTTCTTCTTTACTGTCATAAGATCCAGATAAAAATACTTCTTGATGTTTTAAATTTGATGTATTAGTAAATAATTTCTTTGCAACACTTTCTAAATCATCTTTTGTAACATAATCTCCCACATATTCTTCAGATTTTCTTCTTAATGATAAATACTCATCATCTGTAACAATTTTTGCAAAAGTAAACATTATTTTTGCTCTATCATCTAGTCCACTAGCTTCTACTTCTTTAAAAAAGCTATCTGAATATATATTAGGAATATATATTAAATCTTGTATGATATTTCCTATTTTACTACTTAATACAACATTTTCAGTCTGGCTATTTTCTAAATTTTCTTTGGCGTTTTGTTCACTATCATTTTTACCTTGCTCTATATTATTTTCAATTTTTTCATCTTTTTTACTAGAATTTTGATTTAAAATAATCACCGCAAGAAAAAATATAACAGCCGCAGCGACTATAACTGAAATTACTATACCAACCTTTTTATTCATAAATATCCCCCTAAATTTAAATTCCACCTATCATAGCATCTGAATATACATCTGCAAAAAGTCTAATTTGTGATATATCCTTAAGTTCAAAACTAAATACCTTTTTTATATCAGCCTTCATTATATATTCTATTGCAATAAGAGTAGCTTTATTAATTTTTATATATCTTCTTTTATCCTTATTATTTATACAATTATTACATAAGAAATTATTTCCTACATAATCATAATATATTTCATCAATACTATTTAATGCTTGTCCACATAAATAACATTTTTCTATACGTGGCATAAAACCTAAAAGGCAAAATAATTTTATTTTAAATATAGCTATAACTAAATTTATATCTTTAATATTTTTTCCTAAGATATACATTGTATTTAAAAAAAGTTTTAATATATATGAAGTATCTTCATTTTCATCTGTTACCTTTATTAAAAGCCTTGTAAGTTCAAATGAAATTTCAAGTTTATCCAAATCTATTCTTATGTTATAAAAAGTGTCAATTACATTTGCAGAATTAATATAATAAAAATTCCTTGATTTATACAAAACAAATTCGTTATACACTAGATATTGTGCATTTGCAAGAATTGGACTATTTGTTTTTTTTGCTCCTTTTGCAATACACGAAACCTTTCCTAATGTGTCTGTAAGTATCGTTATTATTTTATCATTATCTTTATATTGTACCTCTTTAATTACTATCCCTTTTACTTTTATCAAGTTCATCTAAAATAATCCCTTCATCATTTATTAATCCAATATTTTGATTGTTAATTTCACATATTTTTTTATATTCAATATAACTTTCTAAATTTCCTGTTTTACAAAAATTCTCCCATGCCAAATCTTCATACATAAAATCACCTTCTACTCATATTTTATGTAATTATTAACTTCATATACTAAAAATTATATACTTATTTGTCAAATTTTGTAACTATATTTTTGATTTCAAATCTCCTAAAAAATTATCATTTTCTTGCCAATTTTCTCTTACCTTAACCCAAATTTTAAGATTAATTTTAGCATCAAGATTATTTTCTAAATCTTTTTTTGCCTCTCTTGTTATCTTCTTTAACATAGTTCCATCTTTTCCAATTACAATTCCTTTATGAGATTTCTTTTTACAAATTAAATTTACATCAATATTATATACATACTTTCCATCTTCTCTCATATTTTCTTTAAAATTTTCAACCTCAACCTTAATTCCATGAGGAACTTCTTCATCTAAATTATTTAAAGCCTTTTCCCTAATTGTTTCTTCAACAATTTCTCTTTCTGTAATATCTGTAATTTCATCTTCCGGATAAATAATATCTCCTGGTTTTAAATATTTTTCTATACATGAAATTAAAATATCAAGTCCATCATTTTTATATACAGAAATAGGAATAATATCACAAAAACTTGCTCCTATACTGGCAAAAAATTTATTGTATTCATCCATTATACTAAGAAGTCTTGCTTTATCAACTTTATCTATTTTATTTATACAAAGAATTACTTTTGTATTTAAACTTCCTATATTTTTCATTATATTTTCATTTGCAAAATCTATTTTAGGCCTTGTTGCATCAACTAAATATACAATAACATCAACATTATTTATAGCTGTATTTACACTTTGCATCATATATTTTCCCATTTTATGCTTAGGTGTATGTACTCCAGGAGTATCAATAAATACAATTTGTGACGTTTTACTTGTAACTATTCCTTTTATATTAAATCTTGTAGTTTGGGGTTTTGGTGTTGTAATTGCTACCTTAAACCCAACTAGTTTATTTACAAGTGTAGACTTTCCTGCATTAGGTTTTCCAACTACACTAACATATCCACTTTTAAACATTTTTCCCTCCAAATTATCAACATTATATCATTTAAAACTATTATTGTAAATACATTCAAGAAATTTAAAAATATGTTTGAAAATAATATACACAAGTATTATTATTTCAAAATCACAAAAAATTTTAGAAAATATTGATACTCTTAAAAAATACATATTGTTATTAAATTTCTATTTAAAGTATTAAAAAACACACCTTATCAATAAAAAATAATTAGAACTTAACTACATATACTATTTCATTATCTGCATATAATAAATAAAAATATATGCAGATAAACATTGACTATATGCATATAAAATGATAAAATATATGCAGATAATAAAAAATACACATAAAAATATTCAGAAAGAAGGAGTTATAATGAAAAAATTTGATTATTCATTTTTAGATAACGGATTATTACCAGCAAGTTTAATAAATATAACAAGTACAATTTATTCATTAAAGGCAGGCGCAAATATTAGGAAATATGAATATGAGAGAATATTTACTGAGTTAGAAAAAATAGCAATAGTACAATCAGTAAAAAGTTCAAATGCCATAGAAGGAATAGTAACTAGTGATGAACGTGTTGAAAAAATAGTAAATCAAAATAGTAAGCCATTAAATCATAACGAAAGTGAAATTGCAGGATACAGAGATGCATTAAATGAAATACATTCGCATTATGAAGAGATAGAAATTAGCGAAAATACAATATTAAGATTACACGAAATAATGATGAATTATACAGGCAGTGAAGATGCAGGTCGCTATAAAATTAATCAAAACTATATAATTGAAGAAGATAAACTAGGAAACAGAAAAATGAGATTTAAGCCATTAGACGCAAAGGAAACACCAGAGGCAATGAAACAATTAATATTAGCTTATCAAGATGCTCGTAATAACTCTAATATTAACCAATTATTATTAATACCATGTGTTATCCTTGATTTCTTATGTATACATCCATTTAGAGATGGAAATGGAAGAATGTCAAGATTATTAACCTTATTATTATTATATAAAAATGGTTTCGATGTAGGTAAATATGTTTCATTTGAAGAACAAATAAATAATAGTAAAGGAAATTATTATGAGGCATTAAGATTATCTTCTATTAATTGGTTAGAAAATAAACATAGTTATATTCCTTTTATTGAAAACTTTTTATCTACTCTCTATATATGTTATAAAGAACTAGATAAAAGATTTAGTGTTGTAAATAGTAATAAAATCACAAAAAAAGCAAGAATTGAAGCTACAATATTAAATAATTTAACACCAATATCTAAATCTGAAATATGTAGTATATTGCCAGATGTAAGTGCAACAACTGTAGAAGTTGTTTTAGCTTCAATGGTTAAAGATGGCACAATAATTAAAATTGGAAATGGAAGAAATACAAAATATATAAAAAATAATGTTTGATAATAAATTTTGAACAAAGTGACTTCGTCACTTTTGTTCTAAGAGATATACAAAAACTTTATAAAAATTATTAATTTAGCAAGGTGTACAAAAATGATGCAGAAAATTCTGCATCATTTAATTTAAAATATAAATTGTATTATTTTTAACCTTAACATATCTTTTGATAATGCGGGTTCTTCATTAAGATTAATTTTTCCCAAATTATTATAAGTCATAAAAAGACTTAAATCCCTTATGAATTCATTTACAGCATCAACATATGTCATTCCATTATACAATGATAAAATATCATTAGTATTAAATTCTACTTCATAATATGCATTACCAGTCTGGTTTACTTTAGTTAATACATGTGTATGAGTTTGCAAAAGATCAGGCCATAGCCTTTCACTTAAGTACTGAAAAGTAGATACATTTATATCATAACTTCCTATATAACAATTTAGAGCTATTTTAGTTGAAGTATCATCCAACCAAAAAATATCCACCTTAACATTTGGCATATATTTTTCAAGGTTATATTTTAATAACTCATTATTGTTTTTAAACCGATTAAAATTTGTAAAATCTTTCCATTCTGATATAAAACTTTCAACATCAAAGTTTGTATTATACTTTATACCTAAGTTATATAGTAGTGATTCAATTTTCAATATTTTATTCAAGCTACTTATATTTGGATACATTAAACCTATTTGCATAGTACAAAAATTGAAATCATTCATATTAATCCTTCTTTCATTTCTTATTAAAAAAATAATAAGTATTTTTTTTAATTATATCATTTTAAACCAATATGTCAAATAAAAAATAACATTTATATTTATATTGCATAAAATATTATATATAATGGAGTGATTAATATGAATAATTTTTGTTACACATTATCAGTAAGACAAAGAAAATGTCAAAATGGAATATCAAATATAACAGATAATGTATATACCAATATATCAAATAATAGTGTTGTTCAACTTGGATTTGGATATACTTTGACATTTATTTCAAGTAACTCAAGTACTGCTACAATACAATTATCAAATCCTGATGTTATTCCAAATATTTTATTTAACATTCCAAATGGAAGTTACAAAATATTTGATTTACCAGTAGATTCTGGTACAGTTAGAATATATGTAGGAGTAACTGCTATAGATTGTAGCAATACTATTGCATGCTGTAATATTATTTAAAGGAGACCAACTATGAATGATTTTAATGTTAGTTTAAAAATTGAAGATTGTACTTATTCATGTAATTGTAAAAACTGTAATTCAAGTACAGATACTATTACAAATGTTTCTCAAACAATTTCACTTCAAGGAAACTATATTTTAAATGTAATAGCAGTAAATAATAATTTTGCAACTATACTTATTCAAAATGGATTCCAAGTTATAATAAGAAATGTCAGAAATTTTCCAATGCAAATATGCATTCCTACAAAAGGTTGCACACATATTGTAACTCTTACAGCAACTATAAATTAGAGGAAAATGTCAGATATTACATCAAATAGTTCATGTTGTAATAGTGTAGGTTACAATTTAGTAATTTTTTCATCACTTCTTTCAATTTTAATTGCTAAAGATTTATCCATTGAAGATCAAAATTTACTCTCATCACTCCTCCAGAGTATTGGTGAAAATCTATCTATAATTGCTACAGTACAATCTAATTGCGAGTCAAAAAATAACTCTAAATAAATAGAGTTATTTTTTATATTTATATTATTTAAAAGCATTTGCTTCTCTTAAAGCTTCTTTTTCTTTCAAAGATGCTCTTTTGTCATATAATTTTTTACCTTTGCATAAAGCAAGTTCAACTTTAACTAGCCTTCCTTTTAAATAGATCTTAGACGGAATTAAAGTGTATCCTCCCTTTTTTATATAATTTTGCAACTTTAATATTTCTAGTTTGTGTAATAATAATTTCCTATCTCGCAAAGGATTAACATTATTTATATTTCCCTTTTCATAAGGACTAATATGTATTCCTTTTACAATAACCTCATTATTATTAATAATTGCAAAACTATCTTTTAAATTACAAAGGCTATCTCTTATGGATTTTACTTCAGTTCCTTTAAGTTCTATTCCTGCTTCAAATGTTTCTACTATATCATATTTATAATTTATTTGTCTATTATTTATAACTAAACCTTTATTATCCTTCAAAATATCACTTCCATTCTATATATTACATTTCTAATTCCATAAATAGCTTCTTAAGTTTCAAAAGATCCAAATCTAAATTTTCGTTATATACTCTTATACCGCTATTAACAGCTTTATCAATTAATACAAGACTATTAACATTTGGTGTTTTAAGAATACTTCTTAATTTTACTAAATTTATATCTTCAAAGGAAAAACTTATATTATTAAGTTTTTCCTTCAAAAACTTTTCTTTTAATTCGATATTTTCAATATTACATCCAACTTCATAGCAAAATTTTACACTAAATTTAACCGTTGAATATATACTCACTTTTTCTTTTATTTTATTTATAAAACAAGATAATTTTTCTAAATCATGATAAGTTTCATCTATACATCCAATATTTACTTTTAAATGTATCTTTTTTGCTCCATTTTTAATTGCAAGTTCAATGCTTTCCATTATATAATCTAGTTCTTTGCTTTTTATACTTTTAGAGAAAATTTCAAAATTTATATTTGATGAAATCATACCTGTATAAGTATAAATCTCTAAAGTATCCTGACTAAACAATAAATTTTGTATAGTTATTTTTAAAAATGGATAACTTCTTTTCAAATTTTTAATCAGCATTAACATACTTGTATAATCATTTGTAACATCAATAAAATTTAAATTAGTAATTCCTGTATTTTTTATCAGTTTTATAATGTCCTGATATAACTTTAATATATTTGAATTATATTTTATATTAAGCCTTTGATTTATACTCGAAATATTTGAAACCGGAATCATAGGAAAAATTTTTTCATCTTGTATTTTGCGTTGTGATTTATTTTCAATTTCTATTTTTTTGTTACTATCAATGCATGGAACCACAACATTTTCTATACTATTTATACTATATAAATAATCACTTATAGATAATTTCTGACTTTTATATACACCATATCTAAATAATATATCATTATATATAACACTTTTATTTCCATATACAAAAATATCAAAAATATTATCTAAATTACAATGTTTAAATTCAAAATTATCTATCATTCCTATTATTATTGGTCCTTTACTATCTTTATTATTAATTTTCGAAAGTTTTAACATACAAGCCACATTTATATATTCAATTTCATCGTGTAAAACAAATATAGCAAAATCGAAACAATTCATTTCTTTTTTCGTTTCAAGCGAAAAAAGATTTTGATTATTATTTATTAATAACTTTTCAATATCTAAATCTGGCATAAAAAATCTTTCTGCATATATACCCTTTTTGCTATTTAATAGGCTATATAAATACATCGTAGTATAATTATTCATTCCTATATCATACAGATTAGGGTAGCATAATGCCACCCTTATTTGTATTTCAGACTCATTTTTTATTACCTCTCCATACTCTCCTCCAGTATATCTTAAAGGTTCTTTTATTTTAGTCAAATCATTTTTTGTTATGTTTAACATTTACAACCCCTTAGCTTAAATTAAATTTATTATATTCCATATTAACGCTTACATTAGAATTAACAAGTTTTAAAAGTCTATTAGAAAGTTCTTTTGTTAACATCTCTGTTTGCATTAATGATTTTGTATCATATTTTTCTAGCAATTTATCCATGTCATTTGGTAATGTTATATATATGTATTTAACATCCTTTGATGTAGTAGAATCTGCATACTCAGGAAGTTTTGAAAGTTTATACGTAGTATCTCTTAATATATAATTTAGATTATCAAGATAAAACTTATTCTCCTTAACTTCAAAGTCTTTATATAATCTTAAAACATCTTGAAGTAGAGAGTTTTTTTCATCAGATGATATTTCACGTATCTCGTTATTTTCTTCTGCATTATCTAAGCTATAATATTTTATTTTTTCATTTAAAGAGTTTAATAGATTTTGTTCATAATCAATTATATATTTAGAAGTTACTGTATAATTTGTAACATCAACAGATGTATCTGATGATACCTCTTCTCCATTTTCATTTTCCACGCTTACAATTGAAGATGTCGTACTTCCTAAGACATATTCATCTAATGCTTTCTTTTTTTCATTTAATATATTACTTGTATTGTTAAGTAATGTATTTATATCGTAATTTTGTACAACTTTTTCTTTTTCTAAGTTTACTTCCTTTAAAAAGTTTAAGCCTTCTAATTCTAAACTAACAGATTTTGTTTCCAAATCATCTAATTCTTCTTTACTTAAAAGGACATTATTAACAGCAATTTTGTAATCATAAACTCTATCATTTATATCATAATATTTAGTTACTATAGACTTAGAATTTTCATCATTATTTATTAAACTAATAGTAAGTATATCATCATCTTTTGAAATAAGATTTGATGATATATTATTTAATTTTTCTTTTAATGAATCAATTTTATCCAGCTTTTCCTTTGGAATGTATCCTTCAAAAATGTTATTTATTCTTTTATCCAATAATTCATCTGTATTTTCTACCTGACTTATGTACTGAATAAGTTTTGTAATAGCTATCTTAGCATCAGACTCTGAAATGCTATCATCGAGTTTTACATCTTTTGTGGATACAACAATATTTCCTATTTTAATATCAGGAAGTTTTATACTCATGTTATTTACTACATCTTTTATCGAATATCCTTTTGCGACGTCAACAGTTGATACATCATTTTTTATTTTTAGTTTTTGATCAACCATAGAACTAAGTCCAAAAAAAGGCGTATCTATATTAAGTCTAATTGCTGGATATTTTTCATATTCTTCTGTGCTATCTAATTTATTAAGAGTATTATCAATATCCCTTAAATCAGTTTTTATTTCATTTACACATTCATTTATTACTTCAAGAAGTTCTTGATTATTTTTATTTTCACTTTGTACTGTATTATTTTCCTCACTTGCAAAACAAATTCCAAATGAAATTACAAAAGCAAATGTAAGAAAAATTATCTTCAAAGAAAAGGTTTTTCTATACATAATATATTCCCCTTTATTTTTTCTTTATTATATCATTTCTTTATATTACTGTAAAGAAATAAGGAGAAGTTTTTTTAAAATCTTGTATATTTGTCAATGATGTGAAACAAAATGATATAAAAATAAAATTCAACCAT
>OIYO01000522.1_pt1 | contig 30982 bp, 31 predicted proteins | sample 1588191 | NCBI WGS metagenome assembly OIYO01 (sample SAMN03283275) | human gut metagenome | biome: human-associated habitat; material: feces | host: Homo sapiens | place: Peru | collected 2012 | reverse complement strand
ACATCGCAATCGCAAGTTTCTTACTCATAAATCTTTCCCACAATCCCACTCAATTTCTTCATCTATATTTCTAGCCAACACAAAGAGCGGATAGGTTCTCACACCTGTCCGCTGGCTGTCACCCCACCCTCATGGTCGAGATTTCTTCCTGTGCGGCATTTCTGCCGCTCAGAAAGATCATTCGTTCATTCTTCGGGTAAGAAAATATGAACTTCGGGTCGCGGAGCCTTTCGTTCTCTGCCGTACCCTTGTCCTTATTATGACAGCCGCGTATTATATCTCTAACCCCTGTCACCAGAATCGTTTTATTTTCCAATGTCACATTACTCATTCCAATTCCTCCCGTTTATGCACTCTTTCAAACAACAATCGTTGCGTTGCATTTTATAGTCTCTTTTCCGTTTCGTCGCTCCCTTCCTCCAAGTCATCCGAATATGTTTTTCAGTAATTGAAAGTCAAATTAAAAAGAAATGGATATATTTATTCTATGTTAGGTCGGTATGAGATAAATACTATATCCGAATTGTTCCATACACAATATTATATATCCAATTTACAGTCTCCATTAACCCCACGGGAAACCAACACCCAATCGTCATCCGATCAAGCATCAATTTCTCATGGGGAAAGTGCAAACTATAAATGGAATTATCGCTTTTTCAGTATTTCAATTTCGTGCATCTTTATTGCGGTCAATCACATTGCAACTCAACCGCAACTCAAAGCACCGAGAGTCTCAAAGAACCCAATGGCTCATTTATTTTTTACTTCTTTGCCACCAGGTTCTTCCCCCCCCCCATAATAATATCCGTATCCAGAGCGGCCGTAATATTTCTTATAGTAGAGGTTGGAGCCATCGACCTTTGCGCGGTTCAGAACGATGCCAAGGAGGGGTACTTCGGTGCGTTTGAGCAGCTGTACGGAGTTCGCAACAGCCTTACGCGGGGTATCGCCGCTGCGCACGACCAGAACCGTGCCGTCGCAATGCTTTGCAATGTTCAGAGCATCTGCAACGCTGCCGAGCGGCGGGGTGTCGATCAGGATGATGTCGAAGCGCTTCTTGCACTCCTCGATCATCTTGGTGAAGTTCGCATTCTCCAGCAAAATGGTCGGGTTCGCGACCGTTTTCGCGACCGGGATAATGTAACCATTCGGGATGTTGGTCTCGTAGATGACCTCATCCAGCGTGGCCTGACCCGCCAGATAGTATGCGCCGCCCTTCATATGGCCCGAAGTGGACAGGCCATACTTCGTGCGGATCACAGACTTACGGAAGTCGCAGTCGATGTACAGGACCGACGTGCCCAGCTCCGCGATCATCTTCCACAGCTGCATGGTCACAAAGCTCTTGCCCTCGTTCGGCATGCTGCTGGTGACCATAATGGTCTTGACATTGCTGCCGCAGAAGCTCAGGTTGATGCGCAGCTGGTTGAGAGCCTCGCTCACCGCAAAGGGGAGTTCCGGCAGCTTATTGATTTGAAGTTTGTTCATGATATCCTCCCCTTAGCCCCGCTGGATCTTGCGCACAAGCATATTTTTCTTCTTCTCTTCTTTTTCATTCACGCCATCGCCTTCGGGAATGGTTGCCAGAGGCTGCGTGCCGAAGTACTTCGCAATATCATCCGGCGTTTCAAAGGTATCGTTCAGCAAGAACTGGACCACATACACCGCGCAGCACAGGACTGCACCCACCAGAGCACCCAGAACGGTATTCTTCGAGTAGCTCGGGCTGGAACGGTGGGTCGGAATGACGGCGTTCTCCACGACGTTCGGAGTCTCAGTTTCCATGACCTTCGGCAGATAGATTTTTGCCTGACGGATCACTTCGTTTGCAATGTCAGCGGCCTGTTCAGGGTCTGCGTCGGTGACCGTAATGGTCATGATACGGGTCCCGCTGGTATTCGACACGCTGATCTCGCCTTCCAGCACGCTGGGCGTCATCTCCAGATCTAGATTGTCAATGACGCTCTCCAGAAGCGGGCGGCTGAGCAGCAGTTCCTGATAGTCCGCCGTCAGCTGCGTGCCGATCTGAAGGTCGGTCAGGTTGACGATGGAGTTGTTCGATGCCGACACGACATACATGCTTGCCGAAGCCTTATACATCGGGGTCATAAAGAAATAGGTCATGCTGAATGCCAGAACTGCACCCACCAAAAGTGCTGCAAGGATCTGCAGAGCGTGTCTCCACAGCAGGTAAAAAAGTTCTGCGAGATCGATCTCGTCTTCGCCATCGGTCTGATTCACGACGAGCTGCGGCTGCTGATTGAGCGTCATATTTGTTTGCTGTTCCATCTCGATTGTTACTTCTCCTCTTTTTCTTTTTGTTGTGAATTTTCTTATCTTAACACAGAGGTCTTTGCATCATCCGGAAAGCATCTTCCTCTGTGGCAAGGGTCATTCAAGCGGTGCGATCATCTTAGCCGCGTTCTCGTCCATCTGTGCGAGGAATTTTTCGCCCAGCTTTCTGCGCACCACATCGCGGCCGCCTTTCAGGTTGGGAGCACGGCTCGTCAGGTTATGGCTGTCGCTGCCCAGAAGCGGCGTATCCGTCAGCTGCAGCAGTTCCAGCGCCTGTTTCCGGGAGCGCCAGTGGATCAGGCTTCCGGCGTTGACCTGCAGTCCGATGGGAAGCTGCGCCATCTGCTCCAGCTTCCGGCGGTTTCCCGCACTGAAGCAGAACCGCTCAGGGTGCACAAGGACCACTTGATAATGCAGATCCAGCGACATGGCCGTCACAGCTTCCACCTGTTGGTCCGTCCACTCCGAAAACGGCATTTCCAGCATCAGGGTACGGGTTCCCTCGATGCAGAGCCGCTCCAAATGGTGTACTTCCATGTGGCGGAAGTAGGCCACCTCTGCCGCCGGAAGGATCTTCGGCAGTGTATCATCCTCATGCAGGATATTTTCCAGCGTTTCCAGAGCGCGGCCCCTCCGGGCGCAGTAAGTTGCAGTATCATTTTGTGTCGCATAGTAATGCGACGTTGCGCAGACCACATCCACTCCCATTTCGGACATTTTCCGCAGCATTGCGATGGTCATATCCACGCTTTCACTGCCGTCATCCATTTCTGGAAGGATGTGCGTATGCAGATCAATTACAGTTTGCAAAGGCATTGTTGTTTCGTTCCCTTTCCTCTCCGGGCTTTCCAGTGCAGACCAGCGGAATCGACTTCTTTTGTCATGTTCCTATCTTATTCCAATCTATTCTACCATGAATTACTTCCCAATTCAATACATTTTTTGCCAATGTTTACCCCCCCCCCACGAAAAAAACACCTTTGGGAGCGTAATTTCTTTTTCTCCTAATATTTCCCATGAAATATCATTTTGTCAAATCTTTAAAATTAAGGCATTTGTACAATCTGTCCGAAGAATTTCCGCTATCTTTATGCAAAAAGACCCCATGGATTTGGGGCCTTCCCGAATCCATGGGGTTTCTCGTCTGATTGATATTTCTTTATCCAACTCTCTGCCGTTTATCCAGCCGCATCTTGTCGGCGATCATCGCAATAAACTCGCTGTTCGTGGGCTTGCCGCGCAGGTTGTGGATGGTGTAGCCGAAGTAGCTGTTGAGGGTGTCCACATCTCCCCGGTCCCACGCCACCTCGATGGCATGGCGGATGGCGCGCTCCACACGGCTGGCCGTCGTTCCGTTGCGCTTCGCGATCTCCGGGTAGAGCCGTTTCGTCACCGCATTGATGTACTCCGGCTCGTTCATGGTCAGAAGGATGGCGTCCCGCAGGAACTGGTAGCCCTTAATGTGGGCGGGCACGCCGATCTGGTGTAAAATTTCAGTCACGGTCAGCTCGTCACTGTCCACGCTGGTATGAATAATGTGTTTCTCCTGCCCAAGGGCCACCTTTACGACCCGGCTTGCGAGAACATTTTCGTCAAATGGTTTGACAAAATAGTACGCAAACCCCTCGTCCAGCAATTCCTGAACCATTTCTTCGCTCTGGAACGCGCCGGTCACGAAAAACGAGGTATGACGCTCCCCTGCTGCGTTATATTTTTGCTTCACGGCCAGTGCATCCAGCCCCGGCATAAATGCGTCTAGCAGCACCACCTGCGGCCGCACCGAGAGCATCTTTTGGAGCACCTTCTGCCCGTCTTTTTCCACCACAGTGACTTCCACACCTTTTTGTTCCAGTGCTTCGCGGCAAGCCTCCGTGATTTCCGCACTTGTATCCGACATCAAAAACCTAATTTTATCCATCGTACTTTCCTCCAATGTGTGCAGTTCCCTTAACGCTTTTGATTTTACCATAAATTTCCAGAAAGTTCAACGGTCACTTTTACCATATTTTGGAATATCAAGTCGGTTCATCTTTATTTATTTTGCCATTTTCTGGTTCTGCGCCATTTGGGAAACTTTTTCGGTCTGTTCCAGCATCGTTTGCGCGAAGATCCCGTAGCCGCGTGTCGGGTCGTTGACAAGCACATGGGTCACGGCCCCCACCAGCCGCCCATTCTGCAGGATGGGACTTCCGCTCATCCCCTGCACGATGCCGCCCGTCTGCGCAAGAAGTTCCGGGTCCGTGACCCGAACGACCATATTCCGGCGGGCATCGGCGTCATTGATACGCTCAATGCGCACCTGATAGGCCCGCGGCGTTTCTCCCGACGTCGTAGACAAAATAACCGCGTCGCCTGTCTCGATCTCCTGCGAAAAGGCAACTTCCATTTTTGCCCCCTGAAATGCGGTCCGTGTGGTCCCATAGACGCCGTTTTCGCCGTTGATGCGGATGCTCCCGATCGCCTGACCGCTTAAAAATCGGCCTTTCAGTTCCCCGGGACTGCCCGCTGTGCCCTTGCTGCACCCGGTGATCTCGCACGGCACGATCTCACCGCTGCGCAGAGCAATGCTCTCGCCGGTGTCGCTGTCGCTGATGGGGTGGCCCAGCCCCGCAAAGACGCCCTGCTCTTCCTCAGCAAAGGTCAGCGTCCCGACTCCGGCGGAAGAGTCCCGCACCCACATCCCGGCGCGCCACTGGTCCGCCGACGCATCCCAAACCGGCGTCAGCGTCGTGCAGAACTGCTCCTCATGCCGGATATAAACAACCTCGACAGCTTCCCCTTCTGCGGCTTCCAGCGCTTCTTTGACGGCATCGTTGCTTTCCGTCTCGGTCGTTCCGATTCGAATGACCCGGTCGCCCAGATGCAATCCGGCTTCCTTGGCAGGATTTCCGGTCCCGCCGTCGGGCCGTTCCACATCCGAAAACCCCACGATGAGTGCCCCTTCGGAGAACATCTTCACACCAAACGGCGTTCCGCATACAGTCACCTGTGTCCGGTCCGTCACGATGGTCCGCACGGTCTTGATGGGCAGCCAGCCGCCCAGCGAAAGGGTGGTCTGATAGCTGCCCACGGCGCGGGTGCTGGCGACATTTTGGCTTCCCCGCGCCCCCAGCGGCTCCAGATACGCAAACCGCGCCAGCGAAAGAGTCTGGCCCGGTTCCAGATAAACATGGTCCGGCAGACTGCTGTACAGCCAGCCCAGCGCCAGCACCGGAAGCAGCACAAGATAGCCAACCACACACTTTGCGATCTTCCGCCGCAGATCTCCGGCTCTGTCATGCTTTTTCACGCTGTCTGCCTCCCCGGGACTTTTTGATAGTATGCGCCGGCCGGTTTGGAATTATAAAAAGTCCCCCGCAGGAATTGACTTTTGCAGACAAACTTGGTACACTAAAGAAGTCGATCTGCGGGTATGGTGGAATTGGCAGACGCGCAGGATTTAGGTTCCTGTGCCGCAAGGCGTGTGGGTTCGACCCCCACTACCCGCATCCAAAACCAAAAAGCCGCTTCTCTGCTGGAAGGTATCCAGTCCGAGAAGCGGCTTTTGTTCTATAATGTTCAGGGAACCGGGATGACCTGTTCCACGGTGCAGAAGGTGAATCCTTGGTCCTGATACCACCGGATGATGTCCGGCAGAGCTTCCGCGGTGGTGTGCGTGGTGGCGGAATCGTGCATCAGAACGACGCACTGGGTCTGTTCGCCGGTCTCCCGCACGATATTACGGTAGATGGTGCTGGCGCTGGGCTTTCCTCCGACAGCATCCTCCGCGCAGACGTTCCAATCGATGGATGCATACCCTTTTTCAGAAGCTTCCTGCTTCAGCTGGGACATGATGCCTTTGCCGCCGTAACGCCGGCTGACGGTATTGGTGCTCCCGCCGGGAAATCGCAGATAATGGATGGCGTCCGTATTGATGTACGGGCCGATGCGTTCCTTTAATAGAGCAATATCCTGCCAGTAGGCGCTGGAACTTTGGTAGATATCGCTGTACTCATGGGACGCAGAGTGGAGCGCGATCTGATGCCCTGCGGCGGCGGCTTCGGTGAGGAGGGGCAGATACTTCTCGTTGTAGTCCGTCGCGACAACAAAGAAGGTCGCGTGGACCCCGGCGGCATTCAACGCGGAAAGGACTTCGGGCGTGGTCTTGCTGGGGCCGTCGTCAAAGGTCAGGCAGACCCACTTTTCCGGCGGCTCAGGAGCGGTTTCCAGAACCGAAGCGGCGGGGGCTTCGCTCGCCGCAGGAGAGACGAAACCGGTGTCCGGGACGGGCGTTAGATCGTCCTCGTTGCAGCCAATGACCGGCGGCGCAGAAAAAAGGCAGCCGAGAAGAAATCCGGTCGCCGCGCCGACGGACAGTAGAAGAGATCCTCGCAGGAAAATTTTTCGGGTGAGTGCCATGCAAAAAACCTCCTTGATGGGTAAAATATAAGGAAAGCTCCTGCTACAGGATATGAAGAGCGAAAAAATCTATGAAAATCGCTTGACTTTTCAGGGGTAATATGGTAATATACTTGAGCAGTCCGCATAACGGTTTCAAACCTCAGGAATCGGAGATTGCACCCAAAAAGGTATGCGAGGGTGGCGGAACTGGCAGACGCGCACGTTTGAGGTGCGTGTGGTTTATCCTTGGGGGTTCAAATCCCCTCCCTCGCACCAAGCAGAAAGCCCGTATGAATGCTGAAGAACTCAGTGTTCATGCGGGTTTTCTGCTTGTTTTTTGAGTTGCGCGTACTAACGTATACCGTTGTATGACCTGTCCCTTTCCCCACGCAAAAATGCCCCGAAGAGCACAAAACTCTTCGGGGCATTTGTTTTTGAAACTCTTACTGTGCGTTGTTGAACAGGGTAAAGGCACGGTAAGCCATGTACAGATCGCTCTTGTGGATGACCTCGAACGGAGAGTGCATAGACAGCACGGGCACGCCGATGTCCAGCACGGGGATGCCGCGGTTTGCGACATACTTGGCGATCGTGCCGCCGCCGCCCAGATCCAGACGGCCCAGCTCACCGATCTGCCATGCCACGTTGCCCTTGTCGAGCATCCGGGTCACATCGCTGACCAGCTCTGCGCAGGCATCGCTTGCAGAACCCTTGCTGCCGCCGCCGGTGTACTTGAAGATGGCAACGCCGCGGCCCGCATAAGTGCCGTTCATCGGCTCAAATGCACTTGCCCAAGACGGGTCGTAAGCAGCGGTCACGTCCGCAGACAGGCAGACGCTGTTGCGGAAAGCAATGATATCATCCTGACCTGCCGCACGGCACAGCTCCTGCATGAAGTGGAAAGCATACATGCTCTGCATACCGGTCACGCCGTCCGAGCCGATCTCTTCCTTATCGGTCAGGACGCAGACGGTGGTGTAGGCGGGATCTTTCGTCTCGATCTCAGCCACCAGTGCGGGATAAGCGTCCACACGGTCATCGTGGCCGTAGCCGCCGACCATGGAGCGGTCGAAGCCGACATCACGGGACTTATAAGCCGGGGTGATCTCGATCTCGGCGCGCATGAACTCCTTCTCGGTGATGCCGTACTTCTCGTTGAGGAGGATCATGGTGTTCAGCTTGACAGCTTCCTTGATCTCTTCATCGTTCACCGCGTCAGAGCCGATCAGGATGTTCAGCTCTTCGGCCTTAATGCCGTCCTTCAGGGAGCGGGCATTCTGCTCTGCACCCAGATGGGGCAGCAGGTCGGTGATGCAGAAAACAGGATCGTTCTCGTCCTCGCCGACGCGGACGGTGACCGTGGAGCCGTCCTCACGGGTGAACACGCCGTGGATGGACAGCGGCATGGTCCCCCACTGATACTTGCGGATGCCGCCGTAGTAGTGGGTCTTGAAGTAGCTCAGGTGATCAGACTCATACAGCGGGGTGGGGCGCAGGTCCAGGCGAGGGCTGTCGGTGTGCGCAATGACCAGATGGAAGCCATCCTCAAAGCTGCGCGTGCCGATGGTCGAAGCCACGACCGCCTTCTTGCACTGAACAAAATAGACCTTGTCACCGGGCTTGTAGGTCTTTTTCGGGTCAAATTCCTGATAGCCGGCATCCTTGAGCATCTGCTCGCTCTCTGCGGCGACCTCGCGCTCAGTCTTGCCGTTGTCGAGGAACTTCTTGTAGCCCTCGGCAAAGTCGTGTGCCTTCTGCTTGACGTCTGCGTCCTTATCGGTGACGTAAGCAGGCGTATAAAGCAGCTTTTCAGCCAGCTTCTGGTTCGGAGTCTTTTCTGCCATAGAATTTCTCCTGCCTTTCTCTTTCGATTTCCTATAATATTTCAAACCGGACGTGCCGGTTCAATCGTGTTCGTGCCTGTTTCAGCCATACAGACGGGTGTAGGTCTTGTAACAGGCGGTGATCTTTTCCACATAGTGGTTCATCTGGTTGTATGGGAAGCCTTTCAGGGTGATGCCGTCCTCGGAGTGCTCCTCTTTCTGCAAAAGAGCGTCCACCGTGCCCCATCCGCTGTGATAGGCCGCAGCCGCTGTGGCAACGTCGCCGCCATACCGGACCATGCACAAATGAAGATAGTAGCACCCGAACCGCACACTGACCGCCGGGTCGTACAGGTCGCCAAAGCTGACTTCTTCTTCGGGCGCGATCTTACTGCGCAGCCAAAGGAAGGTGTCCTCTGTGATCTGCATCAGTCCGCGGGCATCGACCGTAGAAGTCGCCGCTGGGTCGAAACCGCTCTCCGTCCGGATGAAGGAATAGACCAACAGCGGGTCGAGGTCATACTCGGCGGCATACTGTTCCACCAGCGCGGAATACTTGCAGGGGTACAGCGCCTTTTCGATGCGGTCACGCACCGGCGGCAGACACAAAATGCCCATCACGAGCAGAAAAACCAGCACAAAACCATTCAAAAGTTTCTTCACTTTCAAATCGAGCGTTCTGCACCACCTTTCGTTCCGCCCTCGGCGAGAAGCTGCTCACAGAGCGCCGCCGAAGCCGCTTCCAGCGAAGCGAGGTCCGCGTCGTTCCGCAGAACATAGTCCGCGTGCTCCAGCAGGACCGCTTCCGGCGTCTGCGCGTTCAGGCGGCGGGCGGCCATCTCCGGTGAAATGCCGTCCCGCTTCGCGATCCGTTCCACGCTCGTCTCAAAGGGCGCGGTCACCACCGCAAGGCGGTCGCACTCAGCTTCCGCCGCCGTGCCCACGATGACTGCGCCATCCAGCACAAAAAGCGGCGCACCGGCATCCAGCGCGGCCTGTTTGGCCAGCCGGATGCGGCGGATGATCTCCGGATGGGTCAAGGCATCCAGTGCCTGTTTTCCTTCCGGCGTCGCGAAGGCGCGGTCTGCCAGCAAACGGCGGTCCAACGAACCGTCCTCCCGCAGAATATCTGCCCCGAACCGCTCTGCCAGCAGCGGCAGAAGCGGCGAATCGGGAAGCAGGATCTCCCGCGAGAGCTGGTCGGCATCCGCCAGCGGGACACCATGCGCCGAAAACACTGACGTCACCGTAGATTTCCCGCAGCCGCTCCGGCCCGTGATCCCCAGCGTGATCATAGCGCGATCACCCGGAACGCAGCCGCGCGGATCAGGCGGTTGTACACCGCCATCGACAGGCCGTCCTTCTTGGGGCAGCGGGCATAAACGATGCCGTCGCCCTGCTCATCCAGCGCCCGCAGACTGCGGAAAATGTGCTTTGCCTGATCGGCTCCATCGCCTTCGCGGCCATACTCCACGCAGGGAACGCCGAGTTTTTCGGCCTCACCTGTGAAACAGAGGCAGCTGGGGTTCTGATCCATGTGGGCATCCACATAGGCCTTGAACTGTTCAAATGTACCGTCCAGCAGCGTGACGTCCGCTTTGGGGGCGTAGTGCTTATACTTCATACCCGGGCTGCGGACGACTGCGCCTTCCGGCAGCTTTTCGAGGATAGCCTTGGAGACTTCCACTTCCTCGCCGAGGGCGCGCTCCAAGTCCTCCAGCGTGATGTGGCCGGGACGGAAGAGCGTCGGCTTTTCGCCCACGACCGAGATGACCGTGGACTCCACGCCCACGTCGCACTCGCCGCCGTCCAAGATCAGCGGCAGACGGCCATCCATATCGGTGAACACATCCTGTGCGTTCGTGGGGCTGGGCTTGCCGGACAGGTTCGCCGAAGGGGCCGCAAAGGCACAGCCGCTCTGCTCGATGACGGCGCGGGCCACCGGATGGCTGGGCATCCGGATGCCGACGGTATCCAGACCCGCACAGCACTCAGCTGCTACTTCGGGGCCGCGCGGCATGATGATGGTCAGCGGACCGGGGCAGAATGCCGCCATCAACAGCTGGGCACGCTCGGGCACTTCGCTGACCAGACCATGCAGCATTTCCGGACCGGTGACATGGACGATCAGGGGGTTATCCTGCGGACGTCCCTTTGCCACAAAGATTTTTGCCACAGCTTCGCCGTTCCGCGCATCGGCAGCGATGCCGTAGACCGTCTCGGTCGGCAGAGCCACCAGTTCACCGTTCCGCAGAAGGTCTGCCGCTTTCGCGATACCCTCCGCCTCGGCAGGTAGGATCTCAGTTTTCATTTCCATACGATTCATCGTTCTTTCTATTTGTAAAGTGATTTTGCTTTGCATCTCATTCAGATGCTGCATCAGCTGTTTTGTGCATTCAACTGGCGGAGTTTTTCCGCCTGTTCGTGGGTCGCAAGCGCATCAATGATCTCGTCAAGGTTGCCGTCCATGATCTTATCCAGATTGTGGACCGTCAGCCCAATGCGGTGGTCCGTGCAGCGGTCCTGCGGGAAGTTATAGGTGCGAATTTTTTCGCTTCGGTCGCCGGTCCCCACCTGCCCCTGACGGTTGGCGTTGATGGCGTCCTGCTGCTCCTTCTGCTTTTGGGCCAGCAGACGGCTGCGCAGAATTTCCAGCGCTTTGTCCTTATTCTGGAACTGGCTGCGTTCGTTCTGGCATTCTACCACGGTCCCCGTGGGGAGATGTGTCACACGGATGGCGCTGGACGTCTTGTTGATGTGCTGGCCGCCCGCGCCCGAGGAGCGGAACGTATCGATGCGCAGGTCTTTCGGGTCCAGTTCAAAATCCACTTCTTCAGCCTGCGGCATGACCGCCACGGTCGCCGTGGACGTATGGATGCGGCCCTGCGTTTCCGTTTCCGGAACGCGCTGGACCCGGTGGACACCGCTTTCATATTTCAGGCGGTTATATGCGCCCGCGCCGTTGACCGCGAAGATCGCTTCCTTGACGCCGCCCAGCTCCGTCTCGTTGAGGTTGAGCAGTTCCATCTCCCAGCCTTTGCTCTGGACGTACATCGTGTACATCCGCATCAGGCTGTGTGCAAACAGTGCGGCTTCTTCGCCGCCCGCACCGCCGCGGATCTCCATGATGACGCTTTTGCCGTCGTTCACGTCCTTCGGCAGCAGCAAAATTTTGAGATTATTTTCCAGCTCTTCCACATCTTGACTTTTTTCGCTGAGCTCCTGCTGTACCATCTCCTTGAAGTCCGGGTCGAGGGTCTCTCCCTCGAGCAGGGCCTTTGCCTGATCCAGATGATCCTGTGCCGTTGTCAAGGCTTTGAACGCCTGCACCACTGGCTCGGCCTCATGGTATTCCTGCATCAGGCGGCGAAACAGCGCCGGGTCCGCCGCCGTTTCGGGCTGGTTCAAGCGGACCGAAAGTTCTTCGAACCGGTGGCAGACCGCTTCCATTTGGGAAAACAGTTTTGACATTCGTGCAGTTCTCCTTATCGTTCTGAATGGGCGGACAGCGTTTTGCTAGACGGTCCCGGGTTTGACCACTTTTTTGATGTTTTTCTCGATCTTTGCACGGGGCAGCATGACCTCGCGGCCGCAGCCTGTGCAGCGGATCTTGAAATCCATTCCCACACGAAGCACCTCGAAGCTGGACGCTCCGCAGGGATGCTTTTTGCGGGTGAGGATGGTATCTCCAACTGCGATATCCATAGGTGTCTCCCTCCTGCCAGCCCGACGTAAGGAGGCCGGCGCTCGTGCGGCCGGTGATGCCGCCGCATACAGATATAGTATAAACCAAACTCGTATAAAATGCAAATGTCAGCGCATATGGTTTTAGTGCCGTTCTTCCGAGCGGCGGCGCAAGACAAAACAATACAGAAAGAGGAATGAAAGATGATGCAGACATTTCGTACCGAGGGAAATTACCGCAGTACCGACCGGCTTTCGGCTGCGGAACTGCGAGCCGCCATCGCCAGCCATGAAATTTTGCAAAGTACCGCGCTGGCGTTCGATACTTCCCGCCAGCTGCGGTTTGAATTTGGCGGCGTGCGAGCCGTGATGCCGTTTGACCAGTGCGCCGACGGGGCCGAGAACGGCAGCGTCCGCGACATTGCGGTTTTAACGCGGGTCGGCCGCCCCACCTGCTTTGTCATCGAGGGGATGGACACCGACGCCAGCGGCCAGCCCTTCTACCGGCTCTCCCGCGCCGAAGCACAGCGGATGTGCAAGGCCGAGTATCTGGACACCCTCCGCCCCGGAGACATTCTCCCCTGCACCGTGACCCACATCGAACCGTTCGGTGCATTTTGTGACGTCGGGTGCGGCATCAGCGCGCTGCTGCCCATCGACTGCATGTCGGTCAGCCGCATTTCGTCGCCGGCAGACCGGGTCAGCGTCGGGCAGCAGATCCTCTGCGCCATCAAGAGCCGGGATGTACAGGGCCGGTTCGTCCTGACCATCCGGGAGCTGCTGGGCACATGGGAGGAGAACGCCGCCGCCTTTACGGTGGGCGAAACGGTCGTCGGCATCGTGCGAAGCGTCGAAGAATACGGGACCTTCATCGAGATCGCGCCCAACCTCGCCGGATTGGCTGAGAGCTGTTCGGATCTTCACCCCGGTCAGGCCGTCAGCGTTTACATCAAGAACATCCTTCCCGAGAAAATGAAGATCAAGCTCGTCATCGTCAATCATGGGCTGGGCCAGACCCATCGGTTCGACCTGCACTATTTCATCACCGAAGGCCATCTGGACCACTGGCTCTACTCCACCCCCGAGAGCCGCAAGCGGATCGAGACGGATTTTGCGGTTGCGGCTTGCAATCCAGCGTAAAACCCTTTATACTATAAGAAAGCAATTCTTTCTGGTAATTTGAAAATTTGTAGGGGGATGTGCAGAACGATGGCCGCCAACGATGCTTTTACCGCCGGTGTCCGTCCCGGCGGACTGACCGACAGCACCGAGATCCGGTTGCTGTTGTGTTACCTTGTGAAAAACGCAGGACCGATCACCCGCACTGAGATCGAAAATGCTTTGATGGAAGAAGCTCTGGTCAACTATTTTGAGATCGGCTCCTGCTTGGACGATATCACCCAGCAGAAACTGGTCACGCTGACCGACGGGCGCTATACCATCACCGAAAAAGGACGCAAGGTCGCGCAGGAGCTTGCCTACGATCTCCCGCGCAGCGTGCGGGAACGTGCCGTCGCCGCTGTGCTCCGCAGCCAGACGTGGGCGCGGAAAGAGGCCCAGTATGCCGCCCGCATCACCGAAAAGGCCGACGGCCACTGTTCCATCCGCTGCACCATCAAGGCGCTGGATCAGGAACTGTTTTGTCTGGACATCGGCACGCCTGACCGCCTGAGCGCAGAACTTGTGAAAAAGCAGTTCATCCTCAAGGGCAACGAAATTTATCAGATGCTCATTACCAAACTGACCGAAGAGACAGGCTGAATCCCTTCTTCAAGCAAAAAATCGCCGCTGTTCCGCAAAAACGGAGCACGGCGATTTTTTTCATGTCTTGCTTATTTCCAAAGCTCGGCGGCGACCAGTTCCAGCACACTTCCAGCGATACAGCGCGCTTTATCCGAGATGAGGAAGCAGTTTTCCAGCTCACTTCGGCGGGGGTCCACATCCGCCACCTTGAAGCCGCGCGTCACCGGGTAGCCATCCCGCAGCAAGCCGCGCAGGATGCCGTCGATCTGGGTCGTGACGGGAACCGTGTTTCCGTCCGGCATCTCAATGACCGCGATCGTCTCCCCCGCCGTCACAAGATCCGCGATGGCATGACGATTCCGGAAAATCCCCGCTTCCGGCGCATGGATAACCCGTTCGGCCCCATAGCCGCCGATGATGCCCGGAACGCCCGAATTGGGCGCAGCGGCTCCTTCCCGGATGATGCGGCCCAATTTATGGCCGCGCTTCGTCTCGACCACAACATCCACATCCTGTCCCGCCACAAAGCCGGGGCCAAGCGCGATGGTCAGCGGAGCCATTTCCCGCGTGGTCCCAAGGTTTTTCTTGGCGATGATGGCATCGATGAGGACCGCCGGTCTCGCCTGTTTCAAGCAGGACCCTTTCGGGTCCACGAGCACCGGGACCGCGTTTTCCGCCCAGACAGCCTCTGCCGCTTCCAGCGACTTCACCCGCACGGCCCGCAAGCCCTCCACGGTCGTTTCACCTTCGTAGACGGCTTCGCACAGGGACACCTGCCGACGAATGGCCGCCGGGTGTTCGGCTTCCAGAACCAGCACCCGAAGCCCTGCGGACCAGAGCCGATGGATGGTCCCGGTCGCAAGGTCTCCGCCGCCGCGCACAACGATCAGATCATCACGCTTCATCGTTCATTCCTCCGGTTGGATGCACTGTAAAAAGACTTCCATCGAGCCGCCGCAGGCAGCAATGGCGGCGTCATCGTTTTTGCCATCGGTCGTGTAGGCCGCCAACTGATACGCGCCCTTTTCCCCTGCCAGCATCTCGGCGGCAAGCTGTTGGATGCGGTATTCCATGATGCCGCCGCCCACGCTGCCGATGGTCCGGCCGTCCGGAAGGACCAGCATTTTCGAGCCGATCTCACGCGGGGTCGAGCCGTGCCGCGCCACGATGGTGACCAGCACCGCGGGCGTTTCCATCTGAGCCAGCGCCTCCAGCAGCGCGGGTGAAAAGCCCTCGGTCTGCTGGCGCTTGCTCTTGACCTGCACGATCTCCGCCAAGATCGAAAGCGCGATCTCCTCCGCCGTTTTGGAACCGATGGCCAGCCCGATGGGCGCATGGAGCTGCTCCACCCGCACCGGGTCCAGCCCCGCTTCGGTCAGCTGACGCCGGACCAGCGCCGCGCGGCCCTTGCTTCCCATCATGCCCACATAGGCCGTCGGTTTGCGCAGAATGGACGTCAGGCACTCAACATCAAAGCTGTGCGCGCGGGTCACGACCACAAAATAGCACTCTGCGCCGCCCGAAATTCGAGAAAGTCCCTCTTCGAACGGCAGACAGAACACTTCATCAGCCCCGGCCGAACGCAGTTCTTCGGCGTACTCGGCGCGGTCCTCCAAGGCGCAGACCGGAATCCCCAGCAGCTTTGCCAGCCGCACGACCGACGCTCCCACATGTCCGCCGCCGCAGACGACCAGATGCGGCGCAGCGCCGAACCGCTCCACAAAGACGCGGCTTTGACCCAGCATCTGCACCCCGCTGGCCGGGATATTTTTCAGCTCCGAAAGCTCTTGTGCCCAGAACTCTGCCGGATGTTCCGGCCAGACCGGCACACCATCGTGCAAAAGAAGCTGTTCGCCCTGCCGAGGGCCTTCGAGGACCGTCGCCAGCAGCTCGTCCCCCTCCGGACCTTGTAGAATTTTCAGAAATGTATTCCGTTCCATGCAGCGTCTCCTTTTTTACTGTTCCACCTGCGCGGCGGCATCATACGCCGCAGGGTCGATGCGGGCTCGCCACGTCTGCCAGTCCTCCGGCAGCATCCGCCACGCAAGGCCGCACCCCGCCGAAAGCTCTTTCGGAAGCGGGATGAGCCGCCCGGGGATGGCTTCGGCTTCACAATGCTTTTCCCACGACATCGCTTCCACCGTTGTTCGGAACGAAAGCACGATATAGGGTCGTTTTGCTCGCATTTCACTCCTCCAGCGCCAGTGTTCGAAGGGCCTGTGCGGCCAAAATCACCTCTTCGCGGGTGTTCTGGTGCGAAAAGCTGAACCGCACTACGCCCTGCTCCACCGTGCCCAGCGCCTGATGCATCCGCGGCGCACAGTGCGCCCCAGCCCGCACGCAGACGCCAAATTCTTCCCACAGCGCATCGGCCACCCGCGCCGAATCTTCGCCCTGAAGATTCAGCGACACGATGGGCGCACGGGGGCCGTCGAACGCGCCATACAGCGCCATGCCCGGGATGTCCCGGACGTTTTTGTAAAACAGCCGGGTCAGTGTCTCCTCTTTTTCACAGAGGGTCTCCACGCCCTGCTCCAAGATCCAGCGCACGCCCGCGCCCAGCCCCGCAAGGCCGGGAACGTTCAACGTTCCCGCTTCGAGGGCTGTCGGCATCTCGGCCGGATGCTCTTCCGAAAAGCTGTGCACGCCGCTTCCGCCTACAACAAGCGGGCGCACTTGCACCCCCGGGCAGACATACAAACCGCCGGTCCCCTGCGGACCCAGCAGCCCCTTGTGGCCGGTAAAGCAGAGCACATCGATGCCCAATTCCTGCACGTCGATGGGGCGCGCTCCTGCGGTCTGCGCCGCATCGACCACCAGCAAAAGGCCATGGCACTTTGCAAACGCAGAGACTGCACGCAGGTCCGTGAGATTTCCGGTCACATTGGACGCACCCGTGAGCACAACGGCTTTCGTGTTGGGGCGAAGCAGTTGTTCAAACTGCTCATACAACAGCCGACCCTGCGGGTCCACGCCCACAAAGCTCAGTTCCACGCCCTGCTCCCGCAGACGATACAGCGGCCGCAGGACTGAATTGTGCTCGCAGACCGTCGTGATGACATGGTCCCCCGGGCCGAAAAGCCCGCAGAGTGCCGTATTCAGCGCTTGGGTGGCGTTGGCCGTAAACGCGATGCAGGACGGCCCCTCTGCGTGAAACAGCTCCGCCAGCGCGGCCCGTGTTTCATAGACCAGCCGCGCCGCATGAAGGGTCGGCTCGTGCGCACCGCGCCCGGGGTTCCCCGCCGTTTGCAGCGCTTCCAGCATGGCTTGTCCCACAACGGGCGGCTTTTTCAGGGTCGTAGCGGCATTGTCAAGGTAGATCACGGCTTGACCACATTCCCGGCGTTCAGCATTTTTTCCGCAATGACGTACATATTCGTCACGCTGCCGACTTGGACCTTCTCGGTCAGGCCGTAGAAATTCAGGCAGGTCCCGCAGGTCATGATCTCCACACCCTCGGCTTCCAGCGCCTTGAGGTCCTCCAGCATCGGCGAGCCCTCACAGGTCAGCTGTGCGCCGCCGTTGTAGAACAGCATCGTCTTGGGCAGCTTGTCCTGCTGGGTCAGCGAGAACACGAACGCCTTGAGCAGGGTCTTGCCCAGTTCCTCTGCGCCGTCGCCCATCTTGTCCGACGCGATGACCACCACCGTATCGGTGCGGGCGTCCGGGGTGCAGACCGGCGCTTCTTCAGCTTCGGGGGCGGCATCGCCCACCGTGAACAGAACACGATACTCCCGCTCTGCCAGCTTTTCAGCGCTGGACGCATAGCCCTTCTGCTGGGCCATCTTGGTCAGGTTCTGAACCGCGATCTCGTTATCGACCAGAACTTCCACTTCCCCCGCGCCGTTCAGCTCGGCAATGGCTTTTTTGGCCTTTACGACCGGAAGCGGACAGGCATCTCCGCGTGCATCAACTTTCAACATTTGCTTTCTCTCCATTATTTTTGATACGTTACTGTAATTTCAGTCTCCTGCCTGTCCTGAATCGTTCCCACAATCTTGGCGGGCAGTCCCGCCGCCTGAAGCTCCTGCTCCAGCGCCGGTGCATCCTGTGGGGCCACGGCCAGCAGCAAGCCGCCGGACGTCTGGGGGTCGAACAAAATTTCTTCCATCGGGAAGGGCACGCCTTCGAACCGAACGAACGGCCCCGTATGGTTGCGGTTCCGCTGGCCCGCCGCCGTGTAAAGACAGGCATCGGCGGCTTCCCATGCTCCCGGCAGGACCGGGACCCGTTCGGCGGCGACGGTGCAGGAAAGCTTCCCGCCCATCATCTCGTGCAGATGACCCAGAAAACTGAAGCCGGTCACGTCGGTGGCCGCATGAACTTCATATTTGCGCGAAATCTCCGCCGCCGATTTGTTCAGCGTCGTCATCGAGCGGACGGCGGCTTCCAGCTGCTCGGGGGCCGCTTCGCCCACCCGGTTGGCCGTGCAGATCAGGCCAACGCCCAGCGCCTTCGTCAGGATGAGCTTGTCCCCGGGGCGGCCGGTGTCGTTGGCGGTCAGATGGTGCGGGTCCACCAGACCTGTCACCGAAAGGCCGTATTTGACCCCGGTATCGGCGATAGAGTGTCCGCCCGCGAGGATGCCGCCCGCTTCGTCCACCTTTTCCGCGCCGCCGCGCAGAATTTCACCCAGAACGTTCAGGTCCATACTCTCCGGGAAGCAGACCAGATTCAGCGCGGTTTTCACCTCACCGCCCATCGCGTAGACATCGCTCAGGGCGTTAGCCGCCGCGATCTGCCCAAAGATATAGGGGTCGTCCACCATCGGCGGAAAGAAATCCACAGTCTGGACCAGCGCCACGTCCTCGGTAATTTTGTAAACGGCGGCGTCGTCCCGGCTGTCGTAGCCGACCAGAAGGTTCGGGTCCTGCTCGCCGCGGGGCAGTTTTTCCAGAATGCGGCTCAGCACCCCGGCTCCCAGCTTTGCGGTGCATCCGCCGCCGGTGCAAAACACGATCTTTTCTTCTGCCATCAGGCTCGTTCTCCTTTTTCAAATGTCGTCAGAACGCTTTTTGCTCCATACCGTTCCTGCAAAAGCGCTTGGACTGTTTCGCCCAGCGCTCTGCGTTCCGGGTCGTCGGCTTGATTGAGCACAACACAAAAATCCCGCGTTCCAACATCTTTTCTCCCGCCCGCCGGATCGGCCAGCATTCTGGCAAGAAGTTCCGGCGTTAGAAGGGTGTCCGGCCCTGCCGACAACAGCGCACAGGCCTGTTCCAGCCGGAAACAGACCTCGTGAAGCGGACGCCCCAGCGCCGAAAGCCCTGCCACGGCCAGCACAAGATCACTTTCCGGCAGAAGCACCGGTTCGTGCGCCGCCGGGACCTTGCAGGGCAGACGCTTTGCCCCGTCTGCTTCCAGAAACACCGCGTCCGCCCGCTGCATCCATTCCCGCAGCGAATCCAGCGGCGGGGCGGTCAGCTTTCCGTTTTCGGCGGGCGTACCCACAACGGCATAGCTTCCCGCCGCCCAGAGCGCTTCCACTTCCTCGGTATTCCTCGCATAGCGGCTTTCTGGGCGCTGGATGTGCGTCTTGGTCGAGGTCAGCACCCGCCAGCCCTTTCGGGCACAGTGGGCCGACATCGCATAGAGCAGGGTCGTTTTCCCGCCGCCGCCCACCAGCGAGACGACATGTCCCTTTTCCGCCAGAAACGGAAACCTCACCTCGTCCAGCATTCAGCGCGATTCCTCTACGGCCATCGCAATTTTTTCCGGCGTGATAGGCAGTTCATAGAACCGCGTTCCGATGGCGTTGTAGACCGCATCCGCGATGGCGGGAAGCGGCGTATTGATGACGACCTCGCCGATGGATTTTGCGCCGAACGGGCCGTTGGGTTCATAGCTGTTCTCAAACTCGACCCGGATCTTCCCGATGTCCACGCGGGTCGGGATCTTATACTGCATGAAGGAATTTTCCATCGGGTAGCCCTTGGCGTCGTAGGTGACATTTTCGGTCAGTGCCATGCCGATGCCCTGCAGCAGACCGCCCTCGGCCTGAACGCGAGTCAGGTTCGGGTTGATGGGCGTGCCGCAGTCCACACAGGCGGCGTAATCCACCACTTTGACCTCGCCCGTTTCCTTGTCCAGCTCGATCTCGGCCGCGCCGACCATATACGGCGGCGGCGACAGCGGCGAAGTGTGCGTCTCGGTGACTTCCAGCGGGACCATGTGGCCGAACTGCGACGCAAACGCGACCTCGCTCAGCGAAACTTTTTTCTCCGGGTCTGCGTCCACAAAAACGTTCTTGCCGTCAAAGGCAACATCGGATTCCTCACAGTGCAGAAGCTCTGCGCCCAGTTTGCAGATTTGACTGCGCAGCTTCATCGCGCATTTTTCGACGGCCTTGCCGGTCACATAGGTCGTGCTGGATGCATAGGAGCCGGAATCATACGGTGAAACATCGGTATCTGCACCGAACACCGTGATGTTGTCCAGCTCACAGTCCAGCACCTCGGCGGCGATCTGCGCCAGCGTGGTGTCACAGCCCGTGCCCATATCCGCTGCGCCGATGATGAGCGAATAGAACCCATCATCGTTGACTTTCAGGGTCGCGCTGCCCACGTCCATGCCCGAAATGCCGGACCCCTGCATCGCCATGCCCATACCGACGGCGCGGACTTTGCCGTTGCCGAGGTCGCGGACCGGATACTTGTCGTCCCAGTCGATCATGTCATGGACCTTTTTCAGGCAGCGGTCCAGCGCACAGCTGGTGTTCACCGCACCATAGTAAGCGGGCATGACATCGCCTTCCTTGACGATGTTCATTTCCCGAATTTTGAACGGGTCCATGTGCAGTTTAGCGGCCAGCTCGTTGACAGCGGATTCTACCGCGAACAGGCCCTGCGTTGCGCCATAGCCGCGGTATGCGCCCGCCGACATGTGGTTCGTGTACACCACGTCGCTGACGAAGCGGAAGGCTTCGGCCTTGCCGTACAGCGGGATGGACTTGTGACCCGACAGACCCACGGTCGTGGGTCCGTGCTCGCCGTATGCGCCCGTATTCGAGAGGGTGTACAGGTCGATGCCCCGCACGATGCCCTCTTTGGTCGCGCCCAGACGGACATGCATCTCCATCTCGTGGCGGGGCGAGGATGCCGTCTGGCTCTCCTCGCGGGTGAAGATGATCTTGCACGGCTTCTTCGTTTTCCACGTCACGAAGGCCGGGTAAATGGCCGAAACTGCCGTCTGCTTTGCGCCAAAGCCGCCGCCGATGCGGGGCTTGATGACGCGGATCATCGATTTCGGGATGTGCAAAGCATTCGCCACGTTGCGGCGGGTATGGAACACGATCTGGGTCGAGCTGAGGATGTTCAGCCGCCCGTACAGGTCCATATAACAGCAGGTGCGGAACGTTTCCATCATCGCCTGTTGGCACGCCTTGGTGTGGTAAACGTGGTCGATGACCACATCACAGTCGGCCAGCACGGCGTCGATGTCGCCCGAACCGCACTCGTCATGGGCGCAGAGGTTGCGCTGGTTGTTCGCACCCACCGGGCACAGGCTCTCCCAGTTGTCCTCCGGATGGACGAGGATGGGGTTATCCTTTGCGGTGTGGAAATCCAGCACCGGCTCCAGCACCTCATACTCCACCTTGATGAGCTTCATGGCCTTGTCCACGCACTTGTCGTCCGCGCCGACCACGATGGCCACCACGTCGCCCACAAAGCGAACGTGCCGGTCGATGACCAAGCGGTCATAGGGGCTGGCTTCGGGATAAGTCTGGCCGGCTTGGGTGTAGCGGCGGGCGTTCTGGTCCACATCCTCCCAAGTGAAGATGGCTTCAATGCCCGGAACTTTTTTGGCGACCGTCGTGTTGATGGTCTTTACGATGGCGTTCGGATGGGGCGAACGCAGCAGCTTGACGATGAGACAGTCGGCAGGAGCAAGGTCATCCATGTACACCGGCTTGCCCGTGACCAGCTGCATCGCGTCCTTTTTGCGGAACGCATGATTCACACTTTTCATTGGGCTGCCTCCTGTTTCGATTTTTTCCATGCGAGAAATGCCTGAATGCCCCGCAGCTGGCCCTCATAGCCAGAGCAGCGGCAGAGGTTGCCCGCAAGATATTCTTTGATCTCGTCGCCCGTGGGGAACTCCTTCTCCCGGAAGAGCGCCAGCGCGTTCATGATGAAGCCCGGGTTGCAGAAGCCGCACTGTTCTGCGCCCTGATCCGCGATAAAGCCGCCAAACTCTGCGGCTTCGTCCTGCAAGCCTTCCAGCGTCGTGACTTTATGGCCGTCGGCGCGGGCGGCCAGCACCGAGCAGGAAAGCACCGGCTTTTCGTCCAGAAAGACCGTGCACAGGCCGCAGTTTGAAGTTTCGCAGCCGCGCTTGACGCTGTAGCAGCCGTGACTGCGCACAAAATCGATGAGCAGAAGATCCGGGGCGATCTCTTCCGAGATCCGGGTCCCGTTCAAAGTGATCGTAATTTGCATCGTTATTTCCTTTCCGTTACCCTTCCAGCTTGCGGACGGCGCGCTTGACCAGAACGCCCGCCAGATGGTTGCGGTATTCTGCGCTGCCGCGCAGATTGCTTTCGGTCTTGATCTGCGCCCGCACCTCGGCGGCAAAGCGGGCCGCGGTCAGTTCCGGCGTCTCGGCCGTGTTGGGCGTGAGGGCAAACAGCACCGCTTTTCCCGGGCGTGCGCCAATGGCCACCCGGTAGCCCTCTGCTGTTTTTGCGGCGGCGCAGGTCAGCACCGGGAAATCCGTCTGGCTGTTGCGCACCGACTGATAGCAGAATTTCGCGGCTTCCTTGGGCACGATGACCCGCACCAGAATGTCGCGGTCATAGGGGCGGGCCGCATACTCTGCCAGCGGAACAATGCCGCCTTTGTACAGCTCGACCGACGCATTCAGCGCAAGGAACATGGTCAGCACATCGGAAAAGCCGAACCGGCTGTAGATGCTTCCGCCAACCGTGGCCAGATTTCGCAGCTGCACGCCCACGATGTGCCGCACCGACTCCCGCATTGCACCGTCGGTGTAGGCGTTCAGTCCTTCGTGAAGCTCCAGTTGCCGCAGGGTTACCATGGCCCCGATGGAAAAGCTCTCATCCGTCTCCTCGATGGCATCCAGCCCCAAACCCGACAGATCGATGGCCGTGCCGACGTTGATCTTCTCCATCTTGAGCCAGATCATGCCGCCGATGACCCGATTGTTCTTTTTTTGGTTGAGTTGCCAAGCTTCTTCCAGACTTTCCGCTCGTTTGTATTCCCGGATCGTCATCATACGCAGTACCTCTCTTTTTTGCTGATTACTTTTATTTTAGCACATTTTTCGCTATAATACCACTAGAAGAGCCTCTTAGAAAAGAGGGATGATTTTGTGCGAGGTGTTCAAATATGGATCGACCCCTTCTCCCGGTCGGCTGCGTCATCATGGCGTCCGGCCTTGCTCGCCGGTTCGGCTCCAACAAGCTGCTGGCCGATTTCGGCGGGCGTCCCCTGCTCTGCCGCGCGCTGGACGCCACCGACACCCCGCTTTTGGCGGCCCGCATCGTGGTGACACGCTCAGCCGAGGTGCAGCAGCTGTGTCAGGCGCAGGGCGTGCCCTGCCTTCTGCACGCTCTGCCCGGGCGGAACGACACCGTCCGGCTGGGACTGAGCGCCCTGCTGGCCGAAGTGCCGGACCTTTCCGGCTGCGTCTTTCTGCCCGGAGATCAGCCGCTTTTCCGCCGTGAGACGCTGGAACGGATGATCCGACCGCAAAAAGAAACAGAGCGGGAGATCGTTCGGCTGGCTTACCGGACCGAAAATGATCCGGAGCCGACCGTCGGAAGTCCCGTTCTGTTTGGAAGCAGTTTCTTCTCCGAGCTGCTCACCCTGCCCGAAGGCAAAGGCGGCAGCGTATTGCTCCGGAACCATCCGGAACAGGTGCGCTGTGTTTTCACGTCGAACCGTGCCGAGCTTCTGGACGCAGACACGCCCGAAGCCTTGCAGGAGCTTCTACAGCTGCTTTGAGATTTTCAGCCCTTCTAAACGGAGGGCTTTTCTTATGCGTTCTGGTCGTCCTTCGGCAGCAGAACGTTCAGCACGATGGCCACGAATGCAGCCGGAACGATGCCGGACTCGCCGCAGATTAGCTGGAACAGCTGCGGAGTGTTGGCCAGAATGCTGGCGTTTGCGCCCATGCCGTAGCCCACGCCCAGCGCGACCGAAACGATGGTCAGGGTGCGCGGAGTCATCTTCTCCTTGGTGATGAGCTGGATGCCCGACACCACGATGGAAGAGAACATCATGACGGCAGCGCCGCCCAGAACGGCCTGCGGCATGATGGACACCAGTGCGCCCAGCTTGGGGACCAGGCCGCAGAGGATCAGGAAGATGGCGCCGGTCGCCAGAGCACCGCGGTTGACCACCTTGGTCATCGCCACCAGACCCACGTTCTGGCTGAAGGAAGTGTTGGGCAGGACGCCGAAGCATGCGGCAAAGGAAGAACCAAGGCCGTCGCAGATGACGCCGCCGGACAGCTCCTTATCGGTCGCCTCGCGGCCCATGCCGCCCTCCATGACGCCAGAGATATCACCCACCGTCTCCACGGCGGTGACGATGAACATGATCATCACCGGCAGGATCGCACGCATATCAAAGACGATCTTGACCGGGACCAGCTTCGGGATAGCGAACCAGCTGGCCTGTGCGACCTTATCCCAGTTCAGGACCCATGCCTTGGTGAACTCCACACCGTCGGCGGTGACGCCGGTGGTGGGCAGAACGAAGCCCATGATAAAGGCCGCAATGTAACCGGCCACAATGCCGATGAGGATGGAGGAAGAGCTGAGGAAGCCCGTGGTCCAGTGCTTGAAGAACAGGATGACCACCAGCACGAACACGGCCAGCAGAAGGTTCTCCATCGAGCCGAAATCCTTGGCCGCATTGCCGCCGCCAAAGGAGTTGACACCGACCGAGATCAGCGACAGACCGATGGACAGCACGACCGTGCCGGTGACCACCGACGGGAAGAACTTGCGCAGCGGCTTGAGAAAGAAGCCCAGCACCGTTTCAAACAGACCGCCCAGAATGGACGCGCCCATGATCGCGCCATAGGCCAGCACGCCGCCGCCCATCGAAGCGGCCACGCTGTTGAACACGCCGAGGAAGCCGGAGCTGGTTCCCATGATGATGGGCACTTGGCCGCCGACCGGGCCGATGGAAAACAGCTGCACCAGCGTGACGACACCGGCCACGAACATGGCGTTCTGCAGCAAACTGACCTGCAGGTCCGCGAACTCACCGCCCGCCAGACCACAAGCGCTCGTAATGATAAGAAGCGGCGTCAGGTTGCCCACGAACATGGCAAACACATGCTGCAAGCCCAGCGGGATAGCCTGACGAAGCGGCATTTTCGCATCAAACTGATACGCTGCCTTTTCCAACTCGAGATTTTTGATCATAACCTTCTCCTTTGACGAATCGGTTTTAACAGACAAAAAGTATTATAACAAAGTCTGTGTCGAATTGGGAGAGGGTTCCGCCTGTTTTTGTTCACATTTCATTCATAAGTCATACTTTGCAAGCAAAAATGTCCGCACATGAACGACAAGTGCGGACATTTTTCGGTTCATGCCCCCGGGACCAGAAGCCGCCGGGCATTTTCGATCGTGGTCGTTCCTTCGGCCAGCTCGTTCGCCGCCAGCATCTGCCCCGGTGAAACATAATAGTGCTTGGCGATGGCAAAGAGTTCTTCCCCGGCCTGTGCATAGTAAATGCGCAGGGACACGTCTGGGTCCGCAGGTTTCAGCGCTTCGCCCAGCTCGATGCCGCCCACACAGACCGTTTCGCTGCGGCTGAGGACAGCCCCTTCGACCCGGACGGTGACCGAAACTTCCAGCGCTCCTCCCGCACAGCTGCATTGCAGGTCCTCGGTGCTGAACCAGCACTCCGGATAGAGTTCTGCATCGGAAGGCGCTTCGGCCTTCAGCGGCAGCGAAAGCTCCAGTGTCTTTTCGTAGCTTTCCAGCTCCGAAAGGCTGTTCTCTCCAAAAGCGGTGACCACCACCCGGGCCGAGAGCGCCCAGCCGCTCTCCTGCTCCACCAGCTGGGCCGGACCGATGGACGCAAAGCATGCCAGAATTTTCGCCCCGGCATCCGGCAGCGGCCCGGAACCGGTCAGCGTCGTTGTCTCATTCAGAGCGCAGAGCAAGGTCTCAGTTTGGACCTTCTGCGCGGTCAGTTCTGTCTCGAAGCGGGTCGAAAAGGCATCTGCCACGCATTGCAGCTGATAAGGCCGCCATGCCCGCAGACGAAGCATCAGCGTCGCGCTCAAGGTGTTGGGTGCGTCGCCCTCGCCCTGCGCAACGGTAAAACCTACCGGCTCGGCCACGCAAAGGCAGCGGCAGTCCTCACTCAGGCCATCCACATCGAGCACCTGATTGAACGGCAGTTCCAGCCGCAGACTTTGCAGGGCATGGTCCCCTTCTGCCCGCCACGCACACAAAACGGTCAAATCCCCTTTGGCGACGGCTTTTCCGTTCAGGATCTTCAGGTCGCGGACAGTTGCCGTCCCTGCGATATCCAGAATCGCTTCCGGTGGGGATGGGAACGACAGCTCCCCTTCCACGGTCACCAGCTTTTCCAGAACCGCGGCGCGGCGGACCCCATTCAGCGTCGTCAGCTTCTGCTCCACTCCGCCGTCCGACAGCGCCGTGATGACCTCCGTTTTCAGCTGTGTATGGACCGCCGCTACCAGCCCGACGGCTCCCCGCACTTCAATGCGGCGGGAGTTGACCGAACGGCAGTTCAGGTATTCCGTCTGGCTCTCCACCTGCGCGGTCCACGCCGTAAAGGAAAATTCCGGCAGTTCCAGCACCTTATTAAATGGAAGCTTCTGCTCGGTCTGGCAAAGTCCCGCATCCTCTTCGCCCTGATAATAAACAGTGCAGCGGAGATATCCCTCCAATGTCAGCTTTCCGGGCTGCAGCTGCTTTTGCAGCACCACCGGCTTTGCAAAGCATTTGACCAGCTTGAACACCGGCGGCAGATAATCCGAGATCAGGATCTCCGTTTCCAGCGGGAGTTCTGCCTTGACGGTGCAGTTTGCCCCCGCCGCCGGAAGGGCATCCCGAAAGATCTTCAATTCCATCCTGTGCGCTCCTTTCCTGTCCGTATGGCATAGCACATACCAGAATTTATGCGCCCGGATGGGGTTCTATGCAAAAAGGTCCGCCGCACAGCGTTTCCACTATGCGGCGGACCTTCCACAAATCAGGCTATGAAATTTTCAGAGCAGTTTCAAAGCTTACTGAGCAGCCTTTGCGGCCTCGATCTGCTTGATCAGCTCAGGAACGACCTTGAACAGATCGCCGACGATGCCGTAATCTGCCACGCCGAAGATGGGAGCAGACTCGTTCTTGTTGACGGCGATGATGCACTCGGAATCCTGCATACCAGCGGTGTGCTGGATCGCGCCAGAGATACCCAGAGCAACATAGATCTTGGGGTGGACAGTCTTACCGGTCTGGCCGACCTGATGATCAGCGGTCATCCAGCCAGCATCGGTCACGGCACGGGATGCGCCCACAACGCCGCCGCCCAGAGCAGCTGCCAGCTGTTCTGCCAGCTCGATGCCCTTGTTGACGTCCTTGCTGATGCCGCGGCCCACAGAGACGATGACATCTGCGCCGATCAGATCGACCAGCTTCTCAGCAGCCTTCTCGACGCTCAGGACCTCGGTCTTGATGTCGTCAGCGGTCAGCTCGAAGGCGGGCTTCACGATCTGGCAAGCCTCAGCCTTTGCAGCATCGAAGGGAGCCTTCTTCATAACGCCGGGACGGACGGTGGACATCTGCGGACGGAAACGGGGGCAGATGATGGTAGCCATCAGATGGCCGCCGAATGCGGGACGGGTCATCTTCAGGTTGCGGTCCTCATAATCGAACTTCTGCTTGGAGAGGTCGATGGTAGAGCTTTCCTTCAGGAACTCGACATACTTTGCGGTGTCGATGTCCAGATGGGTCGCATCAGCGGTCAGACCGGTGTGCAGACGAGCTGCGCAACGGGGGCCGAGGTCACGGCCGATGTTGGTCGCGCCGATCAGCAGGACCTCAGGCTTGTACTCGTTGACCATGTCGCAGACGACCTTTGCGTATGCGTCGGTGGTGTAATCCTTCAGCAGGGGGCTGTCGCAGACCATGACCTTATCAGCGCCATAGCCGCCCAGCTCTTTTGCGATGCCTTCCACGTTGTCGCCCAGCAGCAGACCGGTGACTTCGCAGCCCAGCTCATCAGCCAGCTTGCGAGCCTCGCTGACCAGCTCGAAATCGGTGGACATCAGTGCGCCCTGGCGCTGCTCGCAAAAGACCCAGACGCCCTTGTATTCGTTAAAATCAGCCATTGTAATCCTATGCTCCTTTCATCAGATCAGGTGCTTCTTGGCCAGGATGCCAGCCAGCTGTGCGGCGGTATCGTCGCCAGTCAGCATCGTGCCTGCGCCCTTCTGCGGAGGAGTGAAGGACTTAAAGACGTTCGTCGGAGAACCCTTCAGACCAATGGTATCGACCTCGATCAGCGGATCATCCTTCAGAGCGTTGTAATCAAACACTTCCATGGGCTTGTCGTAGCAGGTGAAGATGCCATTGACGCTCATGTAACGGGGCTGGTTCAGCTCCTTGATGCAGGTCAACAGGCAGGGGGTCTGGACCTTGACCATCATGTAGCCGTCTTCCAGCATACGCTTCACGGTCAGGGTGTTGCCATCCTTCTGGATGTCAGCAACATAGGTGACCTGCGGCAGATGCAGCTTTTCAGCGATCTGGGGGCCGACCTGCGCGGTATCACCATCGATCGCCTGACGGCCGCAGAACACAACGTCCTCGGGGCCGACGCCGATCTTGTTGACAGCAGCCGCCAGGATCTGGCTGGTTGCAAAGGTATCGGAACCGCCGAACTCACGGCCGGAGACCAGAACAGCCTTGTCTGCGCCGCGGGCCAGCAGCTCACGCAGCATGCCTTCGGCCGGAGGAGGACCCATGGTAACAACAACGACTTCGCAGCCGGTAGCATCCTTGAGCTTCAGAGCAGCCTCCAGAGCGTTCAGGTCATCGGGGTTGGTGATGGTGGCCATCGATGCACGGTCCAGCGTGCCGTCTGCCTTGACTGCCACCTTGCCGGAGGTATCAGGAACCTGCTTTACACAAACGATTGCTTTCATTGTAAATCTTACCTCCCTTACTTCAGCAGCGCACCGGAAATGACCATCATCTGCACTTCGCTCGTGCCCTCGTAGATCTCAGTGATCTTGGCATCACGCATCATGCGCTCGATGGGATAGTCACGGGTGTAGCCGTAACCGCCGAACAGCTGCAGGCAGCGGCGGGTCACATCGCTTGCGGTGCGGGCTGCGACCAGCTTGGCCTCAGCAGCCTCGACACTGTAGCGGACCTTTGCGCCGTTCATCGCCTCCTGCTTCTTCAGAGCAGCGGCATAGACCAGATACTTTGCAGCATCGACGCGGGCCTTCATCTCAGCCAGCTCGAACTGGGTATTCTGGAATGCAGAAATGCTGCGGCCGAACTGCTTGCGCTCCTTGACGTAAGCGACAGTCTCGTCGATGGCGCCTTCCGCGATGCCCAGAGCCTGAGAAGCGATGCCGATACGGCCGCCGTCCAGAGTCTTCATGGCCAGCTGGAAGCCCTTGCCGCGCACACCCAGCATACGGTCCTTCGGGATACGGCAGTCCTCGAAGATCAGCTCACAGGTAGAAGAACCGCGGATGCCCATCTTGTCCTCAGCCTTGCCGACGGAGAATCCCGGGTCGGTGCGTTCCACGATGAAGGCGGAGCACAGCTTGGTGGGACGGCCCTTCTTATCGGGCACGACATCGGTGACGGCGATGACGATGAACACATTTGCATAGCCAGCATTGGTGATGAAGATCTTGGAGCCGTTCAGCACCCAGTAATCGCCATCTTCCTTTGCGATGGTCTGCTGGCCCTGTGCATCCGTGCCAGCACCCGGCTCGGTCAGGCCGAAAGCACCCAGCCACTCGCCGCTGCACAGCTTGGGCAGATACTTTGCCTTCTGCTCGGGCGTGCCGTTCTCAAAAATAGGAGCAGCGCACAGGCTGGTGTGGGCAGACAGGATAACACCGGTCGTGCCGCAGACCTTGCTCATTTCCTCAACGGCCATGACGTAGGACAGCACATCGCCGCCAGCACCGCCAACTTCGGTGGGGAAATAAATACCCATCATGCCCAGTTTGCCCATCTTCTCGACGGTCTCTTTGGGGAAGTACTCTTCTGCATCAACTTTCTTAGCCAGAGGCTTGACTTCGTTTTCAGCAAACTCGCGGTACATCTTCTGCACCATCTGCTGCTGCTTGGACAGAGTAAAATCCATCGCTATATCCTCCTAACGGGTCTATTTTTTCATGGACCGGGCGGTTGTTGTAACGAACCCGGTTTGCAAACAAATTCCTCCCGACCGCTTTCCCCGCAGCCGGGAGAAATGTTCTCAGAAATTACAGCTGATCGACCGGGGTCTTGGTGCGGTCTGCGTTGTAAACGTAGAAGCCCTTGCCAGTCTTGCAGCCCAGATTGCCGCCGCGGACCATCTTGCGGATCAGCGGGCAAGCACGATACTTGCTGTCGCCGGTCTCATGATACAGAACATCCATGATGGCGAGGCAGATATCCAGACCGATGAAGTCGCCCAGTTCCAGAGGTCCCATGGGGTGGTTTGCACCCAGCTTCATGGCGGTGTCGATGCCAGCGATATCGGAAACGCCCTCCATCTTGATAAAGGCAGCTTCGTTGATCATCGGGATCAGGATGCGGTTGACGACGAAGCCGGCAGCCTCGTTGACCTGAACGGGGTTCTTGCCGATGGCGACAGAGATCTCCTTGATCTTCTCGACAGTCTCAGCGGGAGTGTTGCAGCCAGCGATGACCTCGATCAGCTTCATGCGGTCAGCAGGGTTGAAGAAGTGCATACCGACCAGAGGACGGCTCAGGCCCTTGCCGATCTCGGTGATGGACAGAGAAGAGGTGTTGGAAGCAAAGATGCACTCGGGCTTGCAGATCTTATCCAGCTCGCCGAAGGTGGTCTGCTTGA
>OIYO01000521.1_pt1 | contig 31032 bp, 25 predicted proteins | sample 1588191 | NCBI WGS metagenome assembly OIYO01 (sample SAMN03283275) | human gut metagenome | biome: human-associated habitat; material: feces | host: Homo sapiens | place: Peru | collected 2012 | reverse complement strand
ACTTATATAAGTGATATTCTATAAACACGAGTCAACCTAAATCAGGACAATACACTTCGTGAGCGGAAGAGCCTGATCTGTGCACGGAACACTTTTCTACTTCTCGGCGCGAATTTCCGTATGAATGATTTCAACCTTGAATAAGGCTCGATTTTATTTCGCAACTATGTTTATTTATAATACAAATAACCCGAAGCAACTCAACAAGAATTAAAAAAATGAGCATTTTTCGAGTTTTTTGAGCCACGTGGTTACCAATTTGTGTTAAACACCCGTTTCTTTGAGATTTTTTCTCACGATTTACAATCCATATCAAATGTTAATTGTATCTTTGCACAAAATATTGAGATATGCTAGCTAATTTCACAGTTAAGAATTTTCGTTCTCTTAAACAGGAACGTACCTTTAGCATGGAGGCGAGTTCCATAAAGGAGCACAAAGAGTCTGTAATCAACAAGGGTAAGTACAGTTTGCTTCCGTTGGCAGTCTTCTATGGAGCCAACTCGGGTGGCAAGAGTAATTTGATTCAGGCCATATCTACCATGCGTAGTATGATTAGGCGTTCGGTCAGGCTGAACGAGGGTGATGCGCTGCCATACGATCCTTTTGCTTTGGATGAAAACTCAGATTCGCAACCTACGCTGTTTGAGATTCAGTTTATCAAAGGTGAGGTACTTTACCGCTATGGCTTTGAATACAACAAAACAGATATTATCTCAGAGTGGCTTTACGAGAAGCGGTTTGGCGAGAAAGAGTACGAGCTCTTTGTGCGTTCACGAGATATGATAGAGGTATCGCCCAAAAGATTCCCGGAGGGTCAGGGAAAAGAGGATTTGACAAACTCAAATCGCCTCTTCCTGTCGCTTGTGGCTCAGCTGAAGGGCGAGAAGTCTAATTCCATATTGGGTTGGTTTGGAGAATGCAATGTACTTTCTGGAATCGACAGCGAGGGCTACGAGGCATTTACCCTCAGAATGTTTTTGGAACATCTGAACGGAGCCGACCAGGCCCAGGGGTTCTTCAAGACCCTGCAACTTGGCTTTACCCGCTTCTCTGTCAAAAAGGTCGATATTCCCAAAGAGGCCTTGGACAGTGCCCCAAAGTCGTTAAGGTCGCAGTTGGAGAAAGACTTGGCTACAGGTAATGTAGTCGAGCCGATAACCACTCACAACGTCTATGACGAAAATGGACTAATAATCGGCGAGCGCAACTTTCACAAGAATCAGATGGAGTCAGAGGGAACAAAGAAAGTGATAGAGATTTCCGGTCCAATTTTCGATACACTGAACGAGGGAAAGACGCTGATTGTCGATGAACTCGATGCAAAGCTTCACCCACTTCTGACGCGCAACATCGTGCTTCTGTTCATGGATCCAGAGAAGAACAGACACGGAGCACAGCTGATCTTTGCCACCCACGACACCAATCTGCTTGATTTGGAGATTATCCGTCGTGATCAGATCTGGTTTGCAGAGAAAGACAAGGTGGAGTCAACTGACATCTACTCGCTTGTTGAGTTCAAGGACGAGGACGGAAAGAAGGTGCGCAACGACCGTGACATCAAGCGCGACTATATTCATGGGCGCTATGGCGCTATACCTTTCATCGGAAAATAAAGTGCAGCTATGGGATATTCAAGAAAAGAAGAAATCGCAAAGCTGAGGCGGGAACGCAAAGAAGCCAAAGCTGCCAAGAAGCGCAAGGAGTACGTCCGCGAGAAGTTCGTGCGTTTCCTCATAGTTTGTGAAGGCACGAAGACAGAGCCGCACTATTTCGAGGCTCTTATCAATAATTACATTTCAGCCGTTCGCGAGGTGACGATAGAGGGCGAAGGCCGGGCAACAGTAGCTTTGGTGGACAGAACGCAGGAAATTAAAACGGAACTGGAGCGTAAGAATGCCATGACTTTTGACCGTGTATGGGTAGTGTTCGACAAGGATGACTTTGAAGACTTCAACGAAGCCATTAAGAAAGCCCATAAGTTGGGCTTCCACAGTGCTTGGACGAATGAGGCATTCGAGCTATGGTACTACCTGCACTTTGAATACCTTGATACAGGTATTGGTCGCGCTGCATACATCAAAAAGTTGGAAGAGGCTTTCAGGAAGAATATGGGAGACAATCACTTTGAATACAAGAAAGGCAATCCCGATATATACAGCCTGCTTCAGCAGTATGGCCGCGAGGACTTGGCCAAGCGCTTTGCTCAGCAACTCCGCGCATTATACACTGGCACCAACTATGCAGCCCATAAGCCATGCACGATGGTTGACAAGTTAGTGGAAGAGCTGGAGCACCCGGAATTATTGTTAATAAAGAAATAAAGGAGGTTAGAAGATATGTGGGCAGATAACGAGACAAAAGATGACCTGTTAGGTTATCAGGTACATGCAGATTTGCTACGTGACGTGGTTCTTGACCCTAAGATGCTTCCAATTTCTATTGGCGTGTTTGGTGATTGGGGTTCTGGAAAGAGTTCCCTTATGCTCTTAATGCAGGAATCCATTGAGAAATGGAGAACTGAAACTGAGGAGGCAAACAAGGTAGAAGGTGCAGCGAAAAAGAATGCCAGAGTGCTTCAAATCATGTTCAACAGCTGGCAGTTTGAGGATTATGAAGATACTAAACTCACGCTGATAGAAACCATACTGAGTGACGTAATAAAAGATATTGAAGATCACAGAGATGTTTTTGAAAAAGCAGATGCATGTTTATCAAAAATCAAATACCTTAAGTTGGGTGTAGTGGTGCTCAAAAATATAGCACGTAAGATAGTCCCCGCAGAGATACTGGATCTGTTGCCAAATAAAGAGGAGTGGAAAGAAATAAGCGAGGACGATCAGGAATTGCTTTTAGAAGAGGTGAAGGAGGCTAATTCGTCGAACTTCATCAAGCGATTTAGAGAAGATTTCACCCAAATTATTGCAGACGGTGATTATCTATCAATCATTGTATATATTGACGACTTGGATAGATGCTCACCTGAACGGATCATTCAGTGCCTTGAGGCTGTCAAGTTGTTTGTGAATGTTGATAAGACGGCGTTTGTTATAGGCGCAGACCAGAGAATCATAGAACATGCAATCCACGAACGATACAAGACGCCTTTGCAACAGACAACCATATCAAGCCCTTATTCTGACTATTTGGAAAAACTGATACAGTTGCCCTACAAACTGCCAAAGTTGTCATATTCAGAGCAAGAGACCTATGTTACGCTACTACTTTGCAGTATGATGGAGAATGAAAACCTGTTTCCGACAATTCACAAGAAGTATTTAGAGTTCCGAGAGAAGGATAAGCACAGTAAGTATGGCTTGGACAAAATTCAAAAGGACAATCCTGAGGTCAGTTTTTGTACGACGAGTGGCTACCTCTCGATTATTCCTATTATGGCTAGTTTCCTGAACGGAAACCCCCGCCAGCTGAAACGTTTCCTTAATACATTTGACATGAGGCGACGGATGGCTAGTGTTGCTGGATTCAGGGAAATAGATCCTGAGATCTTGGTAAAACTTATGGTTTTGGAGTATAATAGCCAATTGAGACAATACATTGATGACCTGTATGTCAGGCAGAAGGACACGGGATTCATAAAAGGTATGAAGAAGGTGGAAGAACAAGCAGTGTCAGGCGAAGTGAGGGAAAGCAGATGGAAAGATTTGTGGAATACTCCAGACGGACGGCGATGGCTATCCACACCTCCATCGTTAGCCCAGAAGAATCTCAGAAACTATTTTTGGATATCACGAGAAGCATTACAGACCGCAACACCAATTGAAAGTAAAGTGTCGGCTCTGGTACAGGGCGTTTATGACAGACTCAAAATAAACCAGACCGTGAAGGCGTTGGGTGAAAGAATTTGGAGAGAGACGAGCACATTTACCAAAGAAGAGTTCAGTATGCTGATTCTTCTTCTGAATCAAGAATTGATTGCCAACCCAGAGGGTGAAGTTGTAGTAAAGTTTGTTGATGTTGATAAAGACAATAAGATATTCCAAACAGTTCAAGATCTCAAGGACCTTCTTGAGGGGGTGGATATTGACAAACTTGGACCTGAGTATGCGGATTTCCTGAAAAAGAAATGCAATGATGATGCTTGTAAAGCATATATAGATAGTCTTGGATTGAGTCAGCAACTAAGAAATGCAATGAAATAATGGGTACATCACAAGGATTGACATTGAAAACAACTCCGCAGTGGTCATCAGCCAAAAGAGCGATGACGGGGTTGTTGAATGACTTTGAGAACGAAGCCAAGCTGGAAAACTTTATGCAAAAGTTCTACCAGGCACTTGGTAATGATGGGATATTCACTGGGGCCACGACTTCTGGCGGGAGTGGCGGCGGAACCAATACACGAAGCCGCGGAGGAGGATCAAAAGGACGACGTTCGTTTGGAAGATCTGGGGCCTCTACCGCAACTAATTTGCTGGGCTTCTTTTCTAACGTTAGAGACAACGGCCTGTCGCAAGCCATTGAACTTGCCAACACTGTCGGAGTTGAGGTCCCTCAATCACCAAGAGACCTAATCAACTTCCTGTGTGGACTGTCGTCGGTTGATACGGATGCAAACTTTGATTCTGAAGCTGCCAATGCTGCGCAACGAAAACTACTATCGGAGATTTTTAAGTCATGTGAAAACATGACTGATGTAGAGGAAATCATAAAACAAGCTGACAAGGGCACCATTGATGCTTGGATCATTGATTTTGAGGTGAATTACATTATCGAATATCAAGGATCATTGTTTCAGAGCCACATCTTTGATAAAGCCCAAGACCCAGACAAAGTGGCCGGACAGATACGGAGGTGGCTTCATAGCAAGTTAGACAAGAGATTGTCAGATGAAATGAAACACATCAACCTCTTTTCGCAAGAGGGGAATCGATTCGCAGAATCGCTAACTGCCAAAATATTAGATATATGGAAGCTGTAAATATCACTATTAAATACGAGCCTGCCGCAACGACAAGAGAGTTTGGGCATTATATCCTATCGTTCACAGGACTTGAAGGAACAGAATATTCTGTAAAACTGAAATTCTGTTTTGACGAGTTGAGGAGTATGGCACAGGATACGTGTTCCATAGCGTTCGATTTTTTGGTATTCTCATTGTCTGTGTATAATGCCGATCGTGCTGTAAGCAGGGCGCTATATTCGGAAGAAGGATGGAGCAGGAGGATTAGATTAACGGTGCCCGTCCTGCATCTTTCTGAAATGAATAATTCGAAGAATGCTTTCACTTCGGCTTTGAATTTCTTGACAGGTGATGACTGGGTGTTGAATTTTGAACAGGCAGAGCCCTATCAAATGGACCAAGAATTGCCTATAGTTGACCGTTCTATATACGGTAGAGTGTCATTATTCTCTGGTGGGTTGGATTCATTGATTGGGTTTGTTGATGGTTGTGCATCATTGCAAGCTGATAAGAAGGTGCTGCTTGTGTCACATAAGGAACTTGGGAAAGAGAGGTCAGACCAAATAAGAATATTGGAAGATTGCAAGGCGCACCAGATTTTTACGGGCAAATATGAACAATTATTAGTCAATGCCGGTATCAACAATCAAGGATGGATTAGTCAAAGGGCAGTATGCGAAGGAACTTTTAGGGCACGCTCCATCTTATTCATAGGGGCTGGAATATATTGTGCTCATGCCATCAATCCGCAGATGCCGCTGATTATCCCTGAGAACGGGACAATCTCACTCAATATCCCTCTTGACCAAGGACGACGAAGTGCTTGCAGTACGAGAACAACACATCCTGTGTTTTTGAAGAGACTACAAGAGGCACTTACTCTTATGGGTATTAACAACAAGTTGGAGAATCCTTATCAGTTGAAGTCTAAAGCAGATATGATGATGGATTGTTGTGAAGACTCTGCAAAGAAGGCTGCTTTGGCGGTGCTGTATAAAGATTCATGTTCTTGTGCTAAAAGGTCACATAAAAAATCGTGGAAGCGAAGGAGGGATAAGAATGGTAAACCCATTCTTCATTGTGGCTTCTGCCTGCCTTGTATCTACAGACGTGTTGCTCTGGATGCTGTGGGCTGGGGAAAGAAGGAACCCGTTGGTGTAAATGTATTTAATGTTAATGAGATCGGGCTTTCAAATCCAGAAATTAGAAAAAGCAGAGACTTTAAAGCCTTGCTCTATTTCTTGAGGAAACGATATAACAGGGATACCATAGAGGGTGAACTCATTGCTAATGGAGTGTATGAGAAACAGGAATTGGAAGAATATGCTACATTCTTATTGAATTCTTACAACCAAGTAAAGGTATGGGTCGGTAAATATGGCAATGAACAAATAAAACGTCTTGCTGGCATATGATTATTGACACGCATTGTCATTTTGATATGATGTCTCAACCAGAAGCCTACATTAGGCAGAAGGAACTAGCAGGTGACATCGTGATTGGCATGACCAATCTGCCGTCTCACTTTGAAATGGGTTTTCCTTATGTAAAAGAATTTAGACATATCAGATTGGCTTTGGGATTACATCCATTACTGGCGGCTGAAAGCAAGAAAGAGATGCCGCTTTTTAAAAGGCTGGTCAACCAAACTTCATATATTGGTGAGATTGGACTGGATTTTTCAAAAGAGGGAATTACGACAAAGGATGAACAGGTGGCAGTCTTTCGTGAGTTGCTATCTACTATTAGTGGCAAAATAAAAATAGTCAGTGTACACTCACGTAAGGCAGAGAGGGAAATGGTGGATTTACTACGCGAATATGAAATTGAAAATGTCATTTTCCATTGGTATAGCGGTCCTATTGATTTAATCACACCCATATTGGACATGGGCTTCTATTTTTCTGTCAATGAGGCCATGTGTATATCGAAGAATGGGAAAGCAATTATTGAGAGGATACCACGTGACCGAATACTCACTGAAACAGATGCTCCGTATAATGATAGGACAGATATTCAAAATGTTCTACATTATTTGAAGATGGAGAACACTGAAGTTCAACTAAATTTTATGAGATTGTTAAAACGTATTAAGGCATAGTATGGATCGAGTGAGTTTGAACAATCATATCGTTACCCCGAAGTCGGTAATAGACATAAAGATATGGAATTGATAGATCCGACATACGGCATTATTCACTATTTTGTGATGCTGGGTAGGAGAACGGTTCCTAATCCCATCGCTACACTTCCGCCCTTATGTATGAAGCATAGCTTACTTCAATATTTGACGAGCCTGCCTCATAACGTGTATCATTATCTGCAAGGTTGTGACTATTTGCAGAGGGTGATGTTATCTGGTGCAAAAAGCGGATTAGAAGTAGATTTCATATTTAATGACTCTATAGAAGAACCGTCATTGAGCAAGGTGCTTTCTAATGGGTTGAATGTGTTCCTAATCTGCACCAATAACGATGAGGAATTGATTGAGATGAACATCAGCCTGTCGAGGGTGTGTAATAAGAATTGTCTTTTCTGGATAGACGAAGAAAAGAAGGAGAAGTTTATCATGCCGTCGGTTGTGACAACAGCTGAGGAATTTTGGGATTTCTTATTTGAGTATTCACAACCGCTAATGAAAGATATTGAATCTCCGCTTTGCGTGCCTCTTTGCGGTGGTAGTGTTGAATTCCCATATTTTAAGCCTGCTAACATCACTTTCTTTACCTTGGCATCTGCCTTGGGAAACTGGGGTATAGGTTCTTATATCATTAGCCACAAAGAAATAGAGATACTGAAAGCAAAGACGCAAGAGGCTTTGGCAGACAGGTATGGATGGAAAAGGCAGGAAAAAGCCGTTGACATTTTAAGCCAGCTATACGGATTATGTCAAGATGCTTTTAGTACGGCTTCTGGCAAAACTACAGGGTTCTCAGATCAGAACTATCCCCCAATTGTAATTGCAGCACCATACACTACAAAGGATGTTAGGGATTTGTTCAAAATGATGGCCAAAAGCGAGAAGCAACTTCAGTTAATAGACAAAGTGGTAGAAATGGAACAGACACCCAACTACTGCTATGATGTCAATGCAGAAAATGTAGGGAATGATTTTCGAAAGACAGACATCTTTATCAGACTCTTCCACGCTAGTAGGCTGGACTTTTTAGACATTGTGGCCAATTTGCATTGCTCATTCCGCTTTTCCCCCTATTTACGGTTACCTTTGGTCTGTAAAAGTCTCAATACAGAATTGTCGTTTGTAAGTGCAAAGAACAATGGGCAGTTGGCCTATTCTAAGGATCGCATGGTTTACAATAAAGCCATCCACAAAGTTGGAAAGACGATGGCGAAAAAGCTGTTGGCCTCTAAGACGGCAAAGATGCTGGAAAAGATGCCTGCACAGATAGTGGCCATGACAGACCTCCCGATAGAGTGGATGGAAGTGAATGGAATACCACTTGGCTTTACGCACGATGTTTGCCGTATGCCAGAAACGCCATCTTCCGGAATGTTGACCCATTACGGCATAGCAAGGTTTTCAAATTTTTACAGGATACCAGAGGATATTTTGTCGAGAACTCTTGTGGTGTATGGTTGTAGGGAAGATGCGTTTAAGGAATGGCAAGACAAAGCGGATGTCTGTACCCAGGCATTAGGTGCTAAAACTGTTGTTTGTCAGAGCCTAGATGAGTTTGAAAAGGCTGTTAAGCAGCATAAGCCGGACTTATTGATTATTGATACTCACGGCGGAACTGATTTATCAAATCATCAGAGTTATATTTACATGGGTGACGAAAAGGTGTACCCCAAAGATATATCAATACGAGGGATTTCCGCCAGACTGGTGTTTATCTCTGCGTGTAACACAGCTCCATGCTATAATGATGTTAATACTGTTGCCAATGCACTTTTGGAAGTGGGCGCATCAGCAGTGACTTCTTCATATTTGCCATTGGATGTTGTGGAATCATCTACTCTGTATATACGTATACTTAATCAACTGAACCAAGCTGCTCAGCAGGATATACACCGAAACTGGCTGGCCTTTATTTCACATATGCTAAGGACGTCTTTTATCATGACACCACTTGTGGAAAATGCCCAAAAGGATAATCCAGAACCAATGGATCCGATGCTGACAGGTAAGGTAAACACGTTATCGATGTATTTCGAGAAGAGGGCAGAGATATACAGAAAGCTCAAGGCTGATGAGGACGTGGAAGGGCTGAAATATGATTTTTCGAAGGCAGTTCCTCATTATCTGATGTATACTACTATAGGTAGGGCGGATCTCATTATGTTTGAGTCGTCTATGAAGAAGAGGAAAGAAGAGTACGAGAAGATGATGCAAGGATTATGACGCAAGATCAAAGGTGGCAAATCTGGTTTGATGAGGTGATGAACTTCATGGAGAAAGAGCAAAGAAAGCTTTCTAAGTACTCTCCTAAGGAGAAGTTGATGTTTCACTTCATACACCATAATAAGGAGCAGTATAATGCTGGGACGATGAAGGTTGAACGTATGGAGACGTTTGAAAAGTTGCTGGCACTGTGCGAAGAATACAAAAGAGTGAAAGGATATGTGTAGATGAGGATAAGTCGATGGGCAATAGAGTAACGATAATAGTTGGTGCCTGTGCCGTTCTGGACTTTGACCATAAGGGCATATTTCCATCTGTGAAGAATATTACAGATGAGGTGCTTAAACAGAGCATCCAGGAGATGGATGGAGGTGAGAGGCCACTCCTGTGTGAGCTATATGACCATGTCGTTAGGAAATTGAATAGAGTGTCAGGAACTAACCATATTAAGCTTCCACAATTAAATTTTGAGAACTTGTTACATGTCATCGAGATATGTATTGCATATAGCGGCTGTTGGAGTAAGGAATACATTTCTTGGCTTGCATTTTCTGAGTTCGGAACCTTGATCCAACCAGTCAAGTTCTTAAAAGATATTCATACGTTTGATTACATCAGAGCCGCATATGAGCTGCAAAAGACAGTAATGAGTATTGTTAACCAATACGATACTGCTTTCAATGAGGATAAGTTAGCAGAACAATGGTACCGGGACTTTTGGAAATCCTTGTTAACGTGAGTTCGATGAATTATAACTAAAAGAGCGACAATTGAATAACTCCATTCTCATAAGGTGGGACACGTTTCACATTAATCATCGGCTTCTTCGGGAAGAACGAGTAGGCCGCCAGGCCCGCCATCAGATTGACCGTGAAGCCGACGACGGACCGGTGTCGGGAGTGCTTGATCTGCGCGATGTTCTTAAGCTCATCGTTGATGGTCTCGATCAGAGCCCTCTTGCGCAGGAGGATTTTGTCAGAGACTGTCATAAGCTGGCCCTTCATGTTGCTCTTAAGCTTTGTTATCAGCTGGATGCCGTCCACGAAAAGACTGGAGAAGAGGCCCCTGCAGATGTATCCCTTGTCTCCGACCAACTTTCCGAAGAACCGTCCGATGAAGGATTTGTTCCTGAGAGGATCCCTGTCGTCAACATTGCCCGGTGTGAGCATGAAGTTCAGGAGTTCCTCCTTTTCGCTGCAGATCAGATGCAGTTTGAAGCCGTAGAACCATCCCATCGAACATTGCCCCCGCTGGGCGAGTCCCTTGAATACCTTGTGGAGGCGGATGCGCTGGTTCCGGCACACGCGCAGGGCGGTGCTGTCCACGAAACTGATGCCCGCGCAGGCTCCCATGCAGCATCTATTCACGAACAGGATGAAAGGAACCACCACCTTACGCTCCAGCTCGACGAAGCGGTTGCAGGAAACGAGCCCCGGGAACAGATCCGTCATATTCCTGCATACCTCATTCAAGTAGAAGTGTTTAAGGCATCTATATCCGCCCAGATGGAACAGTATCATGATGGTTATCACCTCGGCGTCGGACAGCCTGCCGTCCCGATGATACCTCCTCTTCGACTTGTCCCTCTTGGGGGCAAGTCCGTTGACCTTGACAAATCTGTCATATACTCGGCAGAACTGAAAATAGTTGGTACAAAATTTTTTCTTTTTATGGAATAAATGCGTTACTGGCTTCCATATTTTTCGGAATAAATGTATATTTGCCTATGTAAAATTTCGGAATAAATGTGTGAGATATGCTTGATCGTAAGATTTCAAAACAAATAGAAAACTATCTAAATTCCGGCGGCGATAAAGTGCTTGTTGTCGATGGAGCGAGACAAATCGGGAAGTCTTTCATTATCCGTGAGATCGGAAGCCGGTTGTTCCCGAACTTCATTGAGATTAATATGGAGAAAGACAAGCAGGGTGACAGGCTGTTTGCGGAAGCCAAGACAACAGAGAATTTCTATCTTGCGTTGAGTGCTGTCGCAGGGGATAGGATGTCCGACAAGAAATCAACGCTCGTGTTCATCGATGAGATTCAGGCCTATGACCACCTGCTTACTCTGGTTAAGTTTCTCATGGAAGAAGGGCGCTTTACCTACATAGCAAGCGGATCTCTGCTCGGGGTCACATTGAAGAAGACACAATCCATCCCGATAGGAAGCATAACTCCTTTGCATATGTATCCACTTGATTTCGAGGAATTTCTTTGGGCCAACGGTGTAGGGCGACTCGTTATAGAAGACTTGCGTCGGTGCTTTGAAGAGAGGGTCTCGCCTAACGAATCCATACATAGGAAAATGTTGGACTTGTTCAGGAAGTATCTTCTTGTGGGCGGTCTTCCTGATGCTGTGAATACTTATGTGAAGGAGCATAACATCGTCAAAGTGCGCGATGTACACAGGGGAATTCTGGAACTCTACGGTCTTGACGCTTCAAAATACGAAAAGGAGTCATCGCGTAAGCTTAAGATTCTACGAATATATGAAATGATTCCGTCAAATCTTGAAAACAAGAAGAAACGTGTCAAGGTCAAGGACATCGAAGGGAAAAAAGGTAAACGAACCAGTGACTATCAGGACGAGTTCGACTATCTTGTGTCTTCCGGGGTCGCGTTGGAGGTGGATGCCATAAGTCAGCCTGCTTATCCGCTCAGACAGAATGCCGGGAAGAATCTTCTCAAATTGTATCTTAATGACTGTGGCTTGTTTACGGGAATATTATATGGCAACGACATCAGGCCGGTTCTTGAAGACATCCGTTCTGTCAATCTTGGTTCGGTTTACGAGACGGTTGTCGCCCAGGAACTGAAGGCGCACGGATTTGACCTGTATTATTATGATAACAAGAAAAACGGTGAGGTGGACTATCTGATTGATGATGTGAGGAATATGTCATCAATACCACTTGAGGTAAAATCGGGAAAAGACTACACGACGCATAGTGCTCTTGACAGATTTGTGGCCAACAGAGATTATGCGATCCGGCAGGCGTGTGTGTTGTCCAATGGATCAAAGGTTTTTGAAAAAGATGGTATCACATATTTCCCGATATATTTTGTGATGTTTTTCAACCATGATCTTGACATGCCTGAGGAAGATTATATATTCTGATTACCATTTTAATTCCGCCAACAGGTTTAATTACTTGATTTGTTGTCTTTAATGAGCACCAGTCTTGACAATGTCCGGCTTACTGCTTCCTCAAGGTAGGCGATTCTCCGTTAAGTTCGTAACGCCACTTTGAGCCTGCGTTCTGCAAGGCGGTGTTCATGACATCGACGGCTTTCTGCCAGGTAACGACAGAGTCGTCCACCTTCGTGGCTTCGGGGGCGGTGCCTTCCTTATTGTAGCCGATGCCTTGTTTCTGATTGTTCTTCCAATAGCAGGCGGTCACGGTGGTGTAGTTATCTCCCAAAAAGCCGCCGATACGTACTTTGCCAGTGTTACTACCCGTACTGGTTACGTTGCCCGTGGCATAGCAGGCAAGGAGGACGCTGCTTCCTCCGCAGAATCCCACCAGACCTCCGCCAGAGAGAATCTTTAGGGAGTTTATTTCTAAGGTCACGTTGCCCGTGGCATAGCAAGCGGTCAGGGTGGCACCAGCATTCGTATCACCTGCCACGCCGCCGACATCGCCCATCCCCTTTACTGTGGCAGAGGAACTGCATCCGGTGATGGAACCGAACCATTGATTACCCACCTCCAAGTGCGATTAGTCAGGCAAATTATAGAGTTAGTTGATGTACATTTGTACTCAAAAGCCTTCCATTCACTATTATTGCATCACTTCTTTGCCACATTTGAATTGCCGAGCAATTAATCTTGGATACAATGGCAGAATAACAAATTCCTTGTTGGTCAATTATTCCGCAACAATCATAATTTAATCCATGATTTCTAATTATTGTTTCTGCTGTTTGGTCAAATGGCTTAAAAAGTTTAAAATTAGTATATCTACTTCCTAAACCATTGTTGACTATTTTTTCTAAAAAGGCATTCCAATATGATCTTGCATCATAAGCATTTCCTCTTTGATGTAAACTGATATGGGCGATATATGTTTGATCTAGATATGAAAATTGAGCCATTGCGCATCCGGAGAACTCAAAACTAATCCCTATCGAATTGTTTTTTTTACTATAATATGAGATTTCTCCTTGGCGGTATTTTACAACCGAAGTGTTTGGTAAATGACAGCCATAAATCTTAAAATGATTATCCATAAAAGGTAAAAATACACCCCCATTTTGGTTTAAGGAAATTAAATTAGGGTATCTTATCATATCATCATTTATGTATATAGAATGCAGGCCATTAAATATAAATGTATTCATATATCCAAATGTAAATAGGAAACGGAACACCCAGTATTCCGTTTCCATGTTAATATTCTAACTTTTATTTTCGGTACTCAAAGGCTCGATACAGGAAGCCATTATATCCATCAGTTTTGACAGACCTTCGGTCTGTGGTTGCTGGCTGGCCGAAACATGTATCTGGTATTTTGCCGTTTGGTTGGTTATGCGGGTGTTCTCACGGGCGGTCGTGACTTTGCCGCTGATTTCCGCATTTATAAACCAATGTTTTGCAGAAGCTTTTGTCTCTACTTCGGCATTAGTAGTGTTTTTTACATTTGAGGTATCAGTAACCTCCATCTGGAAATCTACATCCACGCGGTCTATAAGCAGAGAAGGAATAGGCACCAATCCTATAAACGGAGCTTTGACACTTTGTGGCATTGTTGTCATTTTTCCATCCTGCTGTATCGGTCTTTTAATATCGAATTCCAATACACGAGCTGTTTTACCGTCTTCATCAAAAGCAATTTTCTGGTAGAAATTCCATGCTGTCGCTGCCAATTCCTGTTGAGCTTCGGCTGCTGCAATAAGCGGCGCTGCAATCAGTTCCCGCATGGGAAGCCCCTTCAAATTGTCAGTCACATTCGGATCTCCAAGTACAGGGGATGTACCGTTATTTTTAGTCTCTTCCAATGCAGCGGAAATAATCTCTTTTGCTTGTCCGCTTATATTTTCTGCATATTCTTGTTGCCCTTGGTTCTTTATTTCTTCTGCCATAACATTTGAATTTTAAAATTGTTAGATGTTTTTTACAAAATCGTCAATGATTCGGGAAATGCTCTCCGGAGTCTCCTGAACCTTAAAATTGACGCAAACCTCCATGACATCATCCGCATCCGGTTTTATGTTGCTCATCTGCATCTGGAGATTGGCTCTTTGTGGGCTGGATAACAATAAGTTGTTTTCTGGAATCTGTGATTCCACGCTTCCGACCTTCGCCTTGAACTTTATCTGCACATTATCCATCGCAAGATAATGATGGGATATCAAGGCTATAAGTGGAATATCAATAGTCTTGTCTCCAACCATGATTTTTTTTGATTGGAACGTATTTGCGTTATTTGCATTTGTTCCTTCAAAAAGTCTGGTCAGATTTTGTATCTGATGATTCTGTAATGTATCTTGTGCACAGTTTACGGCGTACTGCAAACCATTCATAATATCAGAGAATGAATTGGTTTGAACACTGTCCGGCTCATCGTCATTATTTTTCTTGCCTCTGTGAAAAAGTCCCATGTTTTTAATTTAATTACTTGATTTGTTGTCTTTAATGAGCACCAATCTTGACAATGTCCGGCTTACAGCTTCCATATTTACACTGGAGTCTATATTATTATTGACAATGCCTTGATGCCAAAACCAATATGGTGGATTCTCCGTGTGTTCCATCACGTCCTCCTTTCTTTATTGGGATTATACTTCAGTTAATGTTCGTTGCGGGCGGGACTTTTCCCGCCCGACGGTTTACTGCTTCCTCAAGGTAGGCAATGCTCCGTTAAGTTCGTAACGCCACTTTGAGCCTGCGTTCTGCAAGGCGGTGTTCATGACATCGACGGCTTTCTGCCAGGTAACGACAGAGTCGTCCACCTTCGTGGCTTCGGGGACGGTGCTATGCTGATTGCGGTCGAAGCCTTGTTCCTGATTGTTCTTCCAGTAGCAGGCGGTCACGACGGTGTAGTTATCTCCAAACAAGCCGCCGATATGTACATTGCCAGTGTTGCTACCCTTACTATTTACGTTGCCCGTGGCATAGCAGGCAAGGACGGTGCTTCCTCCGTTTAATCCCACTACACCGCCGCCTGAGAGATCCTGTGGGGAGTTAATTTCTAAGGTCACGTTGCCTGTGGCATAGCAAGCGGTCATGGTGCCCCATTTTTCTCCTGCCACGCCGCCGACATAGCGCGTTCCCTTAACTATGGCAGAGGAGCTGCATCCGATGATGGAACCGGCCTTTTGGCTACCCACCACACCGCCGACACAATTCGTGCCGCTGACGCTGCCCGACACCGAGCAGTTTTCAATGGTGCCCCAGCTATATCCTACCACGCCGCCAGTATTGCCTGACATTAACACGTGATTGCTTGTTATCTGTATGCCTTCCATCACCACGTTCTTCACCGTACCAGCTTTATCGAGATAGCCGAACAGACCCACAAATTGGTCATTTGTCGTAACGGTCAGCCCCTTGATGGTATGGCCGCGGCCGTCGAAGGTACCCTTGTATCGCTTTTCGTAGTTCGTGCCTATCGGCGTCCAGCCTTTGCCCGTCAGGTCAATGTTTTTGCCGAGGGTAATGTTAATGTCGGTCTTACCTCCGTTCACTAATTCGGCTACATTTATCAGACCATCGGCGGAGGTCACGGTGTAGCTGCCGTTGCCCTCTATGGTATATCCCGGGTCTTTTGCCGCAGCGAGGGAGACGGTGTAGGTATATTCACCGCCCGCCTGCCAGTCGGCAGCATTCTTCATCTTATAAACGAAGGTCTTGGCGTCAGCGAAGGTGCAGGTAATGAAGGTCGTGCCAGCTGCCACACTTTGCGGGGCTACGAGGGCGGTGTAGGTGTTGCTGCCCTTGTCATACGGGGTGATTTCATCCGGATTGCCATTCTCGGTGGAGAGACCCGTCAGCCGCACAGATGCCAGCCCCTCGGTGTAGTCCGTCAGAACGATGGTCACCCGCGCCGTGCGGTGGGTGAAGCGGAGCGTGGGGCTGCCGTAGGTCACCGTCTGCCCGTCGGCTACGATGAGGTCGCTGGTCTCAAAGTCTTTTTGGGCACTTTGGTTGGCTTTTACCTTCACAGCAGGCAGAGTTGTCTCGCCCTCGGTGTAGGGCCACCACGCTGTGACGGTGATGTCGTTGTGGTTGGTCCAGCGGTGAGGGGCGGTGGAGGTCAGCGTGGTGCTGGTGGGGTTGGCGGTGGAGGGCGTCGCGTTGTACGTCTTCACCATGCCGTTCATCAGGACTGCCACGCTCTGCACGCCTTCCCAGTTCCCATCCACGGGGGCACGGGTACTGGCGATGGCTGTCGCGGCGGGTTTCAGCCCCGTGGCGGTGAAGACGATGGGTGTGCCTTCCGCCCCTTCTGGCAGGAAGCCCGCTTCGTCCTGCGTGCAGGCGGCAAGGCCAAGCAGCAGGGCGATGGCTGCGGATATATGGATGGTTGTTCGTTTCATGATGCGTGATGTTTAGGGTTCGTTATTGTCTCTTTTGCAATACGGGCAGACCGTCGGTGCCGAGTGCCCACTGGTAGTCGTTGTTGGTGAGGGCGGTGTTCATGCCGTCGACGGCTGTTTGCCATTTCACGGTCGCGCCGTCCACCTTCGTGGCATCTACCTTTCCTCCAAGATTACTGAATACTCCTTGCCCGGCATTGCCTCCCCAATAACAGGAAGTTATATAAGCGTAGTTATGACGCACTATAGCTCCAGATTCATACTCTTCCAATGTGCCGTTGAACCAGCAAGCGGTGATACTGCCATAATTTAAATCGGCTATACTACTAGTTCTACCATATGCAGAAATTTTTCCCGTCACAGAGCAGGCAATGATTTGACCATTATTTTCCTCCACTATTCCAGCTGCATGTCCACTACTGCCATACAGATTCACATCTATGAGTTGTAGGTTCTTTATCACACCACGTTCATTTAATAACCCAAAAAGTTCAGTAGTCGCTGCTGAAAAGTTTAATCCCGTAATGCGGTGTCCCTGCCCATTAAAGATGCCGGAGTAACCTGGTGGCCATGTGCCTACCTGTGTCCATTCCTTACCCGTCAGGTCGATGTCGGCGGTGAGGGTGCAATTTATCGATTCGTCTTTTTGTGCCGCTTTGTTCCATGCCAGTAGGCCGTCTGCGTTATAGACCATGTAGCTGCCGTCGTCCTGTATAGAATAGCCCAAATCCTCAGCCTCGCCGCTCTCGCCGCCGCCGTCAGCCCAGTCACCGATAGTGCAGCCCTCTAACGTCAAGCCGGAGGCGTTCACCTTGACGGTATATTTATAGCGGTTGCCCGCCTCTAATACGACGTTGTTCTGTGGGCGGAAGTAGAAGGTGCCGCCGCCGAGTTCCACCCGGATGAACGGCTTGCCTGCCTCAACGGTCTGCGGGGCGGTCAGTGCCTCGTAGGTGTTACCGCTTGCGTTGTAGGTCTTGATGGCAGTCGGGTTGCCGTTATCGGCAGACAGGCTCACGAGGCTCACCGTGGCACCGTCCACGCTTGTGAATCCCTTACCGGGCTTCAGTTCGATTGCCACGCGTGCCGTTCGGTGGTTGAACTCCAAGGTCGGGTTGTTAAATTCCACTTTCCGGTTCTCAGCAGAGATGAAGTCGCTGTTCTGGAAGTCAGCCAATTTGCTTTGGTCTTCGGCCACCTTCACGGCAGGCATCTGTGTGATGTTGGCATTGTTGAAGGGCCACCATGCCGATACGGTAATCGGGTCGCGGCTGGTCCAGTAGTGCGGGGCGTTCTCGCGTGAGAGTGTGGCACTCTTGAAATCGGTAGAAGCCGTTACGGTGTATTCCTTTACCGCATCGCCCAACTTGAGTGCCACGGAAGAGACACCCTGCCAATCGCCGTCCACAGTGGCACGGGTGGAAGGGGCTGCCAGCGGCGTTGCCTCTACGGACAGTCCGGTGGCACGGATGACGACGGGGTATTCACCTTCGGGCAGACGGTTATCGCCAGCAAGTTCGTCCTGTGTGCAGGCGGCGAGGGCGAACAGCAGTGCGGTGGCTGCGGGGATAAATAATCCATGTCTCATAATTCTTCATTCTAATCGATTAATTATTAAAATCCTACAGGTCAGCACCCACATCTCCACCGTCTATATTGTTCCACTTTGCAATGGTGGCTTCGCTGACTTCAAGGACTTTGTTGCGTACCTTGACGGTATAGGTGTAGTTGTCGCCCGCCAGCAGTGCGCCTTCGGGCATGGTGAGTGTGGCATGATATTCCTGACCTTTGTAATTCACAACCAACGGCAGGGATGCAACTGTCTGCGGGAAGAGGATGATCGATGACGTGAGATTGCCGTCTGCCAGATTCATGGCCAGTTCTCCGGTCTGTGCCCCGTTGTCTGCGGTGGCAATACCGTCGGCCGTGTTGAACGTACCGGTGAGTAACAATCCGTCCAGCGTGTAACGTTCAGGTTTGACCACACTGAAATTCACGCCGTCGCCCGCCTCGAAGGTAAGGGTTATCTGGCTCATGCGGTGGTGGAAGGAGTTGTCTTCACCGCCCTTGGCGGTTTTGTCGGTGAAGCTTACTACCGGGTTGTTTTTGTCTCCCGTGGCTCCTGAAGCAAAGAGGAAGTCGATGGTAGGCTGGTTCTGCTGCGCCGTGGCATCGGTCGTGGCTGTGAGGATGCCTCCCGCCGCGTTGTACGGATAGTAGGCGCGGAAAGTATGGGTCTTTGTATCTTCGATATAGATAACCTTTCCTTCTGCCTCAAATTTCCCGTTTTTCAAGATGAAAGGCACGTTGCCGTACTGGGAATCGTTGCCGATGTCGGTGATGCCGATACGGTCGCCGCCAGTCCAGGTGGTTCCGCTGGCGCGGGTGGCGGGGGCGATGTCGGCGGTAAACCGGGCGGCCACGGGGTCACCGTTCAGGTTCTCGTTGTCGTTGTTGCAGGCTGCCAGTGCGAGGGCGAGCGCTGCAAGTGCAAAAAATCTTGTCTTCATTATATCTGTCATTTTATTAGTTAAATTCCATTTCAATAATTGCTGCACCTCAGCAAAATCAAAGCAAGCTTTGCTTCTGCGTTCGGTTTGCTAATTATTTACAAATCGGCATTTACATCATCACCTTTCACTTCTTCCCAGCCGTTGATTTCGGCTCCGTCCACTTCCATGCCTTCGGGAGTCTCAACCAGCGTTCCGCCGAGGGTCAGCGATTTGCCCTTTCCGGTGTTGAACTCCTTGAGGGCTTCCGTGAGGTCGCTTTTCAGCGTCGTGGGGGTCGGGTTGCCGTCAGCATAGCGGATTTCACCCGTCAGCAGCTGTTCCGCTCCGGTCACACCCAGCAGCCGTACCGTGGCTTTCCACTTGCCGGCATCATCACCTTCGGTTATCTTGGTGAAGGGCAGCACGACGTTTGAAGCGGCTCCGTAGGTATCGGTAGCGAAATCGAGTGTTCCGGCTGCACCCGTCAGATGGGCAACAATCTCCGTGATGCGTCCGGCGGCATCACCAGTAGGTTCGACGACAAGCGTCAGTTCGCGTACCTGCTGCTTCATTGCGGCGGTCAGCGGATAGTCCTTGTCTTTCTCGATGGTCACCTGTTCCGTATAGGTGAAGAACCATCCCGGGGCATTGTTCACAAAGGCCTCCGTGCCTGCCCGGGTTCCTGTGGCTGTGGCAATGGTGGCTGTGGTGCCGTTCACCGTGATTCCTTCAGCCGGGTTCCACACCGCAAGGGTGTAGCTGCCCGGAGCAAACAGAAGGTCGGGGCTATGGGTGGCGGAAGTCTCCGTACCTGTATAGTCACCCATGGTGACCGTCCATGTGGCAGGTATGTCGATATCCTCACCTCGGGCCGACCAGTCGGCTGTCACCGCAATCTTCCCGTAGTCGGGATGCGGCGTGTCATAGAGGTCGTCCATCACGCACGAGGTCAGTATGGCCACCGCACCTAGATATAATAAGGTATAAGCCTTTCCGTATGTTCCCATATATTCCTTTATCTGTCGTATGATTGTCGTTGTATTCATTGTTCCTCCTTTCCGCTAAAAGATGTTCCACACCAGGGTGACACCCGCCGAGACGGGGCCCCACCAATTCTTTGTTTCGCTGCCGCGCCTTACCCTCACGCCGTTGATGACCAAATACTTGTCATAGTCGGCATGGATATAGCCCAACCCTAAGGAGAAGTCCATCGAAAGGGATTTGTTCAATTTCAGTTGATAGCCTCCGGTGATGCCTCCACCCGTAAGGTCTCCCTGTTTGCCTGTCGTGGAGAGCTTGTAGTTGAACTGTCCGGCCTTGAACATCGCGCCGAGGTAACCGCGCTTTTCCCTGCCTAAATAATAACGGAGCTCCGGTACCACTTCCAAGAGGGCGTATCTTCTGTCCTTGTCATTCCACGACCACGAAGTCCACGAGCCGTTCACGGCAATGCCCCATGACGGGCAGATGCGCCATTCAAGTCCTAAATCTGGTGTCAGGGTTGCCCAGCGCAGCAGATTGGCGCGCAGGGACAGTTGAGAAATTGTCGGTGATAAGGATTGGACTGATTCCTGCGGATTGTCCTCCCTTGTCAAATAGAACGTATCCTCTTGCGGAACGAAGCGGAAGGTGTCGGCAGTATCTGTCTTCTGTTGCGCGAAAGCAGTGGAAGCAGCCATTGACAGCCATGAAAACAAGATGATGGACAGGATTCTTTTGCTCATATTCTATGCTTTGTTTATTCTCGACCCGGAATTTATGCAAACAATATAAGCAAAAAGATTCTGTCTCCGCCTGATTCTTGCGTAGAAAGAATGTCTCAATTGTCAGAATCGCACATCCTTGCGGTTTAGATTATTTTAGTCTTTTCGTTCAGGCTATTTTTTGTCGTTCAGGCTATTTTCATCAGCCATAATGCAGCGCATTATTCCGCCTCTGTTTTCCTCCATCTGACAGGAGTTAGCCCTGTTTTTTCCTTGAACAACCTAATGAAATGGCTTGGAGACAGAAACCCCGATCTTTCGGAAATGTCGGCAACCGTCAGTTTGGGATTTTGGGTAAGCAGACGTTTCGCATAATCAATGCGAAGGCCGGTGATCCAATCGCGGAACGATGTGCCATACGTCGTATTGATGTACTCGGACAGGTAGGTTCGGTTGGTATGAAGCATGTCCGAAAGCTCCTTTATGGTCAGGCCGGATTGAACAAAACCGTCGGCGTCAATCCACCCTTTGATTTTTCCGGCTATCTCTGCATGGTAAAAAGGAGTGTCTTGCCTCTGTGCCTGTTCCGGCTTATGATCACATTGACCGTCATCTTCCGAAGTCATCTCCGCTACCATCGCGTTTTCCACTTGCTCGTAAAACAGCAGATAGTTCTGGTAGCAACAGTAGAGATAGACGTAAAACGGAATCGATGACAGAATCCATATATAAACATATTCATCAGGCAAGAAAGTGAGCAATCCGCATCCGATGCCGAACAAGGGTGCCCAATAGGTAAAGACGGACAACCATTTTATATACGCACCCATATCATCGGCATGCGTGTCATCGAAAATCCGGATAGCTCTGCGGTATGAGACAATGAGTCTGCGAGACAGCACCAGTCCGTAAACCACCAGCCATGCCGCCAAAGCCAGCAAAATGCTTTTCTGCACTATTCCGTCCGGGAACAAAAACAATACAATCCCGGAAAGACCGGAGAATATGATCCATAGGATAATGTGCGTCCAGATCCTTTTTCGTGTGATATAGAAACGGTTAAGCAGTGTTATCAATGCAGAGCTGAATAGGTAATAGCACAGAAAATAGGTGGACAGATTCATCAATATGGCCGCATGGACACTCCTGAACCTTACCCCGAAGAAGAAATGCACCGAATAGTTTGCCGCAAGCAGCAGCAACGCCAGACCCATTATCCGCCTGGAGCGTAGATAATTATCAAAAATGGCCTTTTCCGGGGTTGGGGCCAGCAAAAAATAAAAGCCGAAGAACAACATCAGCGGTAGCGCGATGCAAAGAGAATAACTGTATATGGATGGTTCCATTGTATAATATTCGTAACTTTGTAATTTTCAATTAATTAAAGTCATGGAACAATGCCCGGCCAACCTTATTGACCAGCAATGGCAAGTTACCGAAAATATTCTGAATCCGCAACATCGAAAACGAAAGAACGCATTCAGGGACAATTTGGATGCCATTTAAAAGAGTAGCCAATGCGACTAAATTATAGCGTTTTTTTAGAAAAATCTCGGTTTTAGTTGTATCTTAGTAAGCGTTAAAAAATAAGTTGGTAAAGATTACTTAGCCTGGATAATAAACTTTGTTTTACGCTTGTGTCAGCATCGCCAGTCCTGTCAGGTAAGCGGATGTTCGCAAGTCTTTGAGAATAAACAAACAATAAGATAGAGATGAGAAAAATTCTTGTGACGCTGGCGGCTTTTGTGGCCGCGGGAATCGGAGCTTGGGCTCAGGATGATGAGAATTCGGGGCTGGAGTGCACCAGCATTGTGGTCGGGAGGCTGGCCAGCACGGACGGGTCGGTGATGACCTCGCACACTTGCGACGGCACTTCGCACACTTGGGTGAATATCGTTCCAGCGAAGGATCACAAGCCGGGTTCCGTGACTCCGATCCGCAAGAACTGGCGTAAGACCAAGTTCGTGACCGACACCGCAGGGATCAAGATAGTGGGAGAGATTCCGCAGGTCGCGCATACATATTCCTACGTCAACACTGGCTATCCATCGCTGAACGAGAAGCAGGTGGGCATCGGTGAGACGACGTTCACGGGGCCGGACACCCTGATCAACCACGACGCGCCGCTGGTCATCGAGGAGCTCTGTCGTCTGGCGATGGAGCGTGCCGCCACGGCAAGGGAGGCCGTCAAGGTGATGGGCTCTTTGGCAGAGGAATATGGCTACGGCGATGGTGGCGAGTGCCTTACGGTCTCCGACCCGAAGGAGGTCTGGCAGTTTGAGATCGTGGGAGTCGGAAAGCATAAGCTCGGGGCGGCCTGGGCTGCGCAGAGGATTCCGGACGAGCACGTCGGGATTTCCGCCAATATCCCAAGAATCGGAAAGATTGACCGTTCTGATACAGAGAACTTTATGGCTTCCGATAACCTTGAGCAGGTGGCTATCGACAACGGCCTTTGGGATGGTAAGGGCGATTTCGTTTTTTGGAAGGTGATCGTCTGCTCATACGCACAGGGCAGGAACTACCGTGAGAGGGAGTTCAGGGTGTTCGATCTGCTGGCTCCGTCGCTCGGACTGAAGTATGGAATGGATGATTTTCCGTTTTCCGTAAAGCCGGACTCCTTGGTCGATGTCAGGAAGGTAATGGCGTTGCTGAGAGATACTTACGAGGGTACGGAATGGGATATGTGCAAGAACTGGACGATTGATGTGCCTGAGAAGAATGGTGTTCCGGCGCACAAGGAGATGAGTCCTCTGGCCAATCCTTGGCTGACCACTCCGATGCGCAACACGCTGAACAGCATCGCTCCGGGCGTGATCGATTTCAGAAGGACGCTTGCGGTAGCCTGGTGTTCATATTCAACGGTCATCCAGAGTCGCTCGTGGCTGCCGGACGGCATCGGGGGAGTCTGCTGGTACGCTGTGGACAACCCGGCGCAGAGCCCTCGCATTCCGATCTTCTGCGGAAGCACAGTTCTGCCGGACGCCTTTGAAAAGTGCGGCCAGAAGGAATACTACCCGAACAGCGTGCTGTGGGAGTTCCGCCGCGCCAACAAGCTGGCCACCCTTTCGTGGCAGAAGACCAAGAAAGAGTTCACCGACAATGTTTTGGAGATGGAGACGATGGCCTTCGAAGGCCTGCCTGAGCTTGAGGCTGAATATTCAAAGGCCACCCCTCGCAAGAGGGCGAGGCTGCTGAACGCCTACACCGCCGCCATCCACGACAAGTGCGCCGCCCGCTGGAAGGAGCTTGAGGCGAAGTACTGGCTGATGTTCGGAAGAGGTTTTTAAGAGTATGGTGAAATTCACCATACTATAATTACCCCCAGTCACTTCGTGACAGCCCCCGGGGGCACGGGGAAGGGATTCCCCGAACCCCTTCTGTCGCTACGCTCCGAATCATAATCTTTCAACTTTTCTGACGCTCCGTTGCGGGAATATGGATTATTAACTATTTGAATATGAAGGTAATATTGGTGATGATGGCAGCGATCATGTGCCATTTGACGGCTCTTGCACAAGAAGACCTATCGGCAGATGTCAAGCCGAAGTATGTCGCCTTGTCCTTTGACGACGGGCCGAGCCTGAAGTACACCCCGTTGATGCTGGACGTGCTGGAGGAGAACTGTGTGAATGCGTCGTTCTTCCTGATCGGCCAGAACATCACGGAGGAGACCGCCCCTATCATCCGCCGGATGGTCCAGATGGGATGCGACGTCGAGAACCACACCTATTCCCACCCTAATCTCACGCAGATTCCTGACTCTCTGATTCTTGCGGAGGTCGCCAAGACCGATTCCCTGATCGAGGCCTACGCCGGTGCGAAGCCTGTGTACCTCCGTCCTCCCTTCACGGCACACAACGCCCACGTCGCCGGCCTTGTGGACGGAAAGATATTCATCTCCGGCCTAAGCTGTCAGGATTGGAGGGCCGACATGCCGGTCGAGGATCGTGTGACCAAGACCCTCGCCCGCGTCGAGGATGGCCGCATCCTCCTGTTCCACGACACGAACGAGCGCACCGTCGAGGCGATGAAGACCCTGATCCCCGCCCTCAAGACCCGAGGCTACGAGATCGTCACCATCCCCGAACTCTTCCGCCTCTCCGGCCACACCCCCGCCTTCAACTCCCCGAAGATGTACGGCCGGGCGTATTAGAAATCAGTGGCGGATAATGTCCTGATAATCAGCGGACAGAACACTGTCGTGGTCTGAATACTTGAACCACGAGGATGCCCTTTCGTTTCACTGTCAGTTAGTTAAGTAAGCGTTAAAAAATAAGTTGGTAAAGATTTGGCGGTATTTTCGAGGATAGATGTCTTTTAGAAGAAGGAGTGTGCCGGTGGCACATGACTGATGAGAAAAGACATATAGACCGAAAAGACAATCAAAGATTACCAAGTTATTTTTTAAGGATTACTAAGTGCCACGGTCGCCACTAGGCTTGCAAAGTCGGATTCGGGATGACGAGATCTTCTTCCGGGGTGTTGTCTTGCTTTAGGAACATCACGTAATAGACGGGGAGGTAGGTGATGCCATGCTCCTTGTGGACGTTTTGTTCGTTGCTTAGGACTATGGCGTTCTTGATGTGGTAGTCGGGGGTGTCAAGGAAGGCGTCCAGGGCGCTGTGAACCTTGTAATCCTTGCCTGATTTGACCTCGATGGGCAGGACTGTGAGATTGTCGTAGTCATCAATCAGAAAATCAACCTCTCCACGCTGCTTGTTGTCGTAGTAGTGCAGGGTGAATCCGTGGGCGTGGAGCTCCTGTGCCACTACAGACTCATAGACTGAGCCGAGATTGACGCTGCGTTCGTCTCCAAGCACCGCATTGATGTTTGTCCTGTAAAGAAGGTCAGTCAGAATGCCTACATCGCTGAGGTATAGTTTGATAAGATTCTTGCTCTCGGACTCCTTCAGCGGGAACTTCGGATTGCTGATGGCTTGGACTGAGAGAGCAACACCGGAGTTGACCAGATAGTCAAACTCATCGGAGTAGTCGCTGAACTGCTTGTGGCCGGCGGTCTGCTCGATGTTCTTCACGATGACACGCTTCTTCTTGTTTTCCATGTTGGACGGAATCATGTCATAGATCTTGCGGATGACAAGTTTTCTCTCTTCGTCGTATTGCGACGCATCCAGCTTGTACAAGGAGTGTATGTCCCGTTGGATCTTACGGACTTGGGCGATGTTACGGCTCTTGATGAACTTGTTTATGGCGTCGGGCATTCCTCCCACCAAAAGATAGATCTTGAACTGCCGGAGCATATAGTTGTGCAGGGAATCGTTCAACGGCTTCCTGTCGTGGAAATATTCCCGCATCCCGTCAATAGTGTCCTGACTGCATCCCATCGCTAGAAGAAACTCCTCGAAATCAAGCGGATACATCTGCTCGATGGCTATGCTGCCGATAGGGACGGAAGGGGTCTGCGCCAAAGCCACACCTAATTCCGAGCCGCTGGCGATGTACCTGTACCTGCCGTCCTCGTTCAGGAATTTGAGCATCGTCATCAGATGCGGATAGCTTTGAATCTCGTCAAGAAAGACAATCGTGTCGTCCCGATTGCCTAATCTGTTCCCGGCGATCGCACCCAATTGCAGGAAAAACTCCTCTACACTGCGGACAGACGCGAATATTCCGGAGCCTTCCTTGTCCGCTTTCAGGTTTATCTCCACATAATTCTTGAAAAGTTTGTTGCCGACGTGCCTTATCAGGTACGATTTGCCAATCTGCCTGGCGCCATTGACGAGCATTATCTTACGAGGTTCGTTCCGGAGAAAGTCTTCCAGATGGGCTGCGAATTTTCTATATAGCATGGCTTCTTTTTTTTATATTTTTGCGAATTTACAATAAATCAATTGAATAACAAATAATATCGGGAATTATTCCGAGTTTTGGATGGTTAAAATCGGGACTTTTTCCGACTATTTACTCTTATTTTCGGGAATAATTCTGAGTTTTATGTGGCTGTAATCGGGACTTTTTCCAGATGTTGAAAACTTTTCGGAGGGGGCGGCTTTGTGGGGATAGGGTTTTTCGGTATCTTTGTATTGTCGCAATTCGCTTGGGTTCGGGTGCTGGCCGCTTCGTTCCCGAACGGTTTGCGGATATATGAAAATTTGACTTGTCACCATGGCTTTTGTACACCTTCACGTCCACACGCAATATTCGATTCTTGACGGATTCTCCTCCATCTCGACCTTGTTCGACAGGGCCGAGGAGATGGGGATGCCGGCCCTGGCCATCACGGATCACGGCAACATGTACGGTGTCAAGGAGTTCTTCAAGTTCGCAGGCAAGCATGTGGACAAGGCTACCGGGCATTTCAAGGTCAAGCCGATCATCGGGTGCGAGGTCTATGTGACACGCCACTACGACCCTAAGATCAAGGACAGCGAGCATAGGTCATATTACCACCTCATCCTTCTGGCCAAGAACTTCGACGGGTACAAGAACCTGATGAAGATCGTGTCGCAGGGTCACATCGAAGGTCTCTATTACGGCAAGCCGAGGGTCTCCCACGAGATCATCGAGAAGTACCACGAGAATCTGATCTGCTGCTCCGCCTGCCTTGCCGGCGAGATCCCCAAGAACATCGTCGCCGGAAAGATGGACGAGGCGAGAAAGGCGATAGAGTGGCACAAGAGGGTCTTCGGAGACGACTACTACCTTGAGGTGATGCTCCACAAGACGGAGGTCCCGGGGCTGTCGCTGGATGTTTATGAGGAGCAGAAGATCAGCAATGAGGGAATATTCCAGTTGGCTCAGGAGATGGGTGTCAAGGTGGTCGCCACGAATGACGTCCACTTCGTCAACAAGGAGGATGGCCCCGCGCACGACCATCTTATCTGTCTGAACACCGGCAAGAAGATCAACGAGGAGCCGCGCCTTCACTACACCCAGCAGGAGTACCTGAAGAGCGAAGAGGAGATGGCCGCTCTGTTCCCAGACCATCCTGAAGTGCTGGAAAACACTCTGGAGATAGCTTCCAAAGTTGAGGAATATCAGATCGACCGCGACCATGTGCTTCCGAAGTATCAGATCGACCAGGCCTTCCTTGACGACCTGGACAACTATCTGAACATGTACAAGGATGTCATCGAGGTCGGAAAATGCGACAAGAAGGGCAATTACCGTGGCGACGAGTTCTGTAAGTCGGTGGCCTATCTCTGCCACATCACCTACGAGGGAGCCAAAAGACGTTATGGGGAGACTTTGACCGCCGAGCAGTCCGAGAGGATAGACTTCGAGCTCAAGACCATCTGCCGTATGGGCTTCCCGGACTACTTCCTGATTGTGCAGGACTACATCGCGGCTTCGAGGGCGAAGGGCAGCATGGTGGGGCCAGGCCGTGGTTCCGCGGCCGGATCCGTGGTGGCCTATTGCTTGGGAATCACCAACCTGGATCCGATCAAGTACCAGCTCCTGTTCGAGCGTTTCTTGAATCCGGACCGAATCTCGATGCCGGATATAGATGTCGATTTCGAGGATCTGTCCCTGGCGCATAAATATGTCGAGGACTCCTACGGCAAGGATCACGTCTCCCGGGTCATCACCTTCGGCACGATGCTCGCCAAGGGAGCCATCAAGGACGTGGCGCGAATCCATGACCTGTCGATCGATGAGTCCAACCGCCTGTCCGGAATGGTGCCTGACCGCCTCAGTGAAAAGGTGGAGAAGGAATATCTCTTCAATCCGGATCTGGATGATCTGAAGCCAGGATTCAAGGTGGTGGAAAAGGATGTCGAGGTTGATGATCCTGACAATCCGGGTCAGAAGAAAACGGTCAAGAAGACCTATCAGAGGGGCATGGAGGACACGGATGTCAAGATAACCCTGAAGAACTGCTATCGTCTTGTGCCTGAGTTCAAGGAAGAGTTGGAAAACGGAACAGAGCAGGTGAGGGAGGTTCTGAAATATGCCCGTCAGCTGGAGGGCTGCATCCGTCAGGTCGGAATGCACGCCTGCGCCACGATCATCGGACGAGGCAACCTGACCGACTATATTCCTATCTGCCTTTCGATGGACAAGGAGTCCGGACAGTACGTCTGGACTTCGCAGTACGACGGCCACTACATCGAGGAAGTCGGCATGCTGAAGATGGACTTCCTGGGACTCAACACCCTGTCCATAATCCACAAATGTCTGGACAACATTAAGTTGCGCTTTGGTACGGACATCGACATCGAGGCGATTCCGATTGACGACAAGCCGACTTACGAACTCTATGGACACGGTGACACGGACAGCGTCTTTCAGTTTGAATCCGAGGGCATGAAGACCTGGCTTCAGAGGTTGCATCCTGAGCGTTTCGAGGACCTCATCGCGATGAACGCCCTCTACCGTCCGGGCCCTATGGACTACATCCCGGACTTCGTGGACAGAAAACTCGGACTCAAGCCTATTGAATATGACCTCCCGGAGATGGAGGAGTTCCTCAAGGACACCTACGGTGTGACCGTCTATCAGGAGCAGGTGATGCTTCTTTCCCAGAAGCTGGCCGGCTTCACGAAGGGTCAGGCGGACAAGCTCCGCAAGGCGATGGGCAAGAAGCAGATAACGATTCTGAACGAGCTCAAGGACAAGTTCATGGAGGGCGGAAAGGCCAACGGCCATCCTGAGAAGATGCTGGACAAGATCTGGAAGGACTGGGAGAAATTCGCGCAGTATGCCTTCAACAAGTCCCACGCCACCTGCTATGCATGGGTCTCCTACCAGACCGGCTGGCTGAAATGCCACTATCCCGCCGAGTTTTTCGCCGCCAACCTCTCCTGCAACCTCTCCAACATGCCGGAGATCAAGAAGATTCTGTCCGACTGCAAGGCTCACAAGATCAAGGTGTTGAACCCTGATGTCAATGAGTCATATTCACACTTCACCGTGAACAAGGAAGGCAACATCCGTTTTGGCCTGAAGGGGATCAAGGGATTCGGTTCCAATGTGGCGGACGCGATCATCGCCGACAGGGCAGCCAACGGTACCTACGCCGATGTGTTCGATTTCATCGAAAGGCTTGGTAATTCGCTGGGCAGAAAGGCGATAGAGTGCCTTGTATATTCAGGAGGCTTCGATTCGTTCGGCATCCAGCGCAAACAGTTTTTCCTGCCGTGCCGCAGCGGCAACCTGTTCATTGACGAGCTTGCAAAATACGCCAACCTTTACAGCCAGGATGCGGCCAATTCGGCGGCGTCGCTTTTCGGCGAGGTTGAAGAAATGAAGCCTGTGCGTCCGGATATTCCTGAAATGGTCGGGACGGACGACGAGTTCGAGTGGCTCCAGAAGGAAAAGGAATATGTCGGGATGTATATCTCCTCACATCCTTTGGATAAGTATGCGTTTGAGATAGAGAGTTTTACCAACTGCGAACTGGCGGATTTGAATAAGAAAGTCGCGGAGTGTGAGGCTTCCAAGAAGAAGATGAAGGTAGCGATAGCCGGCCTGGTGACCGAGTACAGCACCCTGACCACGAAGACCGGCAAGCCATATTCAAAGACGAAGCTGGAGGATTACAGTGGAGCCTACGAGCTGGCGCTGTTCGGACGTGACCACGAGGCTTTTATGAGCTATATGAAGCCGCACGAGAACCTTTACATCGAGGGTGACATCGAGGAGAAATATTTCATCAAACCTGAAGAGCGCGCGCAAGGCAAGACTTCGCCTTATGCTTTCAGGGTAAAGAAGATAATGCTTCTTGGCAACGTGAACGAGACGATGCTGAACGCTTTCTCCATCAGCATCACCACGCCTATGCTGACCGAGAAATTCCGCAAGGATCTCGTGTCCTTGATCCAGGCCAATCGGGGCACCGTCCCTCTCAAGATGTTCCTCTACGACCCTCAGACCAAGTACAACATCGAGTTCCACTCAACCAAGTTCAAGGTCGCTGTCACCACCGAACTCGTCTCCGCCCTGAAACTCCTTGGCGTCCAGTGCGTGCCTGTCAGAAAATAATGTCTATGGTTCCGTGCGCAGCCCCGGCCCTCCTGCTCACGAGGCAGCCTCGGCAGTCCCTCCCGT
>OIYO01000519.1_pt1 | contig 31095 bp, 30 predicted proteins | sample 1588191 | NCBI WGS metagenome assembly OIYO01 (sample SAMN03283275) | human gut metagenome | biome: human-associated habitat; material: feces | host: Homo sapiens | place: Peru | collected 2012 | reverse complement strand
TGCAACTTATCTTTGCTGGCTTGATGTGTCTGATATCACAGACAATTCAACAAGGCTTGCGGCATATATAAGAAAGAATACAGGACTTTTCCTGTCAGCGGGTGAAGCGTATGGCGGAGATGGAAAACATTTCTTAAGACTGAATGTTGCATGTCCTAAGACAACTTTAATGGATGGACTTGAAAGACTTAGAAATGGCATATTGAGTTTTGAGAGGTAGTGGGTTACAATAATATAAGTGAATTAACACATATGAGATATATAAGAGTATATAATAATATTATGCGAGGAGATAATGATATGAATATTGTATGTTTAGACCTTGAGGGCGTTCTTGTACCAGAGATATGGATTGCATTTGCAGAGGCAAGCGGAATCCCAGAGCTTAAGAGAACAACAAGAGACGAACCAGATTATGATAAGCTTATGAACTGGAGACTTGGTATTCTTAAAGAGCATGGTCTTGGACTTAAGGAGATTCAGGATACTATTGCTAAGATTGATCCAATTCCGGGAGCAAAGGAATTCCTTGATGAATTAAGAAGCATAACACAGGTTATCATTATTTCAGATACATTTACACAGTTTGCTACTCCGCTTATGAAGAAGCTTGGATGGCCAACAATATTCTGTAATTCGCTTGAAGTTGCTGACAATGGTGAGATTACAGGATTCAAGATGCGTTGTGAGCAGTCAAAGCTTACAACAGTTAAGGCTTTACAGTCTATTGGTTATGATACTATTGCATCAGGAGACAGCCACAATGACTTAGGAATGATTAAGGCAAGCAAGGCAGGTTTCCTCTTTAAGAGTACAGAGCAGATTAAGGCTGATAATCCTGAATTAGAGGCATTTGATACATATGATGAGCTTTTAGCTGCTATTAAGAAGGCACTTTAAGATGCATCAAAGGTAAAGGGGTTACTATGTTATTAGAAGAGATACTCAAGCAGGAGCAGGAAAGATTCATTAAAGAGAATCTCCTTTCTGATGAAATGCTTGAGTTATTAAAAGAAAATATTATGCCGTTTAACACACTGATGGCTTATTACAGATGCGCCATTATGGAGGTTGAGACTAAATTCAAGGTGCTTAATGAGGAGTTCTCATTACAGTATGACAGAAATCCTATTGAGAGTATCAAGAGCAGAATTAAGTCTATGGACGGTATATTTAAGAAGGCGAAGAAGAAAAATATTCCTATAACAATGGAAGGCATTGAGGAAGGCATAAGAGATATTGCGGGAGTAAGGGTAATATGTTCTTTTCCGGAAGATATCTATATGCTTGCGGACTGCCTGTTAAAGCAGGATGATGTAGTGCTTGTTGAGAGAAAGGATTATATCAAGAATCCTAAGCCAAGTGGTTACAGAAGTCTTCACCTTATAATTGAGATACCGATATTCCTTCAGAATGAAAAGAAGATGATGAAGGTTGAGGTTCAGCTCCGTACAATTGCCATGGATTTCTGGGCGAGCGTGGAGCATAAGGTTCGTTATAAGAAGAATATTCCAGATTCTGAAGCAGAACAGCTGGCTGCAGAATTGTCTTCATGTGCAGATCAGATTGCTGCAATGGATAACAAGATGGAAGAGATTCGCCGCAGGATTGCAGAAGCAGAGGAAAGAGAAGCTGAAAATAGTCCGGCTAAGCAGCCTCAGACGATAGGTGGGGTGATGCTTAAGAAGAGGCTGGAATCGGGGAGGTTTCCCTTTAAGAAGTAGGTAAGAAATGGCTCCCCGGAGAGGGGGCTGGGGATGGCTGTATGGTTTAATTGAAAACGCGCTCCCGCTCGGGCGAAGACGCAGCGGGTACTAAGTTTGTGGGGATTTGCCGCCTTTCGGCGGCTCTCCCCACGCACTAAGTACCGGCGTCTTCACACGGTTTCCAATTAAACCACACAACCACACCCAGCCCACCACCCCGGGGAGTTTTTACCTACTTGCGTTGGTCGCTTTGCTCCCTCGCATGTGGTTTTGGAGATGTGATTTGTTGGCTGGGGTTGCACACCCTCGCTGTTGTGGTGGGGTGAGATGTGTGTTCAGCTTTGGTCGCGTTGCTCCCTTGCTGAGAATATAAAAGGAGGATATTATGAAGGTTATATCTATTGTTGATGATGATTATGGAATTATGTTTAATAACAGACGTGTTTCTAAGGACAGTGTTCTGAATGAGCATATTATTAAGATGCTTGATGGAAGGAAGTTATGGCTTTCTTTATATAGTAAGCAGCTTTTTGGTGATTATGAGAATGTTGAGGTTAATCAGGAGTTTGGTTTTGCTGGAAAGGACGATTTCTGTTTTGTTGAGGACTCTGAGATTGTTTCTTATGAGGATATGGTGGATGAGGTTTATCTGTATAAGTGGAACAGGAAGTATCCTTCTGATGTGAAGTTTCCTAAGGACATGCTTAATGATTTTAAGCTGGAGGGTTCTACTGATTTTGAGGGTAATTCTCATGAGAAAATTACTGAAGAACGATATGTAAGAAAGAAATAAGGAGTATGATAAATGCGTAATATCAGGTTAGAAGTGCTAAGGAGAGTAACCGCATTTTTACTGGTGTTCTTTATTGTAGGAAGCGGATTTGGGTTAAGCGGATGCTCTTCTAATAAGGATAATCAGGCTGGTACTGTGGGGAGTACTGAGGTTTGGAGTACGGCTGTTGCAGATGATATGGCATCTTTAGTATATCAGGGTGAACCGTATGTTGTAATTAATGACAATAATCCTGATTTTACTGAAACAGATATGACGACTGCCTCATTTGAAAGTTATGGTGAGCTTGATGGTCTGGGAAGATGTACCACAGCATATGCTAATATTGGTAAAGACCTTATGCCTACGGAAAAGCGCGGCTCTATTGGAGAGGTCAAGCCGACAGGCTGGCAGACAGTTAAGTATGATAATGTTGATGGCAAATATCTGTATAACCGGTGTCATCTGATTGGGTATCAGCTTACTGGGGAGAATGCCAATGCAAAGAATCTGATTACAGGGACAAGATATCTTAATGTAGACGGTATGCTGCCTTTTGAAAATATGGTGGCAGATTACATAAAGGAAACTAATAATCATGTTCTGTACCGTGTAACACCTGTATTTGCAGGTGATAATCTGGTTGCTCGTGGTGTACAGATGGAGGCTAAGTCAGTAGAGGATAATGGAGATGGAATTCTTTTTAATGTGTATTGTTTTAATGCACAGCCGGGAATTGCTATCGATTACGCAACTGGTGACAGCCATCTGGATAATTCAGTGACTGAGAGCAGTTCACAGGCGGCAGTTTCTGATTCTGCAAATGTGCAGACATATGTACTTAATACTAATACTAAGAAGTTTCACAAAGAATCCTGCAACAGTGCAAAGAGCATGGATACTTCCAATAAAAAGACTTATACAGGAAGCAGGCAGGAGATTATCGATATGGGGTATGAGGCCTGTGGAGTTTGTAAGCCGTGAAATATTTATTTTGCTCGGTGGAGTTAAGCGTATAGGTCAGGTAGCAGAGAAGCTTGTGCCGTTTATGGCTCTGGTTTATATAGTGCTTGTACTCGGAGTAATAGTATTGAATTACCGCAATATTCCGGGCGTATTTGCTGCAATATTTGAGGGAGCCTTCAATCCTGCATCAATCACGGGAGGCGCTGTCGGAAGCTTTTTCATGAAATTCACACATCTGTCTTGACAAATTCAGGGCAGATGTGTTTTAATTTTATGCGGTTAGTTAAGACTATTAAAAGTAATTACGAACAAACCACAACAAACTGCAAATCACTATAACAAAACGGGAGAAAGTCGTGAATAAAAAAACTAAAACAATTACAAACTCAGGAGCATTCTATTGTACCATGCTTTTTTTTCTTATAGCCGGGTTAGTTACAACTATCCTTATAGCGGTTTCGCTTGGACCAGTGAACATAAGCATTGAAGATACATACAGAATCATCATAGGCAGACTTATCGGAAAGCAGGAGCTGTATAAGGATGCAGGCAAAGCAATGATAGCGATTGTATGGAATATGAGATTTCCGAGAGTACTGCTTGGTGTGATAAGCGGAGCCGGTCTTGCAATATGCGGCTGTGTAATGCAGGCAACGGTGAATAATCCTATATCAGAGCCGTATATACTCGGTGTCTCATCAGGAGCAACCTTCGGAGCAACACTCTTAATCGTTATGGGGCTTGGAACAATCGTGTCAGGCGGAGCATTCTTTGGTGCCGTGATTGCAACGGTTATGGTGCTTGGAATAGCAGGAAGACACGGAAGCATGACCACAACGAGGCTTATACTTGCGGGTACGGTTGTCAATGCGCTGTTTACTGCATTTTCTAATTTCATCATATCTGTCGGAGCCAATGCCGACAGCATAATGACAATAAAGTTCTGGACAATGGGCTCACTTGCCAATGCGGGCTGGAAGAATCTGGGACTTCCGGCAGTGATTGTTATTGCAGTGACATTATTTTTTCTTACACAGTATCGCGTGCTTAACACGATGATGCTTGGAGATGAGACGGCAGTTACGCTGGGAATTAACCTGAGCTTTTACAGGAAAGTATATATGGCACTTATTGCGGTAGTAACAGGCGTGCTTGTTGCAAACTGCGGAATAATCGGCTTTGTCGGGCTGATAATACCGCATATTTCAAGAGCATTTGCAGGAACAAATCACAAGAGACTTATGCCGGTTGTGATACTTACAGGAGCAATATTCCTTACATGGGCAGATGTGCTTGCAAGAATACTTGTCAAAAATGCCGAGATGCCTATCGGAATATTCACGGCACTTGTCGGTGCACCGTTCTTCATTTACATAGTTACAAAAAAGGATTATGGCAGGGAATAGACATGGAACTTAGATGTGAGAATATCGAATACAGCATAGCTGGCAATAAAATACTTAAAGGAATCACGATGGGAGTAAGCAATAATGAATTCCACACAATTCTCGGTCCTAACGGGTGCGGTAAGACAACATTGCTTAAGACCATTTACAGGATTGTTAAGCCGGAGTCGGGAGCCATATATCTTGACGGCAGACCGCAGAAGGACATAAGCATAAGACAGAGCGCGCAGCAGATGGCAGTTGTTGCGCAGTTTAACAATCTTAACTTTGACTGTTCCGTGCTTGATGTGGTAATGCTCGGAAGAACTCCGCATCTTAAGATGATGGAGCAGGAGAAGGCACAGGATTATGAGATTGCATATGATGCACTCAGAAAGGTTGGTATGTATGACAAAAAGGACAGGTCATATCTGTCGCTGTCAGGAGGAGAGAAGCAGAGAGTAGTGCTTGCGAGGGCAATAACACAGCAGCCGACGCTTCTGCTGCTTGATGAGCCGACCAACCACCTTGATATCAGGTATCAGCTTGAGATATTAAGAATCGTTAAGGAGCTTAATATAAATGTGCTCGCGGTGCTGCATGATATCCAGCTTGCGTGCAGATTTTCAGATTATATATATCTTGTCAGGGATGGCAGGATACGGCATCAGGGAACGCCTGAGCAGGCAATCACAAAAGAGAATATGAAGGAAATATATGATGTGGACTGCGAGGTCCTCAATCAGGGAAAGAATCATATCCTGATACAGTATACCTGATAAAGAATATCTTATAAAGAATATCTTATACAGTATACCTGCTATATTGCAGTGTCAAAAGTTCAAAAAGCCATTCATGGCTGCATGATAAGGCTTTTGATATAAAAAAAGGAGAACCACGGAAAAGGAGAACTAAGGAATGAAAAAATTTACATCAGTTGTGCTTATAGCAGCGCTTACAACAGCGCTTGTTGCGTCACTCACAGCATGTGGCAGCACACAGTCACAGTCACAGGAAAGCAGTCAGGCGGGAGTCTCACAGCAGGCATCAGTGACACAGTATCCGGTCACAATTACAACCTACGATGCATCGGGCAAGGAGATTACACAGACCTTTGACAAGGCACCTGAGAGAATCGTAACCAATAACCTCTCTGCGACAGAGACACTTATAGAGCTTGGTCTCGGAGATAAGATTGTCGGAATGATGAATCCTGACAATGCGGTAACATCAAAATATAAGGACAGTGTTGAAAAGATTAACAAGCTTGGAGATAAGAAGAGCATTTCAAAGGAGGTAATTCTTTCTGCAATTCCGGATATAGTAGTAGGACGTGCAGCAATGTTCTCTGAGAAATCACTCGGTGCGTATACAGACTGGAACAATAACGGTATCAACGTATATGCACAGGGAGCCAGTGTAACTAAAGGTAATGTTGAGCTTACAAGCGTAATTCAGGATGTTAAGAATCTTGGAATAATATTCAATGTGCAGGATAAGGCCAATGCATATGCGGATGAGCTTCAGAAGAAGTATGATGCAGCAGTTGCAAAGGCAGGCAGCAGCTCATCAGACAGAAAGAATGCACTTGTAATGTGTGCATTTGACGGCAATACATTTGGTGCATATAAGTCAGCACTTCAGGAAAACCTTCTCAACAAGCTTGGCTATACGAATGCTGCAACAGGTACTTCAGGGCTTTCACTTGAAGTTCTCGTAACAATGAATCCTGAGCTTATAATCTACGTTACAAGTGACCGCAATGCCAAGAATGATGCAAATGCAGTAAACAAGCTTCTCGCAGCGGATGCAGTTTCAGATGTTCCTGCAATTAAGAACAGAAAGATAGTAACTATAGGCTATGATGAATTCATGGATTACGGACCTGCAATATTTGATGCACTGACAACAGTTGCAGATGCCGTAAGCGCAAAGTAATATATGAGAGAGTTAAATATATCCGGCACAAAGGTAATTATCCGAGTGCCGGATAATTATTCGGACAAAAACATTTATAATGCAGTATTTATCAATGACGGAGATGTAATCTGCAATAACGGCATTAAAGACTTCACGTATCCGGGCTGCATACTTATCGGTCTTGTGTCGGAAAACAGGCTGGATGAATACACACCGTGGCCTGAGAGTGCAATAAGAAAGGGCGCACCTGACTTCGGCGGCAGATGTGATGAGTATCATGCCAGGCTCACACAGCAGATAGTGCCGTTGGTAGCCGGTGAATACAATATTAACATGGATACGCTTGCCTACGGCGGATATTCACTTGGCGGGCTTGCAGCAGTGTACAGCCTGTTCAGGGATAATACATTTGCAAATATTTTCTCAGTGTGCGGCTCCTTCTGGTATCCCGGCTTTACGGAATACATAAGCAGCACGCCGGTTGTCAATAGGAACGCCTATGTAAGGCTCATAAATGGTGAAAATGAGGGCAGCAGACATGGAAACATCCTCGAAGAGGCACCGGTGAGGGCTCATTATGTCCATGAGTATCTGTCACATATTATGAATGTGTGCAGCAGCTTTGATGAATACGGACATCATGAGCATCACACAGAGAGAATACAGTGTGCTCTTGAGGATGTGTTAAAGCATATTGACGGTTGTCATTGCCGTTCTTAAGATATTCATAATACTTCGCATGTTCGTCAAGTGTGCCGGTAACACGGCCTTCAACAGCAAGGACAAATAGCTTAACTCCTGTTTTGTGTTATAAAATATAGTTGTTATTCAGTAAATGTTCCAACCAATTTAACAAGCATAGCAACTGTCATATCCATGCCTTCAACAGTAATATGTTCATAGGGACCGTGGTAAGCGTGTCCGCCAGTTCCCAAGTTAGGGCATGGAAGTCCTTTGAAGCTTAATTGGCAGCCGTCTGTTCCTCCGCGGATAGGAAAGATAAGCGGTGTTATATCAGCCAGTTCACAGGCTTTCTTTGCATTTTCAATAAGATTCATGCATCCTGCAATGATTTCGGACATATTTTTATACTGGTCTTTAATGGTGAGTGTGACAGTTCCTTCACCCCACTTTTCATTCATATTCTTTTCGATTAATCGAAGAGTATTTTTCTTAGCTTCAAATAAATTCTTATCATGGTCTCTTACTATATAATTAAGCGAAGCCTCACTGACATCGCCAGACATGCTGACAAGATGGTAGAAGCCCTCGTAATCTTCTGTGCCGCGAGGGGTTTCCATTGCAGGAAGCGCGTTGTTAATCTCCATTGCAACAAGACTGGCATTAATCATGGTGTCTTTGGCAGAACCTGGGTGTACATTGAAGCCTTTAATATGAAAATCAGCTTTGCATGCGTTGAAGTTTTCGTACTGAATCTCGCCTTCTGTGTCGCCGTCAATTGTGTAGGCGTATTTGGCACCGAACTGTTCTATGTTAAAATGTTCAGCTCCCATGCCAATTTCTTCATCAGGTGTGAATGCTACACATATTGTTCCATGAGGTATATTGCCTTTCTGCAAATGTTCTATCATAGTCAGGATTTCAGCAATACCTGCTTTGTCATCGGCACCAAGAATAGTGCTTCCATCTGATGTGATAAGTGTGCGTCCCTTAAGAGTGCCAAGATGAGGAAACTCATGTACAGACAGGGTTATTCCAGCAGGAAGTGTGAGTGATACACCATTAAAGTTTTCTGTTATAACAGGTGTAATATCGTGATTGCAATAATCGGACACAGTATCCATATGTGCGATAAATCCGATAGCAGGCACATTTTCATAACCTTTGGTTGCCGGAAGCTTACCATACAGGTAACACATATCGTCAAGTACAATGTCCGATAAATTCAATTCTTCCATTTCATTTTTAAGATACTTTGCTAACTCAAACTGGCATGCAGATGAGGGCGTGGTTTCGCTTTTTTCGTCACTTGGTGTACGGAAAGTGACATATTTTAATAATCTTTCATATGCTTTCATGGTAATTCTCCAATCTGTGGATTGATATTCATATATTAACATATTCTGGTGGAAATATACGGATTATGCGCAAAAAAAGCAGAAGATAATAATCTCCTGCTTAGTGATTAATATTATTCTGCTTCTGCAGCCGTTACAGCTTCTGTTGCTTCAGCATTTTTTCTAACAAATATTGCTCTGAATATAAGTCTTACAAGTGGTCCGCAATAGAACATCTGATAGCAGATTGCCATAGGGAAGTTCATTGCCCAAGTTTTAACCCACATGCCAAAGGATGGCTCTTTGAAAAGAAATGTTGCAACGAGACTCATAATCGGACACATAATGCAGCATATACATATTGATATTGCATATGTGATGAACTGAGGTCTGTCTGTAGGACGCATGACTGTAAATGCAAGCATTTTAGCAATCTTTCCTACAACGAAGAATTCGAGTACGAATGCAATTGGAACCATGATTGGCAATTCATGTGTTGCAGCTAAGAAAGTAGTACCATTTACAGTACCTGTGTTGAGAGCAACATTATATACGACCATTCCATAGACCATAATTGTTGCCATAATAATTGTGAAAATAACATCCTGAAACTTGTTTTTTGGCATAAAAAAATCCTCCTTAAATAATAACCTAAGCAAAACATGTGTTGTTCGTTATCATCCGGGGGATGTGTCGTTTCCAATATAACCATATTTAATTGTGCCGTGGTATAGTATCATAAAATTAATAAATGTGTCAAGTACTTGATTTTTTTAAAATCAGGTCCAGAACTTTATAAATAAATTGTGATTAAAAAGTGAAGAATAAACATTCATTTTAATATCGTTCGTGTCGAAAAAATGTCATTTCGTGTAAATGGCATTTTTTTTGATGGCTTTTATTGTATAATACCACTAAGATAGAACGTATTTTTGCAATGTTTTGGATATTGCATAGACACATTGAGTACAATAAAAGGAGGGAGAGTTTATGAAGTATTTAAACTTAAAAAAGATTACTGCGGTGGTATTGTCAATCGGAATGGTATTTTCAAGCAGTGCCGTTACCGGGTTTGCAGCAGATAACAGTAAAAAGATAGCTACGATTCCTAACAGCTATATTAATAAAGTGGCAGACGATATTGATGATAAATATTTTTATGATGGAACATATGTTGATGATTGGGGGCATACACGCAAGGGCAGGCAGCTTGGAGCGACATATACAAAGCAGTCAACTGAATTTTTGTTATGGGCACCTGCGGCAACATATGTAAAAGTTAATATTTATGCAACAGGTGATGATAATGACAGCAATGCACGTGATTTAGGAAGTTATCCATTAGAGAAAATGCTTGTAAATGGGGAATGGAATGGCCTCTGGATTATAACACTTGTTAGTGATTGGGGCGGATTGTATTATGACTATACGATTACCACAACAGATATTACCCATATTGGCAGCGACAGAACAACACAATATAAAATTCAGGACCCATATTCGGTTGCGGTAAGCAAAGACGGAAAGCGTTCGTATATAACAGATACATCTTCAGTATCTCCTGAGGGTTGGGACAGCGACAGACATGTGTATGTTGATTCAACAAAAGCAAATACTGTTTATAAAATAAGTGTTAAGGATTTCTCATCAGATACCGCATCGGGCATGACTGCAGGCGGAAAGTACAGTGCTTTTACGGAAAAGGGTGCAAAAGTAAACAGTGCGGGAGAGCTTGTATCTGGTATTGATTATCTGAAGGAACTCGGTGTTACGACAGTACAGCTTGCACCGTTTGCGGATTTTGATGGCGACAGTCAGTATGAGATTTTAAATTATAATGTACCTGAGGCAAGCTATGCTTCCAATCCTTCGGATAGCAAGACTGTTATAAAAGAATGTAAAGAGATGATTCAGGCACTTCACAGTGCTGGATTTTCTGTTGTGATGGAGATGCCGTATACGCATGCCTCAGAGGAAAATCCTCTTGAAAAGTCGGTTCCGTTTTTTTATTACAGATTGAATACTAACGCTACAAGGTATACAACAAATACGGGATATGGCAATGAGTTTGCCACAGAGCGGAAGATGTATCGTAGTTATATGGTTAATTCCATGAAATATTGGGCAGAGGAATATCATGTTGATGGATTTTCACTGGATTTGATTGACTGTGTCAATGTGAAGTACAAAGGTTCTTCGCATGTATATAAATGGCTGGATGAGATAAAGACATCATTGGCAAAGGAAGATGCCAATCTGGTTATCTGGGGAGATAATTATACAAAGGAAGAAAGACAGAATAAAACTTCCTCTTATGATGAAATAATCGGTAGCACAGGTGGCACTTATGGCGAAAGAAACGAAAAAGCCGTAAAAATATACAAACAGAAAGCAGCAATGAAATATGCTAAGCCGGGAACATTGTTTATGGATGGCGGAGAAGAAATGTGTAACAGCGTTGAGGGAACAACTCTTGCAGACAGCAGTTACGTTGAATGGAAGGATTCAGCAGAGTATGCAGATGTAGTCTCATATTACAGAGGACTTATGGAGATACGAAAAGCATTTTCACCGCTTGCGAAAAGCCAGAAAATAAAAAATTCTGAAGCTTATGTGCTTGCAGGTACAAAAGACGACGAGTGGAATACTATGGCAGTATTAAATAATGAGTCAGATGTGTCAAAAGAAATTACAATTCCTGTTCAAGGAAGAGCTGCTGCGGATTGGGTTGTTATTGCAAATGGCGAAAGTGCAGGAGTTGTATCACTTGGTGAAGTTTCAGGCTCCGTTATAACTGTACCTGCGCATACTACAATGATTCTTGTAGATAAGGAAAGCTTTGATGATGTGGCTGTAACATCAGGTAAAGGAAAAGTAATTGTTAATTATGTGATAAAAGACAGTGAGCAGAAGTTACGTGAATCGATTACACTTCAGGGTACATCGGGAACGAATTATGCGATACCTGAAAATATTAAGATTCCATCAGGATATACTTTTTTAAGCAAGACAGGCGATGAAAAGGGTGTGTATACATCAGAAACACAGACAGTTACATATTATTATAATGCGATTAATCCGGATACAGTGGTAGACGGTATTAAAAATAATGGAGTATACTGCGAGAAGGCACAGTTTAAAGTAACTTCTTCCGATTATACACAGGTAATGGCAGGAAATAAAACGCTTACACCTGATGCGGACGGTATTTATACTGTATCTGCAGCAGATGGCACACAGACAATAACATTGACGGATAATGAAGGATACAGTATTTATCTGTCTGTTACCGTAAATGCGAATCATACAATGGATAACAGCGACTGTACGAAAGAATCAATATGCTCTGTCTGCCGGAAAATATTTCTGGCACAGGCAAATCATAAGTTCAGCGACACATGGACAAAAGACGATACTTATCATTGGAAAGTGTGTGAGAATGACGGCTGTACGGTAACAACAACAAAGACAAAACATAATGGTACAGATGATGGTGATTGTACAACACCTGTAATTTGTGAATGTGGTGAGATTGTTACAGCAGCAAAGTCAGAACATATATATGGTGAATGGAAGTCAAATGGTAACGACACACATACCCACAAATGTACAACGGCAGGCTGTACTATAGAAGAAACAGAAAGTTGTGTAGGCGGAGTAGCAACATGTAAAAAGAGAGCCGTCTGCACGGATTGTAATGCTGAATATGGTACTTTAAAGCCTGCAAACCACAGTGGAAATCAGGTATGGGTACAGACAGAAAAAACTCATCAGAAAAAATATGATTGTTGTGGTGCTGAGGTAACTAATATCGAAGATCATATCTGGGATAATGGACACTGCACGGTATGCGGATATGATTGTATTCATAAAGGCGGAAAAGCAACTTGTACGCAGAAAGCGGTTTGCGAAACCTGCCATAGTGAATATGGAGAAATAAATGCAGACAATCATACAGGAACAGAAAAGTGGACACAGACAGCAACAACACATGAAAAGAAATATGATTGCTGCGGTAAAGTGACGATAGAACAAGAAAATCATAAGTGGAAAGATGGTGTTTGTGAAACATGTGGTTATGTATGTGTACACAGCGGAGGAGAAGCAACATGTACCAAAGGTGCGGTTTGCGAAACCTGCGGCAAGGAGTATACAGATAAAGATATGGCAAACCACAGTGGAAAGTTAGTATGGGTACAGACAGAAAAAACTCATAAGCAGGCATATGATTGCTGTGATAAGGAAGTATCGACAAGTGAAGCACATGGTTGGAAAAACGGTGTATGCACGGTTTGTGATTATCAGTGTAAACACGCAGGCGGAAGTGCAACATGTGTGAAGAAAGCGGTGTGTACGATCTGCAGCGAAGAATATGGCACTTACAATATGAGTATGCATGAAGGCTTGCAGTCAGTAGCGGCAAAGGCGGCTACCAGGACAGATGAAGGAAATATTGAATACTGGTATTGTAAAGATTGTGACAGATATTACATCAGGCAGGATGGGCTTGTTGAGATTGAAAAATCACAGACTGTGGTTGCAAAGATTACAGATACAACATCATTGGCAGATACGTGTAAAGACGATAATACAGAGACAGTAAAAGAACAGGCGCCTGATACGGGAGATAATAAACATGTATTTGTATGGCTTCTTATGTTTGTAATAGGAGGAGCGGCAGCAGGATTAACGGTTAAAGGTAAAAAGCCAGAAAATTAATATTTTTTAAGGAGACCGGAATCTAGCTTACTGTGTGGGTGCGAGGTTCCGGTTTTTACATGTTTTGGTTTTATTCATTTCCTTATATTAATAAATGTGTCAAGTACTTGATTTTTTTAAAATTGGGTGTATACTATAAACAATTTAATACATATGGAACTTCAGGGCAGGGTGTGATTCCCTACCGGTGGTAAAGCCCACGAGCCGAGGCGTAAGCCAGAGCATGATTCGGTGTAATTCCGAAGCCGACAGTAAAGTCTGGATGAAAGAAGTAATATTAAAGTTGGTTATTCATAATGTAATCATATTAGAATGAATGGCTGGCTTGAATGTGGATACTGGCTCTGAGATGATTTATTATCTCAGAGCTTTTTTGATTGTCAGAGTAAGAATTTGATTATAGAAATTCGATATTTTGGCGAAAGGCTTCTGAAGTGGTGAGATGAAACTGCTTTGGAAGCCTTTTTTGTCTGGTTGGATTTTGGTTGTGCTGGGGTGTCTGTATTGTTGAGGCGGAGTCTGGTCTGAAATGCTGGAACTGGCAATTGTGGCGGGCAGCATATTACATCGATTCAATTCATAGCAATCTGGCGGCATATTATAGCAATTCAGAGCAGCAGGGCAGCAGGTAAATTTGGCAAAAACCTATTAATACAAGTTTTTTAAGAATTTGGTAGGTTTATTTTTTGGGAAAACCAAAGATAACTTATAGATTTACCTACTAAATGAGCCATAAACAATGAATTTATAGGTCTTTGAGACATGAAAATGCGTTTAACATTATAGACAAGACGAAAAAAGACCTACTAAACCATTGAAAATGCGACTACTTATAGGTATCACGACTTTGAGCCGGCATAATCAAGGAAGAACAGAAAGAAGGTGTAGATATGCAGCAGGAAATAAATAATAATTTTTCAAAACAAGATGAATTCTACATGAAGCGGGCAATTGAACTGGCAAAGAAAGGAACAGGCTGGGTTAATCCTAATCCGCTGGTTGGAGCTGTTATTGTAAAGGATGACAGAATCATAGGTGAAGGCTGGCATAGGAAATATGGTGAGCTTCATGCAGAAAGAGACGCACTTTCAAGATGTATGGAGGATACCAGTGGAGCAACCATATATGTGACACTTGAGCCGTGCTGCCATCATGGAAAACAGCCGCCTTGCACTGAAGCACTTGTGCAGGCAGGAATAAGCAGGGTTGTGATAGGTTCGATGGATCCTAATCCCCTGGTAAGTGGAAAAGGTGTTAAATATCTGGAAGAACACGGGATTAAAGTTGAAGGTTGTGCATGCAATGAAGAATGTCTGGCTATGAATTATGTATTCTTTCATTACATAAGGAACAAAGAGCCATATGTTGTGATGAAAACGGCACAGACACTTGATGGGAAAATTGCCACATATAAGGGACTTTCCAAGTGGATTACAGGTGAGCAGGCAAGAGAAAATGTGCATGCAGACCGTCATAGATATGCGGCAATTATGGTTGGTGTCGGCACTGTGATTGCAGATAATCCAATGCTTGACTGTAGAAGTACAGCTGTAAGCAATCCACACAATCCTGTGCGAATCGTATGCGACAGCAGATTGAGAACTCCGCTGGACAGCAGAATTGTAAAAAGTGCAGGGCAGATACCAACAATAATTGCTACATGTAGTACCGACAGCGACAGGAAATCTTTATATGAAAATGCAGGCTGTGAAGTGATAATTACAAAAGAATCAGAGCAGCATGTTGACCTTAAAGAGCTTATACACATACTTGGAGAAAAAGGTATCGACAGTATAATTCTTGAGGGAGGCGGAACACTTAACTTCTCGGCATTGCAGGCTGGAATTGTGAACCGGGTTCAGACTTATATCGCACCTAAGATATTTGGTGGGGCAGACAGTAAGACAGCAGTTGAAGGTCAGGGTGTTGCAAATGTAGATGAAGCATATCAGTTGAGAAACAAGATTGTTCGTCTTCTTGGTGACGATATTCTGATTGAAGGAGAGTTGTAATGTTTACGGGAATTATTGAAGAAATCGGACATGTGAATAATGTAAAAAAAGGAACGGCGTCAGCAATTCTTACAATACAGGCAGAAAAAGTCCTTGAGGGAACACATATAGGAGACAGCATTGCTGTCAATGGTGTGTGCCTTACAGTGACAGGGATATATGATAATACATTTACTGCTGATGTAATGCATGAGACGCTGAACCGCTCATCACTTGGCAAGCTGGTGAGTGGAAGTGCTGTTAATCTTGAAAGGGCAATGGCGGCTGATGGAAGGTTCGGAGGACATATAGTTTCAGGACATATTGATGGAACAGGAAAAGTTGCAGCGATAACCAAGGATGATAATGCGATATGGTATCAGATTAAGACAGACAGCGGAATATTAAAATATATCGTTGAAAAAGGTTCGGTTGCCATAGATGGAATAAGTCTTACGGTTGCCAAGACGGACAGTCAGAGCTTTTCAGTATCAATAATACCGCACACGGCGGGTGTGACAACGCTGTCACTTAGGAAAGTCGGAGATGTAGTTAATCTTGAAAATGATATTGTCGGTAAGTACATAGAGAAATTCATCACATTTGAAAAGGAAAAGCCGAAAAGCAGGATAACGAAAGAGTTCCTGCTAAAGAATGGATTCTAGAATAACTATTAAATAGAAAGGATGGGCAAAGGAAATGTTCAAGTATAACACAGTTGAAGAGGCGGTTAAGGATTTACAGGATGGAAAGCTGATACTTGTCTCAGATGATGAAAGCAGAGAGAATGAGGGCGACCTTATATGTGCCGCTGAATTTGCAACTACTGAAAATGTGAATTTCATGGCGACATATGGAAAAGGACTTATATGCATGCCTATGAGTGGAGAATTGTGCAGGAAACTGGGACTTACACAGATGGTTGCTGACAATACTGATAACCATGAAACTGCATTTACAGTGTCAATAGACCATGTTAAGACGACAACAGGAATATCGGCAGAGGAGAGAGGCTTTACTGCAAGAGCATGTGTGTCAGATGAAGCAAAGCCTGAGGATTTCAGAAGACCAGGACATATGTTTCCATTACGTTCAAAACCTAATGGAGTTCTTGAAAGAAACGGACATACAGAGGCAACAGTAGACCTTATGAGAATAGCAGGACTTAAGGAGTGTGGTCTGTGCTGTGAGATAATGAAAGAGGACGGAACAATGATGAGAAAAGAAGACCTCATAGAAATGTCCGAAAAATTCAATCTCAAATTCATAACAATTAAGGCAATTCAGGAATACAGAAAGAGACATGATAACTTGGTTGAGTGCGTGGCAGTTACAAGAATGCCGACAAAGTATGGTGAATTCATGGCACACTGTTATGTTAATAAGTTAAATGGAGAGCATCATGTTGCATTGGTAAAGGGTAATATTGGTGATGGCAGCAATCTTTTGTGCAGGGTACATTCAGAGTGCCTGACAGGAGATGCATTTGGCTCAATGAAATGTGACTGCGGTCAGCAGTTAGCGTCAGCGATGACACAGATTAACAATGAAGGCAGGGGTGTGCTTCTTTATATGAGACAGGAGGGCAGAGGAATCGGGCTTGTCAACAAGCTTAAGGCATACGCACTTCAGGATCAGGGAATGGATACACTTGAGGCTAATCTGGCGCTTGGTCTGCCGGGAGACGCGCGCGAGTACTACATAGGAGCACAGATATTGAAAGACTTAGGTGCTAAGAGCTTAAGGCTTCTTACTAACAATCCCGATAAGGTATATCAGCTTGCAGATTTTGGAATCGAAATCAGTGAGAGAGTGCCTATTGAGATAGATGCGACCAGCTTTGACAGGTTCTATCTTAAGACAAAGCAGACAAAGATGGGACACATTTTAAATGTAGTGTAAAAATATTAAATATTTATAAGGAGGAATTGATGATGAGAGTTTTAGAAGGTAAGTTAGTTGACAGTGGAATTAAGGTAGGTATTGTAGCAGCAAGGTTTAATGAGTTTATTGTGTCTAAGCTTGTTGCGGGAGCTAAAGACGGGCTTGTAAGACATGATGTTTCAGAGGAAAATATTGACCTTGCATGGGTGCCGGGTGCATTTGAGATACCATTGATAGCTTCAAAGATGGCAAAAAGCGGCAAGTATGACGCAGTTATATGTCTTGGTGCGGTTATAAGAGGTGCTACAAGCCATTACGATTATGTGTGCAGCGAGGTTTCAAAGGGCATTGCAAATGTTTCTTTAGCAAGTGACATTCCTGTTATGTTTGGAGTGCTTACTACAGATACAATCGAGCAGGCAATTGAGCGCGCCGGAACAAAGGCAGGCAACAAGGGATTTGAGTGTGCTGAAGGTGCTATTGAGATGGTTAATCTTATTAAAGAGATTGAAGGATAATATATAAAATTTTTAATAATTGTAAAAGGTCAGATTCGTCAGTAACCATTGGGCTTGGCGGGTCTGGCCTTTTGGATTATAAAATATGATAGAAAATGAATATGCGAAGCTGATGATATAAGGTATAATAGACTTGTTTCTTTTAATAATTGTTAAATGGGTATATATTACATATAAATTTATAGAATCGATGGGAGAAATAAGATGAAGTGGGGAATTTTGGCTACAGGTAATATTGCAAAAAAATTTGCATCAACTATAAATCAGATGAGTAAAGAAAATGAACAGTTAGTAGCAGTTGGTTCACGTAACATTGAAAGTGCAAAAGCCTTTGCTAAGGAGCATGATATCCCAAGATATTATGATTCGTATGAAGCATTGGTAAATGATCCGGATGTGGATGCTGTTTATGTAGCTACACCAAATACTTTGCATTATGAGAATTGCAGGTTATGTCTTGAACATGGAAAGCATGTATTGTGCGAAAAGCCGTTTACGATAAATGATAAACAGGCACAGGAACTGTACAGGCTGGCAAGGGATAGGCATCTTTTTATCATGGAGGGACTTTGGATATGGTTTCTTCCATTGTATGATCGCTTACGCAGTATCTTACAGCAAGGAGTAATTGGAGAAATAAAACATATTTCATGCCAGTATGGGTTTGTTGCAACAGGTGCCAGAAAAGAGCGCAAATTTAACCCTGCACTTGGTGGAGGTGCTTTGTTGGATATAGGAATTTACAATCTGGGATTTCTGCGTATTGTTACAGGGGATGAGCCGCAGAATGTAGAAACTCAAAAAGTACATATTAATGAGTACGGAACAGATGATTACAGCTGCCTCAACATGACATATAATGATGGATGTACTGCAGAATCAGTCCAGACAATTGGGCAGGAATTAAAACGTAATGCCAGAATTGAGGGAACAAAGGGAAGTATATTTTTACCAGATTTCCAACACGCTGAGACTATGATACTTGAGGTGGAAGGAAAAGAACCGGAAACAATCGAGTGTCCGGTTGATATAAATGGCTTTGAATATGAAATCAGGGAAGTAAGCAGATGCGTAAAACTTGGATATTGCAGCAGTGATGTATATACAGCTAAAGACAGTATTGCACTTACACGGATGATGTATGATATCCGTATGAGCTGGAGTGAAGCAGATATGAAAACAGTTATTATATATGCATCGGTTCATCACAATAATACAAAGAAAATTGTTGATGCCATAGCAGATGAATATGGGGTTGATATTATTGATGCAGCTAAGATTACTGAAAAGGACTTATCAGGGTATGATCTTATAGGATTTGCCTCTGGTATTTATTTTGGTAAAATGCACCAGGCCGTAATCAACTTTGCTGAAGTAAATCTTCCAGAGAATAAGGAAGTTTTTCTTATGTGTACTTATGGTGGAAGACCTGTATTTGATTCAATAAAGGGAATTATAAAAGAAAAGCAGGGAAGAATTGTGGGAGAATTTTCTTGTAAAGGATACGATACATTTGGACCATTCAAGCTTATAGGAGGTATATCAAAAGGACATCCGGATAAGAATGATCTGGATAATGCAAAGGCTTTTTTTAAAGGGTTGTGTAAATAGAAGTTTGTCGCTTCCGGGTAACAAAAAAGCGCCGTATTGCTACGACGCTTTTGTCTTACGGGGAAGTTTCTATAAGGCAGTCCTGCGCTACAGAACACATTTTGGGTAACACAAATTGATTTTTTGCTATTTCTATGGTATTATAGTGATGCTGTTTCTTGCAATCTTGCTGTTAGGAGGGCAAAATATGCTTGCGATGTCAGATACCCCGATAGATCAATTCATCCCATACTTTGCAAAGGCAAGTGTGCCAGTTGCATTCCTTGTTCCTACTCCAACAGGATATGAAAAATCCATTATGGATGCGACCGCCCCTATTCGCCAACTTCTCTTCGATGCTCAGGTTCACGACTATGAAGTTCAGGAACAAGGTCCGAGTAATAAAGTTCTAATTCCGGCTCACTTTGTTAACTACAGTGATGTTACTGATTCCGTTGCTTCTCTTTATCGACCTGTAACAAAGAAAGGCGACCCTCGTATTTGGTTTTCAAATCTGCGCAAGTACTGTTCACCTTGTAATCTTCTTGCCATAGTCGTTATAAATAAAGAACTGTATGTCTTTAACCTTTCTAAGCCAGAAGTCGCAGCAGGAATTCAATATAATGGTTTTGCAGCATCGATTATTCAGGAAGCTGCTCATCAAGAGCGGGCTATCGCCGAGGAGTTGCTCGACAAACTCCGTATTATACATCGTCAGGGTTTTCTGCGTTCAATCACGCCGGGTGACCCTGGGGTTGGGGATACACTTGAAAATGCCCTTGGAATCAGCCGAAATAATTCGAAAGCACCAGACTACAAGGGGATCGAGCTAAAAACTACTCGCTTGACCAGAAATGGTAGCAAGCGGGCAACAACTCGCTCCACATTGTTTACAAAAGTTCCCGATGAAGGAATGACCTATAGGGAAATTGTCGAACATTATGGTAAGTTGCAAATACCACGGGGTGATACCGTTGAGCGTCTTCAGCTTTATGAAACTTTTAGATGTTCTCGCCCAAACGCCTATGACCTTCTTTTGAGTGTAGATGCCAACAAAGATAAATTAGATATGCTCCACCAAAGTCACCAGAGCAGAGAATTTGTTTCCGCTTGGCAAATGCAAAGCCTTCGTGAGGCACTTCTTACAAAGCATCACGAAACATTTTGGATCAAAGCCGTTTCTGAAAACCACAATGGTGTTGAATACTTTAGGTATGACAAGGTATTACATACAAAAAGCCCAAACACCTCTTTGTTAGCACCACTTTTGGAAACGGACAAAATCACAGTTGACCTTGCTGCTCACTTCAAGCCAGACGGCAAGTGGAGAGATCACGGTGTCCTTTTCAAAATGATGCCCGATGACTTACCCCTGCTACTGGGCGAACCAACCGAGTATGTTCTGTAAAAAGGAGAGGGAACATTCCCTCTCCTTCTCCTTTTCATTTGATTTTCTTGAGAATTTCTGTTGCGATTGCTCTGGCCATCAGGGGTGGGACGGCATTTCCAACCTGTGTGAACTGAGGCGTTTCAGACTTTCTCTTTTCACCACCCGTTGCACGCTTCCCTTGAAACACAAAACTGTCATCAAATGATTGAAGCCGAGCCATCTCACGAACAGTAAGTGATCTATTGGCATCATAGTGGATGAAATCATCCGGCATTGTCGTGATCGTTGTGCTTTGACCGTCTGGATCAGTCACCGTATAATTTCTTTTCTTTGTATCCATAAGAGGATTATCCGGTTCGTATTCCTTGGCTTTGTGATAGTCTCCGTATTTACGAATCAAGGCATAGCGCTCTCGAACCTCTTTGCTGTGGTTGGACGATTCGTGATTTTGAAGGACAGCATCATTCATAGACCGTGATGCAATTTCATCAAATGAACTTGCAGGCGTATATGTTGGTGAGGCTTGACTAAGTTTTGGAAACCGTTTAGGATTCAAGCGCCCCATCCTGCTCCACTCTGCAAATGTGTGGCACTCCCGTCCATCTGCGTCCGCCTCAAGCACTCCGTCAACGGTGCGTCGAATAGCGCCTTTCTTTGTTTCTTTAAACTTTAAAAAGTAATTGTCGTCATAGTCAAGCGGATGTTCACCGATATTAATATAGTTCAAGTCTCCTATGGCTTCTGATATAGTGACTTTTTTTCCGTTCGTAACCGTAGCAGGAATTTCGGTAATCATCTTCTGGTCATTTCTACATCCGATAAAAACAACTCTCACTCGGTTTTGGGGTACGCCATAATCAGATGCAAGTAACTGGATAGGGCTGTTAATACGGTACAGAGCCACTTTGTCCGCAATAGGGCGAAGGGAAACCATATTCACTCCAGCGTTTTCTGCAATTTCAAGAACTCGTTGCATTGTTTCATATGCACCCTCGAATAAGATTTCAAGAGCTAATTTGATCTGCTTGACCGTTGATGCAATCTTGCCATTTGAGGCCGTTGCTATAAGAAAATCACACTGCCTATCTGCGACAGCAATGATTTCTGTCATGTCAAGATAGTCTGTAATGCGATCAAAGTGCTCCTTGTACTCGCTGCGTTTAAGTTGAGCTGCATTGATTTCTCTCTTTACGCACTCCCTGATATGTTTAATATCCGTTTGATGTGAAATTAACGAGAGAACCTGCCGAATAACATTTCTGTCGTCTTCTGATGTTTCTTTGTTGTTCCGATATACATCAACCAAAGAACCAGACAGTTCAGAGCAGAATTGCTCCAACGAATAATTATGAATCTCATTTTTGTATGCAACAAGCGAATCAAGTGCGAACTGTTTTTGACGCTGGTTTATATTCGGCGTATTAAACAAGGAGAGCACCTTTAAATAATCAGCTCTGCGCTCTTTCAAAAGAGAATCCTGTTCAATCCACACTTTAAGAACTTTGAGGCTTAAATCAAGCTCTTGCTCTTGCTCGTGATTGGCTATACGATCAGAAATCTGGGCATTCTCGATAGTATCCACAAAAGATGCCAGCGCCTTATAATCAACGATGTTTTTGATTTCTCGGAGGATTCTATTCTTGATTTTTCCACTATCCTTAGTGAGAATTCCGGCAACATTTTCCATCACAAAGTATTTGGGGCGAAGTGCCTCTATTACTTTGAGATAGTATGAAAACAAGTCGTCCTTCTTATCATTTTTTCTGCGCTCACCTGCCAAACTGAACGACTGACAAGGGGGACCGCCTGTCAGGACATCAACCTCTACGGTTCCAAATGCAGACTCGATTTTTTCCAGAAGTGCCTCGATAAAATCCGGTTCGCTTATATCCTTGGTCAGGAACTCCGTATTCAGGCCAAGCTGGCGATTATATCTCATTCGATGGGTCACTTCACAAGTGGGGTTTATATCACTCGCCAGCAAAAAGTCGAAATTTTTCCCGGATTCCTCAGCCTGCAAAAAGCCTTCACTAAAACCACCAGCTCCGGCAAACATATCTATAAAGGTTGGCATATCAAACCCTCCGCAGTAATTCTTTATAATATTATAGCGTCAAATTGTGAAAAAGTCCAGGCCTTTTCTGCTTTTTTCGACCTTTTCTATGGTTCACAATACACAAGCATATTTTAACATATCAGTCAAGAGAAGTCCAGGCCTAATTTTATGAACACACACTACTTTTTCACTTCTTCGACTACTCACGGAACTTTATGACTTCTTGAATACTACCCGAAAAAGAAAAACCACTGTTCATCACAGTAGCCTTTCCCGGCAGAAATATGTGGTTAGTCAGGAATGATTTCTATACGCTCATAAAGGTCGGAATCATCGTCATCAAAGAGCTGCTTGTGTGCCTCCGCTTCCTGAAGTGTATGGTAGTAATACTCCTCGTCAGGTTTTCCATCCTTACGAACAAATCTCACAATAAACATAGCAGTTCTCCTATCACTTCCGAAGCAACATCGTTTCCTTGGCTGATTTCTCGATTTCTCCAGTCAACAAGGCAATTCCGAATCACTCTGATTTCCACCGGCTCAAAAGGGATTTTCTTCTTTCGCCCCGGCTTCATTGCTTCCGCAATGTCACACAGGCGAAGGGCAAGGGAGTCAATCTGACCGTTGGTTTCTGCGTCATAGCTCCTGTGCTGCTGTATTAAGCCGTTTATCAGCACCCGCACCTCATAATCGTCCAGCTTGACCTTCATAGCCGTCCTCCTAACTGTAAATCAAATCGTTTGCAACGATTTCCATAGCAGCGCTGCGGATATTGTTCATTCTCTGCACCCACAGCAGTTGGTTTTCTGCTTTGAGGGCTTCCGTTACACCCTCTTTTTCGGAAAGTTGCTTTACCAGCCGAGAAAACATTGCTTCTGCCTGCTCGTTGAGGTCTGCAAGGTAATCGTTCAGTTTGCCGGTGGTCAGCAGTTCAGCATACAAGCTGACCTTGTGTTTGCGGATGTACCGCAGGTGTCGCTGTCCCCAAATGCCGATGGGTCTGCCCTCCGGCTCGTCCTCTCCGGCAATCAGATAGTAGTCCCCGACAAGCTCATAGCGCAAGCCTGTCCGTTCGTCTGTGATGAATTTTTCCATTATGTGTTCCTCCTTGAATTATAATATTGCTTCTCCGGCATTCTGCACGGATTGCTTACGATGATAATAGGCAAGCTGTTTCTGCCTGCGGTTGATTGCCTTACATTCCTCGGAGCATAGCACCTCCTGACCGTTGGACGGCCAGAAGGACTTGCCACATATCTTGCAGACCTTCTGACAGAAGATGTGATTGCCCTTTTCGGCATAGCGTTTCTTTTCTTTTTCGGCTTGCTGATGGGCTTTTGTGCAGCCGGTGTTGCAAAACCTCTGCCTTGTGCTGTTCGGATAAAACTCTTTGCCGCACTGTTCGCACACACGCTTCGGGTACTTATGCCCGTCATTCGCCGCCCAGCGTTCCTCCTTGGCTTTGGCTTGATGTGCAAGATTGCTCTCACGCTGCCGGTTCTTCTTGCGCTCGACTTTTTCCGCCGCTTCCTGCTCGGCTTTTCGTCTTGCTTCGGCAATCTCCTTTTCGGAAAGTGGAAGGTCAAACTGTCCGATGAAGTTATAGTAGATGTCCACCTGCTGCTGTCGGTTCGGCTTCTTGCCTATGGCTTCGTGAACGACGATTTTATCAATCAGCTCACACGCCATTTCTTTTGTCAGCTCTGAGGGCAGCTTATACTTCTTGATGAGCTTGATAAACCGCCCGATATGGGCAGAGGACGCTTTTGTTTGCTCCAACTTCTTCTGAATTTCTGATACTTGGCTCTCGAGGCTGTCCTGTTCAGCAGAGTATTTCTTCATCAGGGACTTGTACTGCTTTTCGGGCAGCAGACCTGAAATGAAATTCTCATAAAGGCTTCCAATCAGGCGGTCAAGCTCGCTCAGTCTGCGATTGATTGTCTGAAGTTCTTCCTTTTGCTTTTGCGGTTTGCCATTCGCCTGTGCTTCCCATTTGCTTTTCAATTCTTCGGCAAAGCCACGCTCATCTGCGATAATGTGGCTTGAAAGGCGTTGGATAGAGCGCAGCACCAACTGATAGAGGACTTTGTCGCTGATATGATGGATGGTGCAGTTCACGGTTCTGTTTCCGTAGCTGCTGCATCGGAACGAATGATAGGGTTCTCCGCTTTTGTAGTAATTCGTCTGATAGGACATCTTACTGCCGCAATCAGCGCAATACACAAGACCAGGCAGTAAGCATTCCTCTTGGTGCGCCCCTTCCTTTATACGGCGTGTGGTGTGTTTCAATCTTCTGTGCGCCTGCTCCCAAAGCTCGCTGTCAACGATAGGCTCGTGGGTGTCCTCAAACACAAGGCGTTCCTCATCGGTGGCAAAGCGGCGTTCATCGGTCTTAAAATTCGTTCCGATGGTCTTTCTCAGCACAGTATGACCGAGATATTCCTGTCGGCTTAAAATCTCTCTGACCGTGTTTGCGTTCCAGCTTGTGCAGCCGTACTCTGCTTTTCGGTTGCATTGTTCGGGGTGGTATTGGAGGGTGTATGCCGATGGAATCAGCACCTTTTCCTCCGTAAGCTGTCTTGCGATTGCCGGAGGCGTCAAGCCCTCTGCCGCAAGCTCAAAGATGTGTTTTACCACCTGAGAAGCAACAGGATCGACCACTAAGGTCTGCTTATCTTCGGGCAGTCGATTGTAGCCGTAGGGAATGCTGCCGGAGCAGCGTTTGCCATCGCTCATACGGGACAGGAAGATGGACTTTATCTTGTTGCTGGTGTCCTTGGCATACCACTCGTTCATTATGTTAAGGAACGGGGTAAAGTCGTTATCCTGCGGCTTGTCGCTGTCCACGCTGTTATTGATTGCAACAAAGCGTATCTGCTTCTTGGGGAACAGAATCTCGGTATAAAAGCCAACTTCAAGATAGTTTCTGCCGAAACGGCTCATATCCTTGACGATAATCGTGCCGATTTTTCCGGCTTCGGCTTCTGCAAGCATTGCCTGAAATCCGGGACGGTTGAAGTTACGCCCTGTGTAACCGTCATCGGTAAAATGCTTGATGTTTGTCATACCGCTTTTGCGGGCAAAATCTTCGAGAAATCTCTTCTGATTCAGTATTGAGTTCGATTCGCCCTGTTGCTCATCATCCTTGGACAGCCTTTCATAAAGGGCTGTAACTCTATCAAAATCCCTGATTTTAGGCACTTTCTGACCTCCTTTCCGTCTTTTATTCGTATCCGTGTTCAATGGACTGCTTGCAATATATATCCTAAAACTTCTTTTCCGTTTGGGTCAAGCACGACGAAAGAAGTATTCGCATTCATAATGTTGGGCTTGGCGTAGAAGCGTGTTTTACCTGCACCGGAACCGCCGCATACCAGCACATTCAGATTTCTGCGGTGCTTTCTTCCGTCCAGGCCGATGGCGACATTTTGCGTCAGCAGCTTGTTTTCCGTCTTATCCTTGTTGGCATATTTCTTGTTGACCGAACCAGCCGCGCCCCATTTAGCTGATCCGTGCTCTTCTCGCCGTCTGTAATTGTGCTCCGTGGAAAGATAGACGCCGATGGCGATCCCGTACACCAAAAGCAAAGTGAGGACAGTTTTTACACTGTCCTCACAAAGCTGTATCTGGTATGGGTTTTGCATCACCGATCCGAACTGCTGAACCAGTCCGGGCAGCCCATCCTTTAAGCAGGGAGCAATCAACAGGCCGAGCCACACAACCGGAAGAATGCCGCAAAGATAGAGGATCACATTCTGCTTGGAGAGCTTATCTTGCCTCACGGTCGGCTCTCCGTTTCTCTTTCTTTGTTGGGGCATCGATGACCTTCAGGATCAAATCGTTAATGTCTTCTGTGGGCTTTTCGTCCCGGAGAAGATCGTTCCGAAAATCCATCAGGCCGCTGACCATCAGACGCTGCTCAAAATCATCCAGCGTGACGACTTTCTTTTCCTCAGCCATATTGGGGTACCTCCTTATCTTGCTTCATCCCTGCGTTCCTTGAGCTTCATGCTCTTGTCCAGCACCTTCGCCATGTCGGACGAGATCTCATTGGCCACATCTCTGATCTTGGACAGCTCGTTTCTCACACTGCGGGCATCCATCGTAGAGAAGCCTTCGGGAAGTCTGTCAAAGCGGAACATATCCTTCGGCACATTGTACCGGCTGCAGAGCACATACGACACGCAGTAGGCGGTAAAGGCATGGTCGCTGCGCTTATATGCGCCGTCGTCCAGATGTGCATGGGCAAGCTCCTGGGAAATGCCGCGGAAAATGTCTCCGGCCTCCAGTCCAGGCCTAACATAGATTTTCTTGTCGTCGGCACGATATACCGCGTTGATGTTCTCCGGCAACTTTTGGCTGATCTCGATGGGGCAAGGTGCATTGTGGATGATGGCTTTCAGAAGCAGCCGTTCGTCCCGCTTCATCGCGGGCCGGTCCTTGACCTTTGCGGTCGTCTGGGAAATGTCGAACACCTTTTTGGAGTTGTAGCTGACACCCACGGTGCCGTCCTCCTTGGTGTATTCCTCGCCGGGCTCCAGCAATACGATTCCGCTTTCGCCCTTTTTGATGAACACGCCGTTATTCTTCCAGCCCTTAAAATCCGAAAGCTGGGTGGCATCGGCCTTCTGGGCGGTGATCAGAACCGCATTGCCCACAGAGTAGCGGTCAAAACGCGCCTGCACATCCAGATAGGATTGGAAGAGGCTGCCGTCATTTGCCATGCGCTGTGCAGTCTCATCAATCATGGCAAAAGCGCTCTCGCGCTCCTGCTTCTTCTGTGCAGCCCACTCCTCCTTGTTGAAGGAAACGAAGCTCTTATCCTCCGTACCCTTCTGCGCGGAGGCATTGAAAATATCATCATAGTTTGCCATGGTCATCTCTCCTTGTCTTTTTTCATTTTTGGCACAGGCCTGTGCTCAGAGGTTCTGTTGGGTTCGTCCTTGGTTTTCTGCGCGGAGCTCGTCCTCTGTCTCTGCTCCTCCCGGATATCCTTCATTTCCTGCCGGACAGATGGGCGGGAGTGTTCCGTTGGATCAGAGATACCCCTGACGGTTTTCTCGCGCTGATTTGATGTAGGCTCGGACGGACGGGATTTCGCAGCCGGGCCTTGCGTGGGGTTTTGCGTTTGCGCCTCCTCCTTATTGGGCGCAGGGGTAAGCAGCGCATCCAGGAAGGCTTCCTCCTTGTCCTTTTCCGTGGTGCTGCGGTCGGGAACAGGAATGTCCGCGTTCTTCTGTTCCTCCTTTGCCTTGACGATTTCGGTGCGCGCCGAGCCGATGTCTGCGGTGGCAATGCCGAAGCGGTCAAAAATGCGGTTGATCTTGCTGGCGTCCTCTGCGCGGACAAACACATCGGTGTGGCCGTCGTTCGCCGTTTTGTCCTTCAAAACGCAATACAGGATGCCGTACTTCTTTGCCTCACGGCAGAACTTCTCCAGGTCTCTGTCGCCAATGGCAAAGACCTTGAGTTCCTTTCCGCTGCGAAGCATACTGTTGAGCCGTGTTTTCCCGCGCGTCTTTTTCTGGTCCTTCAGCACCGCATAAAGCAGCACTGCCAAACGCTCAGCGGCTTTCCCGCTGATTTTTGCAGCCACCTCAACGCCGTTGAGCGTCATCCTCACGACCTGCTCGGCTGCTTCTCCTGACGAGTAACTCATTTTCCGTTCTCTCCTTTCGTTCGATTTTCTGCCGATCGATTTGCTCAAGACTCTTACGAACCTGTTCCGACCTGTCAGCGATGTCGCTGCACAGCGTAATTTCCTTTCGGCAGGTTTTCAGCTCTGTGGTCAGTTCCGCGATCCGGGCTCTTGTTGCTTCAGCACTTTGGAAATCTTCTTTTCTTATGTGCCGCTTCAGTTCATTTTTCAGTCCCGTGCGCTGCTGCGTCAAAGCTTCCACCTGCTTTTCCTTTTCGGCCTTATAGCCGGCAAGGGCCTCCACAGTTTCAATTCCTGTTTTGGCAAGGAAATCCGCCTGAGCAATGTATCTGTCGAGCTTTGTCACATCCTCACGCAAAAAAGCCGACACCTTTTTTACAGATGCCGGCTGATGCACGATGATGTGAAGCTCATAACAGTAATATAGGTACAGGGCGTAAAGGCCGGAGGCCTTCTTCGCTTTCTCCTTGTATTGGTAATAGGGCGCTTTCGTGTCCTCCGCCACCTCGGGGAAGGGCGTCTTGCGGCGGTAGTTGTTCTGAATCCGCTGCTTGATGGGATCCAGCTCGTAGTATTCACCCAGCTTGTCCAAGCGGAAGTTCTTCCCGCCGTCCACGATTCTTACAATGGGGTGGACCCTCGGCGAGCCCTTCGGCGTTTTTGTAATCACCTCGTAGCCCATTTCCTTCATGACACGCTGGAACTCACGCTCCGTAGTCGAGGCGAGGATCGCCCTGTCAATATCCTCGCGTATTCTGCTGCGCATGGTCGGCTTGCCGTTCTTTTCGGCCAGCCATTCTCCGTAATTGGTTCTGCGGTTGGCAGGGTACTCTATCACGGACATCTTGGCTTCCCGGCACAGCCGGTCGGAGACCTCCCGCATCCGTCTGTAATCCGCCGGTGAGTTATAGAACTTCTTACCGTCCACATCGGAAACGGAGTTTATGACGAAGTGATTATGATAATGCCCGGTGTTGCAGTGGGTAGCGATCACGACCTGAAAGCGGTCGCCCCATAACTCTCTGGCAAGGGCGACGCCAATGCTGTGTGCCGTATCTGCATCCACTTCATCTGCCTTAAAGGACTGATAGCCGTGATAGCAGGACCTGCCGCCCTCATTATGCATCAGCCGCTTTGTCTCCATGAACTCCTGCGCCGCCGTTTCCTCACTGTGGAGATGGAGGCAGGTGACATAGGCTCTTTTCTCGGTTTTCATTTCGTCGGCGGCATATTCCACCACGCCTTCGATTTCATGAAGCTCCGAGAGCTTTTCCTTGTCATGCGTTTTCTCCGGATTGCGGGCGTAATTGATAACCTTGTCCACCCGTCCTTTAATGGGCCAGATTGATGTAACCGCCATTACTGATAATCGGAGGTGTACGCATCAGACACCATTTTCGTGGCGGCTCTGATTTCCTCCAATCCCTTTCGAAACTGCGGCATATCCGGCACATTGGTGGTGTTGAATCTCTTCAAGGTCTGATCCAGATTGTACCCTGCCTGCCGCATGGCCCGAAGCAGCAGGGGAATATCCGCTGGCGGAGCTTCCTTAATTTCCTTATCGGCTACGCTGCGGCGAACAAAGCCGCCGATGGACAGCCCTGTTTTCTTTGCTTTTTTGGAAAGCACGGTCAGCTCGTCCTTGGTGAAGCAAACCTCCACTCTGCAATTTCTTTTTCTCAAAAACACTCATCCTTTCTGTTGGGGTTTCAGGGGCATTGCCCCAGACAAGCGGAATCTGTACGGACAGATTCGTTGCTTGTTAAGACAATGCCACGAGAACCCCATATTTCATTCTTGTTCTGTGTAGTTCAAATAGGCTTTTTCTGTTGAAACGGCAGTCCTAAATCTCACTCTTGTTCCTACGGGTCATCTGACAGACCGAAGAAAGTATCCCTGTTCATGTGGCTCCAAATTGATGCCACGGTGTATAAAGATAGCTGAAATTGGCTCCAAATTGATGCCATTAGAAGCTTTCGAGGAAATCCATGATGCTACTTTCGTTCTCATCAGATGCAGAATCCGTATCCGGCTCAAAAGGAATGTGGAGTGAAATATTACGAAGTTCTTCTGAAATAACCTTTCTCAAAAGAGCCTCAAGGGTCGAAAGCTTGTGTGCGGTATTGATTGAATCAATCACTTCTTTGTTGATCGGCCCACAGCTGCTGCTATGCAGCAGTTCCCATGCGTTTCTTTCATCTTCGATGTCCAAATTAAACCGGATGCTGATTCGCTTATAGCTCATTGTGGTGTTCCTCTCCTAAAGCTCAGCTCTGCGAGATATTCATACCCCTTCGCCGTGGCGCAGATGTCATCGTTGATGGTCACACGGGAAGCATCGTACACACCGAAGTTGCGGATCAGGCAGCTGCCGCCGCCGAGAACATACAGCCTCATCAGCTCCGGGTTGTACTCGTGCTCACGAAGTCTCTGAAAAATGCCCTCCACATAATCAGTGGCCGTGTCGGTAATGGTTTTCAGATAATCCTCCTTGATATCTGCCGTACCGAAGCGGAACACCC
>OIYO01000516.1_pt1 | contig 31151 bp, 30 predicted proteins | sample 1588191 | NCBI WGS metagenome assembly OIYO01 (sample SAMN03283275) | human gut metagenome | biome: human-associated habitat; material: feces | host: Homo sapiens | place: Peru | collected 2012 | reverse complement strand
CGCGGTCGAACTCGGCCTGAGCCTCGTCGCCGGCGCCGGCGCCGTGGTAGGTGTCGCACAGGTCGCGGCCCAGGGCGCGCTTGAGCTCATAGGGGTCGGCGGAACCGTCAGCCAGGGCGGCGTCGATCTTGTCGACCTCGGCTGGAGTGAGCGAGCTAGCCAGGCGGTAGTACTTGCCGATCATCTCGTCGGGGATGGACATGGTCTTGCCGAACATATCCTTGGGAGCATCGGTCAGGCCGATGTAGTTGCCGTAGGACTTGGACATCTTGCGCACGCCGTCGGTGCCCTCGAGCAGCGGCATGGTGAGCGCGATCTGCGGCTCCATGCCCATCTTCTCCATGAGCTCGCGACCAGCAAGCAAGTTGAAGAGCTGGTCGGTGCCGCCCATCTCCACGTCGGCCTTGATCTGAACGGAGTCGAAGGCCTGCATCACGGGGTACAGGAACTCGTGCAGGGCGATCGGCGTCTGGGACTGGTAGCGCTTGGTAAAGTCGTCGCGCTCGAGGATGCGGGCGACGGTGAACTTGGAGCACACCTGCAGCAGGCCGGCCAGATCCATCGACAGGATCCAGTCGCCGTTGTGCACGATGGTGGTCTTCTCGGGGTCCAGGATCTTCATGGCCTGGCTGACATAGGTCTCGGCGTTGGCCTCGATCTGCTCCTGCGAAAGCTGCGGGCGGGTGGAGTTCTTGCCCGAGGGGTCGCCGATCATGGTCGTGCCGCCGCCGATCAGGGCGATGGGCTTGTTGCCGGCCATCTGCAGACGCTTCATCAGGGTCAGGGCCATAAAATGGCCGGCGGTCAGGCTGTCGGCGGTGCAGTCAAAGCCGATGTAGAAGGTGGCTTTGCCGTTGTTGATGAGGTCGATGATCTCCTCATCGGTGATCTGAGCGACCAGACCGCGGGCTTTGAGTTCTTCGTAGAGAGTCATTGGGTTTTCCTCCTGTTTTGTGGGCAGAGGGAAACAAAAACGCCCTCTGCCAAAATAAATTTGGCAGAGGGCGAGAAGATCGCGGTACCACCTCTGTTTGCTGTTCCTTCACAGAAACAGCCTCACGAGTGCATGCCCCAGAGTAGGACGACACTCCTGCGTTTGTAACGCTCGCACGCGGCACAGCCTACTAGAGGAGACCCCATTCAGCCTACAGCTCCGGGAGGTATTTCCCCTGCTGCTCTGCATACCCCTTTCACCAACCGGAGTCTCTCTGGGCAGAGCGCTTCAAGGTACTTGTTCCCTTCAACGCTTTTCACGACTATTACTTTAACACACCGGCCCGGGATTGTCAAGCTTGAAACGTCTCTTTTTCGGCAAGTCCCAGCATCTCCCGCGCATTGGCACGGGACAGCTCGGTGACGTGGTCGCCGGAAATGATGTGCGCCAAGGCATCCACACGGCCCTCGGTATCCAACGGATGGATCTCGGTATAGGTGCGCTCGTTTGCAACATTTTTCTGGATGAGCAAGTGGCAGTCCGCCAGCGCGGCGATCTGCGCGGTGTGGGTGATGCAGAGGATCTGATGGTCCCTTGCGCTCTGTTTGAGCACCTCGCCGATGCGGCTTGCCGCCTTGCCCGAAACGCCGCTGTCGATCTCATCGTAGATGACGGTCGGCACGGCATCCTTATCGGCCATCGCATTTTTGATGGCCAGCGTGATGCGGCTCAGCTCACCGCCGGAAGCAATTTTTGCCAGCGGCTTGGGGGCTTCACCGGGGTTGGTGGAGATATAAAATTCCACGCTGTCCTGTCCGTGGCTCGCCAGCGGGCCGCGGGCATGACGAAGCGTCATCCGGACTCCCGGCATGTTCAGAAAATCCAGCGTGCCGGAAATGCGCTTGTTCAGCTCCTCGAAGGCTTTCAGGCGCGTCTGGGTCAGAGCCTCCGCTTTTTCGCGGGCAAGAACGTAGAGACGATGCTTTTCCGCTTGCAGATGCTCGGCACGCTCCTGCGAAAACTGGATGCGGTCCAGCTCTTCCCGCGCGTTCTGTCCAAAGGCGATGATATCCTCGACCGTGTCCCCATACTTGCGCTTGAGCTTATAGATCAGGTCGATACGCTGTTCGATCTCGTCCAATTCCGCATCGTTGGCATCGTAGGCATCCAATCGGCCGATGAGGTCCGCCGAAAGGTCTTTCGCCGTATAATAAAGGTCGAGCAGCTGGCCCGCCGCCGTAGAAAGGCCCTCGTCAAGCTGGGCCACCACGTCCATCGCATTGGAAGCTTCGCCCAGAAGGTCCACCGCACCAGGGGCATCGTCCCCACCCGACAAAAGCGCGTAGCTCTGCGAGATCCGCTCCCGAATAGTGGACGCATTCGCCAGCACTTTGCGGCGGGCGTCGAGCGTTTCCTCCTCACCGGGAGTCAGCGCGGCGTCCTCGATCTCCTGCACCTGATAGCTCAGAAGGTCGATCTTGCGTTGTTTTTCGGTTTCATCGGTGATGATGGCATCCAGCTCTTTTTTAACTTTGATCAATGCGCGGTAAACGCTGTAGTACTCCTGAAACTCGGCGTCGTTCTGAGCGTAGGCGTCCAAAATACCCTCGTGATGGGCTGGGTTCAGCAGACCCACCGAGTCGTGCTGGCCGTTGATATTGATGAGTCCCCCACACAATTCGCGCAGAATGGCCGCCGTGGCGGGCATCCCGTTGATGCGGCAGGTGCTTTTGCCCTCGGCGGTGATCTCACGGCTCAGGGTCAAAGCGTCCGAGCGCTCATACCCAGCCTTTTCCAAGCTGTCAAGGACGGCATCCGGCACATTTTCGAAGGCCGCACGGATCACAGCCTTCGCCGCGCCGGTGCGCACCAAGTCCTTGGAGGTCCGGTTGCCCAAAATTGCATTGATCGAGTCGATCAGAATGGACTTGCCCGCGCCGGTCTCGCCGGTGAGAACATTCAGGCCCTTTTCAAAATGCACGTTGGCTTTTTGGATGACTGCAACATTTTCAATTTGCAGACTGCTCAGCATGGTCGTTTCTCCCGCATTACTTCTGTCCGATGTGGTGGGTCAGCTCGGAGCAGATGGTTTTTGCATCCCGTTCCGAGCGGGCCACGATCAAAAATGTGTCATCGCCGGACAATGTTCCGACAACATTTTTCCATTTCAAAGCGTCAAAGACTTCGCACGCAGCGTTCGCCATGCCGGAGTAGCATTTGACAAGGACGATGTGTCCGGCAAAGTCCACACTGAGGACCGATTCGTGAAAGATCGTCTCGAACCGACCCTGAATTTTGGGGTTCAGTGCCTCGTTGTGACTGGAAACATAGCGATAGCCCGTACTCGTGGCAGCTTTGACCAGACTCAGCTCCCGAATATCCCGGGAAATCGTCGCCTGTGTGGCGTCGAACCCTTCCTTGCGCAGATACTCCAGCAGCGACTCCTGACGGCTGATCGGATTTTCTTGGATCAGGCGCAAAATCGTCTGCTGGCGTTCCCGCTTGCTTTTGGCATCCCCTCGGCTGCTGCGGCCCATAATGTTTCCCCCTTTTTCTGAATGTTACCGTCTGCCGCGAAGTTTCTGGTCGATGGCCTGAAACTGATCCGCTTTGCTGAACGTGATCAGCTGAACGATCTGGTCGCTCAGACGGACTTCCGCCGTCGCACCGGCCCGCAGAGAATAGCCCGCAGCGCCGTCGCAGCTGATGAACACTTCTTCATCGGCGACCTGCCCGACACAAATGTTGATCTTGCGCTCCTGCGCGAACACCATGGCCGGACTGGCCAAGCTGTGCGGGCAGATGGGCGTTACGACGACACCTTTCGTCTGCGAGTCCAAAATCGGGCCGCCCGCCGCCAGCGAATAGGCTGTGGAGCCCGTCGGCGTTGCAACAATTACACCATCTCCGCGATAGTGCTCGACTAGAATATCGTCGCAGTAAATGCTGAAGTCAATGGCTTGCTGCAAGCGGCCTTTGGTCATTACGACATCGTTCAGGGCGTGGCCCTCCCAGCTGTCGTCGCCGAGGACACGGACATAGAGCAGCATCCGGTTATCGAGCACGAAATCTCCGCGCGCAACGGCGGAAAGCTTCGTCTCCATCTCGTCAATCTCGCAGGTCGCCAGAAATCCACAGCGGCCGAGGTTGATGCCGAGGATTGGTTTTCGATATTCCAACGAAAGATTTGCCTCATGCAGGATGGTCCCATCTCCGCCGATGGTCAGGATGACGTCCGTTTTTTGCAGACACTCCTTCTGCGGCAGATACTGGACGCCCATGGTGTTGCACTCTTCCTGAAGCTCTGTCTGCATCAGAACCTGTGCACCGTGGGTGAGCAGAATTTGCGCGGCACGCTGCGAAATGCCATAGGCCATTGCTTTTCCGGGGTTTGGCGAAATGTAAACAGTCATCCGCCCTGCACCTCCTATCGAAGATTTCGATGCAACATTTTTAACAGTTCAGTGGTCCAGCGTCGAGTGGCTGGCCGCGACGACTTCCTTCGCCACGCTGTCGTCCAGCACCGAGGGTTCCTCGCTCTTCTGGACGAACATCAGATATTCGATGTTGCCTTCCGGGCCTTTGACGGGGCTGAAATCCAAGCCGCGCACCGCAAAACCGTTGGCGGCGGCATAACCCATCGCATTGTGAAGCACCTCGCAATGCGTGGCCGGGTCGCGGACAACACCGTTCTTGCCGACCTTTTCACGGCCCGCTTCGAACTGCGGCTTGACCAGACAGACGCCCATGGCGTCCGGGGTCGTGATGGCCTGTGCGACCGGGAAAATATGATGCAGCGAGATGAACGAGACATCAACGCTGAAAAATTCGATGGGTTCTTCCAGCACATCCGGGGTCACGTTGCGGATGTTGGTGCGCTCCATGTTGACGACCCGCTCGTCGGTGCGCAGTTTCCACGCCAGCTGGCCGTAGCCGACATCAACGGCGTAGACCTTGACCGCGCCGTTCTGAAGCATGCAGTCGGTGAAGCCGCCGGTCGATGCGCCGATGTCCATGCAGACTTTGCCCTTCGGCGTCAGCGGGAAGCACTTCATTGCCTTTTCCAGCTTCAGGCCGCCGCGGCTGACATAGCCGATGTCGTGGCCGCGCACTTCCACCTTTGCGTCCTCTTTGATCATCTCGCCGGCCTTGTCAACTTTCTGCTCGTTGACGAACACGACGCCGGACATGATCATGGCTTTGGCCCGTTCACGGCTCTGGATGAGTCCGTGCTGAACCAGATATTGATCCAATCGGATTTTCAAAATGCTGTTTCTCCTTTCACATACAGCTCCCGGATGGTCTGGGCCAGATGCGCGGCATCCAGACCCGTGGCTTCCTTGATCTGCGGAACGGTCGCATGAGGCAGACGCACGTCAGTGACCGCACGATGGATGTACGTTCCTCTCCAGCCAGCCTGCTGAAGGGCCATTTCGAAGTGTTCGCCGATGCCGCCGCATGCGACGCACTCTTCTGCGAACAAAATGACCGAATAACGCGAAATTTCACGAACTAGCTTATCTGTAAAGGGAAACACCTTTACAAGCTTGTAGACGTCACAAGGCAGCTTTTCGTCGCCCAAAAGTTTTGCTGCTGCGAGAACATCCGCCACTTCGTCTGCATAGCTGACCAGAACTGTCTTCGCACAGGGGGCGGTATAGAGATGATCGTACTCTTTTTCCGAGCAGCCATACTCCGCCAGCACGGCGCTTTCGCCGCCGCGCGGATAGCGGATGGCACGCGGACCCTGCATCGAATTGCTCACCAGCTTGGGCAGCCAGTAGCGCAGTTCGGCGTAGTTCGAGGGTGAGTAAATGGGGATACCGACCTGACTGAGGAACGCCGGGTCGTAAATGCCCTGATGCGTTTCACCGTCTGCCGGGACGAATCCGGCGCGGTCGATAGCCAGCACGACGTTTTCATTCAGAAGGTTCACGTCGTGGATGATCTGGTCATAGGAGCGCTGCAGGAAGGTCGAGTAGATGCAGACGACCGGGAGCATCCCCTGACTGGCCAGACCGGCCGCGAAGGTCACGGCGTGCTGCTCGGCCATGCCTACGTCAAAGAACCGCTTCGGGTGGGTGTGGGCAAAGAACTGCAAGCCCGTGCCGTACTTCATGGCGGCGGTGATGGCGCAGATCCTCTCGTTGGTCACGGCTTCCTTATTTAATAGGTTGCCGAACACGGTCGAGAACGATTCCTTCGGGGCCACTTCGGGGTCCTCCGGAATGCTGTTGGGGTCAAATTTCGAGACGCCGTGGAAGTTTCCGGGGTTGTCCTCCGCAGGAGCATAGCCCTTTCCCTTTTTCGTGACGACATGCAGGAAATGCGGACCCGGCTGCTTGCAGATGACCCGCAGGACCCGTTCCAGTTCCGGCTCGTTGTTGCCGTCGAAGGGACCATAATAATGGAAGCCCATATCTTCGAACATGGTCGAATGATACATGGCGCGGCGGACGATGGCCTTTCCGTTCCGGATGCCGGTCTTGAGCGGAGAACCCACGACCGGCACATGGTCGAGGAAGCTGCTCACGTTTTCCTTGGCATCAAAATAGCGGTTCGTCGTGCGCAGGTGCTTCAGATAGCGGGACAGCGCACCGACATTTTTGGAAATGGACATCTTGTTATCGTTCAGAATGACGATCAGATTGTCCAGATTTCCGATGTTGTTCATGCCCTCATAGACCATGCCGCCGGTAAAGGCGCCGTCACCGATCAGGGCGACCACCTGTCCCGGCTCGCCGCGCAGCTTTTTGGCCCACGCGATGCCGATGGCGATGGAAAGCGCCGTGTTGCCATGGCCGGAAATAAAGGCGTCGTGCTCGCTCTCATTCGGATTCGGGAAGCCGGACAGGCCGTCCAGCTGACGCAGTTTCGAAAACTCTTCCTTGCGGCCTGTCAAAATCTTGTGGGTGTAGCACTGGTGTCCAACGTCGAAAACGATCTCATCCTTTGGCGTTTCCAACACGCGGTGAAGCGCTACCGTCAGCTCGACTGCACCCAGATTGGATGCCAGATGGCCGCCGGTCTTTGATACGCTTTCCAGCAAAAATTCACGGATATCCGAACAAAGCTGTACGACCTGCTGACTGGACAGCTTTTTCAGATCGCTGGGCTGCGAGATCTTATCCAGCAAAGGAGAATTCATAGATTCACGTCCTTCTCACAATTCATAGTACGCGCGGGATCCACCCGCAGATGGTCTCAGGCCATCGGGTACAGCAGACCGACGATGCAGCCGACCGCAAAACCGGCCAGGACCTGCAGCGGCGTGTGGCCGACCATTTCCTTCAAATGCATGTTCTGCAGGAAGGGAGAATTTTTCTCGGTCACTTCGATCCATTGTTCCAGCATCCGGTTCAGCACCTTGGCCTGTTCGCCGGTCTCGCGGCGGACGCCCATGGCATCGTGCATCGTGATGATGGCCACGACCGACGCCACCGCAAAGATCGCCGAGTTGATGCCCTCGCTCCGGGCCGTTGCGATCACCATGGCGCAGACCGTTGCGCTGTGGGCGCTGGGCATTCCGCCGTCGCCCCACATCCGCTCCAGCTGGAACTTGCCCAGCAGGACGAAGTTGATGATCGTTTTGAGGACCTGTGCCACGAACCAGCTCAGGAGCGACACGGTCAAAATCTGATTCAGAGATAATACATCGCGGATCAGTTGCATGATAGGCTCACTTTCTTCTCTTTTTTAGCTCTGGCGCACGAGGAGTTCCCGGGCAAGCTGCTCGAGGAAGGCGCTCTTTTCGCCAAATTCTGCGCGCAGAGAGGCACAGGTGTCGTCGTTCAGCTTCCGTGCCAGCTCCATGGCTCCCTCCGCGCCATACAGGGTCACGAAGGTCGTCTTGCCGTTTTCGCTGTCGCTGCCGATGGGCTTGCCCAGCTGCTCCTGCGAACCGACGACATCCAGCACGTCATCGACGATCTGGAACACCAGACCGATGCCGTAGGCGTAGCCTTCCAGCTCTTTGCACTGGGTCTCGTTGGCCTGTGCGGCCGCCGCACCCATCTGCACCGCTGCATTGATAAGTGCGCCCGTCTTGTTGCGGTGGATCAGGCGAAGCTGCTCTTCGGTCGCGGCCAGTGCTTCGTATTTCAGGTCAAGCTCCTGTCCATAGACCATGCCGTGGCTGCCCGCACCCGCGCCCAGTGCACGCGCCGCGCGGACGCTGACGATGGCCGGGGCCGGAACGTTTGCGATCACGTTGAACGCCTCGGTCAGAAGCACATCGCCCGCCAGCATGGCCGTGGCTTCGCCAAATGCCTTGTGACAGGAGGGCTTGCCGCGGCGGAGATCATCGTTGTCCATGCAGGGCAGGTCGTCGTGGATCAGCGAATAGCAATGCAGCATCTCGACAGCAGCTGCAAACTGGTCCGCCGCTTCCGCATTGCCGTTCAGCATATCGCAGACAGCCAGCACCAGCACCGCACGGATGCGCTTTCCGCCGCCAAGCAGACTATACCGCGCTGCGCGGCAGACCTCTGACTCCTCCGGCAAAAACGTATCACAGGCAGCTTCCAATGCATGGTTGACCCGTGCCAAATAATCCTGATACTGCTTTGCGTAATCCATGGATATTCCTCCTTAATTGCTTTCGGTCTGCGGGGCGGGCTGGCGCTTGGCGTCGATCTCGTCCAACTGCAGCGAAGCTTTTTCCAACGTCGTGCGGCAATAATCGGTCAGCGATGCCGCTTCGGCATACAGTTTGACCGATTCGGCAAGGGTCGTTTCCGGCTGCTGCATCTGTTCCAGAATGGCTTCCAGCCGGGTCATCCCTTCCTCAAAGCTCTTCGGTGCTCTCATGGGGTCCCTCCACTTCATCCACGGTACACTGGATGCGATTTTTTGCGCCGCAAAGGGTCACGGTCTGCCCCGCACGCAGGGCGTCCGGCTCCAGAATGCGACCTTTGGCGTCCTGCACCATCGCGTAGCCGCGCGACAAAACGCCGTAAGGGTTCAGCGAACCCGCCAGCGCGGACGCATGGCGCAGACGAAGCTCCTTGGTCTGCTGCTGGGCCTGTGCCGCCGCATGGAGCTGCGCCGAAAGCTGCTCGACCTGCTGCTGACACTGGGTCAGGCGGGTCTGCATCTGCTCCCGCGAGAGGGGCTGTACCGTTTGTTCCAACCTATTATAGCATAAATTCCATCGGTTTTGGATAGAATCGTGAATATTTTCTTCCAAATTGCATAATTTCCGACTCCATTCGACGCGATCCGGCACAGCGATCTCTGCCGCCGCCGAGGGAGTCGGGGCGCGCTGGTCCGCCACGAAGTCCAAAATGGTAAAATCGATCTCGTGGCCGATGGCGCTGATGAGGGGCGTTTTGCAGTGGTAGGCAGCGCGGGCGATACGCTCCGCGTTGAACACCCACAGGTCCTCCCGGCTTCCGCCGCCGCGCGCGACGATGATCTCATCCACCTGCCCGCTGCGGTCCAGCCGGTCGATGGCGCTGGCGATCTCGTCCGCCGCTTCAAAGCCCTGCACATTGACCGGGCAGAGCAGCAGACGGACCGCCGGCCAGCGGCGTCCGATGACGTTCCGGATATCCTGCAGAGCGGCGCCGGTCTTGCTGGTCACCAGCCCGATGCACTTCGGGAACTGGGGCAGCGGCTTTTTGTGTTCCGCCGCAAACAGACCCTCGCGGTCGAGCTTGGCTTTCAGCTGTTCAAAAGCCAGCTGTGCCGAGCCGATACCGTCCGGGAACATGTCGTTGACGTAGACCTGAAACGCACCGTCCCGCTCGTACAGCGTGGCACGGCAGCGCACCACGACCTTCATCCCCTCTTCGGGGCGGAAGCCAAGCCGCCGCGCATCCGAGCGGAACATGACCGCCTTCACGCTGGCCATCTCGTCCCGCAGGGAAAAATAACAGTGGCCGCTTCTGGAATTCTGCACGAAATTTGCGATCTCGCCCCGCAGAGCGAGGTCAAACAGGACATCATTGACATCCAGAAGCGTCTTGACATACTGGTTGAGCGCTGAAACGGAGATCACTTCAGCCATAATCCGGCCTCCCGCGCGGCTAAGATGGACACGCCGATGGCGTTATCGCTGGAATACTGACCCGGGACGAAGTACACCTGCGGCAAGCGCTGCTGCACCCACGCGCGGATGACATCGCTGCTCATGACGCCGCCCGCGCAGACGACCGGAAGCCCGGGATATTCTTTCTGGGCCGCTTTGGTCATCTTGACGACGGTATCCGCCACGCAAAGCAAGCAATATTTGCAGACGTACTCCGGACTTTTGTCCGCCGCCAGCAGGGCGTTGCACTGGTTTTCCAGTCCGGAAAGGCTGCATTGCATCCCCTTGACACTAGACTTCGGCTTGATGGGTTCGTCGCACTGTCCGGCAAGGCGGGAGACTTCCACGCCCGCCGGGAATCCAAAGCCCAGCTTGACTCCCACCCGGTCCACGGCCTGTCCGGCGTAGAGATCGGTGCTCGTGCCAAGCGTTTCGATGTTCCGGACCTCGTCGCAAAGCAGCAGGTCGGTCGTTCCGCCGGAGATGTGGAAAAGCAGGACTTTCTGGCGGAACAGCTCCTCCCCTTTGGCGGCAAACAGCGCAGCGGCGGCGTGACCCTGCTGATGGGTCGTCCGGATGAGCGGGATGCCCCGCGCCTTGGCAAAGGCCGTGGCCGCGCTGACACCGGCAAGGAAGCAGGGCATATAACTTCCCTCGACCGGGCGCGGTTTTTGCGAGACGCCGACGGCGGAGATCCGCGTCAGCGGAAATTCCGCATCCAGTTCGTCCAGCATTTCGGGCAGCGCCGCGGTGTGGTGAAACAGGGCATCGCTCTGCCGAAGGCCCAGCTGACCCTCCTTGACCGGAAGAAACCGCTTTTTTGCACAAACAACCTCTCCGGCTGTATCAAAAACCGCCAGAGAGGTTGCATAGTTGCTTGTGTCGATGCCCAGTGTGTAGCGGCTCACAGTTCTTCGGACGCTACATCGTCGGCAGCATCCAGACCCTTTTCGCGGGCAACTGCGCCCAGCAGACCATTCACGAACTGATAATCCTCGTCTGCGCCGTATTTCTTGGTCAGCTCCACGGCTTCGTTGATGACGACGCCGACCTTTTTCTCGTCGCCGTACAGCATCTCGGCCAGCGCCAGACGAAGTACCGTCAGGCTGACGCGGGGCAGACGGGACATGGTCCAGTTGCGCAGATGGTCGCGGATGAGGTCATCGACCTCAGCAGAATGGTTGTAGTAGGCATTCAGCAGACGCTTGCCGAACACATCCACCGGATGTTCTTCATCCGTTTCTGCGTTGGTGGTCAGCGCCTCCTGCAGGGGCACATCGCCAAAGGTCTGCGAAAAAGCCAGCAGAAAGGCGTTCTCGCGGGCTTCACGACGAGGCAAAATATTTTCCATAGGTATTCCTCTCACTCTTATGCCTGTTCCTCTGCGGCAACCCCTGCAATGACGAGATTGACGCGGCTGACCGTCACGTTGGTCATGTTCTGGACGGCAGATTTTACGTTCTCCTGCACCTTTTCGGCCACGACCGGGATCCGCGCGCCAAAGGCGACGACGAGATTCAGGGTCAGCTCTGCCGTGCCGTCACGCATTTCGACCGTGACCGGCGGCTGGATGCTGGCGGCTTCCAGAAGCTCTTTCACTTTTTTGTTCTGCTTGCCGCAGGACACCTCAGAAACGCCCTCCACTTCCAGAGCAGCGCAGCGGGCGATCTTGGCGATCACCTCGGTGGAAATTTGCAGGGTCCCGCCATTAAGATCCATATTCTGTAAATCCATTCTATGGTCCTCCATTTGAAATGAACGTATGCTCATTCTTTTTATTTCCATCTTTCCAGGGGACATCCCCTGTCATTGAATGCTTATACTTATTATATCATAAACCGTACCTTAATTGCAATATTCTAGTTCATAATGCTCAAAACTCTTTATATTACATGCGCTCTCTGAAGAAAATGATTTGTTTCTTTTATCATGCAATATGCAGTACATTATAATTATGAACCGTTTACTGGTCGGTTGACAAATCCAGTGGCAGCCGATATAATCTTTCTCAAAGAGGTGAGCATATGAGAAAAAATCAGCCGGTCATTTATTATGTTATGCATAAAAATCGACGTGTGGCCAAAATCGATACGGTCGGACAGTGTAAGGTGTATTACAAAACTTTTATGCCTTATGATCTCGTTCTTGAAGAATCGGACGACATCGATGATCGATTGAATAATTTGGCTGTTTTTTATCATTGGTGTTCTTCCCGAATGCTTACTCTTGACCGAAAATATGCCAAAGAGATCTTGAACAGTATTGGCGCTTCGCAAAGTTCCACCGATAAAGATCGTGCGCAGATCGCGCTTTCCTACCACTGTTTATCTTTAACAGATGTTTACTGGGTCATGCAAAAAGGAAGCGATCTTTCATTTGAAAAGATCAATCTTTATCAAAACTCTCTTAGTAATTCATTCGTTGATATTGCGCTTCGCGGCCATCAAATGAGTGTCACAAATTCGTATTTGTTGGCAAACGATTTATCCACAAATGGCTGTTATCCAAAAGCATGGGTACGAGATGGAAGCAGCTTTTTGCTTTATAAAAACGGTGGTTCCGAAGTTGTTTTTCGTGAAGTTTTAGCAAGTAAAATTTGTCGATGCTTCAAATGCCATCAAGTTTTATACGAGGCCGAGAAATTCAACGGCGTTTCCGTATCCGCAAGCAAAATCATGTCGAATCAGGACTACAGTCTGGTTTCTTACGCTTCCTATGATATCTATTGTCTCAACCATGACTGGAATACGCTGGATCGTATTTTGCGGCTTGATGCATACGGATATTATATGATGAACATTTTGGATTACCTGATTGGAAATACAGATCGGCATCGCGAAAATTGGGGATTGCTTGTGGACAATCAGACCAATCGTCCTGTTCGGCTGCATGATCTGATGGATTTTAATTGTGCCTTTACAAGTTACGATTCATTGGAAGGAGCAAACTGTCTTACTGATGAGTTTCATCGCTTATCACAAAAAGAAGCCGCCATTCAGGCCGTAAAAAAGATCGGCCTAAATCAGATATCCGAAATCGATCCGACCATTTTCGAAGGTAATGAGCGGCTGTATCGTATGTTCGAGCAAAGATTGAGCTTTCTGCAATCGATATAATTTTCCATCAGTCTTTTGAACGAGGTATCAGCTTCCAAGCGGGAGCGATACCTCGTTTTTATGTTTTTCCAGGCTTTTGCAAAATGCGGCTCAGCTGGCACACCGCAAGGCAGCAGACGAAGAACACCAGCAGCAGACAATCCGGCGGAAGCCGCCGCATGAGCACGACGCGGTCCGGAAGCGTACGGAACACGTCCGCTTCCCCACCCGGCAGCAGCAGAAAGAAAAGCGCCAGCGAGAGCGGTAGGTGGAGCAGACGCCCCCGATACAGAGGCCGAAGGGTCATTTGCGGCGGGCAGAGGGTGCGCACCTGCAGCATGACCGAAAGCCCCTGCACGCTGAGCGCCGCGCAGCACAGATAGCTTCCCCACCGTCCCGCGCGGGACGCGAGGTCGCAGCCGGAGCAGACCTCGAGCAGGATGGCGCAGAGCGTCCCCGCAGGAGACGGCAGAAGTTCCCCCGCGCCAGCGGCGAACATTCGGAAAAAGAGCACGAAGCCGCACAATTTCACATAGGATATGGCCGCATTCGCAAGGATGACGTCAAGGTGCGGAGGGTCCGGCGGCGGAGCTTCTTTTGGGGCGGCGGGCAGATCTTTGACCGAGAGACGGCACAGCAATGCTGCCGTCAAATAGCCCGCCAAGACCTGCGAAACAAACAGCAGAACGCCCAATTTCATGCTGTGCAGAAGCGTCTGCCCGACGGTCAGGATCACAAACGACGGCCCGGAACAGACACAGGCCGGGAGCAGCGCATCCGCTTCCTGCGCCGAGAGCTGGCCCGTCCGCACAGCCTGTGCCGCCGCATGGGCCGCAGGGGCAAATCCGCCGAAAAAGCCGATCATCAGCACCCGGGCCGCGCAGAGACTTCGGACCCCGATGAGCCGCGCCAACGGGCGGAACGGCAGGGCCAGCACATCGCTGGCCCTGCACTGGATCAGCAGCGACGACACCACCAGAAACGGAAACAGCGACAGCAGCAGCGGCCCGCCGCAGAGCGCAAGCCCTTCGGCAAGCGCCTTTGCGCAGGTCTGCGGCGCGGCAAACGGCAGCACGCCGACCAGCACCGCCAACAGAAATACTCCGATTTGATACATACACACGCCCTCCACTTCCATATATATGAAGCACAGGCCACCAGTTTGCACGGACGCAGGGAGGGAGCAGGCGTGAAAAAGAAACGAAGCGGTCGGCTTTCCCTGCTTGGCTGGATGCGGCGGATGTTTCGCCAGCCGCCGCAGGGATTTTACGGTCAGCCGTCGGTCTATCTCAGCGGCGACCGGATGGAGATCGAACATTTCCGGTCCATCCGGACCTACGACGACGAAAAGCTTTGTCTGGAATTTCCGCGCGGGCAGTTCACGGTCTACGGCGACGAGATGCGGATCGAGACGCTGACCGCCCACCGCATCACCCTGCGGGGAAAGTTTCTCCGCACCGATTTTTCCAGCGGTTAGGAGGTGGACGCCATCGAGCTTTCTCTGCTTTGGGCCGGTGTGCGGTTCTGCGCACAGAACGGCGACTCGGACGGGCTGTTGTCCGAAGCCGCCCGCACCGGGCTGCATCTCACGGCCATCACTCCCCTTCCCGGCGGATTTTCAGCGCGGTGTGCCGCATGGCGTTACCGGAAACTGGCCGCGCTGGCCCGCAGACGCCGCGTCCGACTGCGCATTCAGAAGCGCACCGGGCTGTATTTCGCACTCCGGCCTTTTCTGCGGCGGCGCGGGCTATGGGTAGGCATTTTTCTGTTCACACCGCTGCTGCTCTGGTCGCAGAATTTCGTCTGGGCCGTGGATGCCAGCAGCCTTTCGGTCGGGCAGCAAGCGCGGACAGCGGCCATTCTGCGGGAGACCGTCTCGCTGATGCCGGGGGCGCTCGTCACACAGGAAACGCTGACGGCGGGCGAATATGCCCTGCTGCAGAGCGGCGAATTTTCGTGGGCCAGTCTGAATTTTCTGGATGGACGGCTCGTTGTGGAAGCGGCCGCCGCAAAGCCTGTGCCGGACATCGCCGCAGGAACGATGCAGGGTGTTTTTGCCAAAGTTGCCGGGACCATCGTGCGGACCAACCTCACCAGCGGCACGATGCTGGTCACGCCCGGGCAGACCGTCGAAGCCGGACAGCCGCTCATCGGAACGGCACGGACCGAGCGGGACGGAACGCTGATTTATGAGCCAGCCGCCGGGGCGGTTCTGGCGCAATTCGACTGGGAAAACCAGCAGGAAGAAGCGCTGGTCATTTCTGCAAAGCGTCTGACGGGGCGGACCTTCTGCAAGCGGAAACTTTCCTTCGATGGAAAGAGCATTTTGCTCCCGGGATGGAGAAGTTTTTCGGAGGAGACCGCACTGGAAAGCACCCGGCATGTGCAGCCGGAAATTTTCGGGCTGAAGCTTCCCTATTCCATCGAAGAAACGACCTTTTATGAGCAGACAGACGAGGAAATTTCCCGCACCGAAGAACAGGCAATTTCACTGGCAACTCTGCACAGCTTGCAAGCACTCTGGGAAGCCTATCCGGATGCCGAGATCGTGGCCAAAAAGGAAGATATCGTTTTGGAAAACGAGGTGCTTCATTACCGGGTCGTTTATACCATCATCGCAGACATCACGACGAACTAAAAGACGGCAGAGGGTGCGAAACTCTCTGCCGTCTTTTGCTTATAATTTGAGCTTTTGCAAGGCATCCTTCTGCTGCTGTTTGGCAGCTTTACCGTACCACAAGTTTGCACACTCCAAATCTTTGGACACAATGATTCCGTTTTCATAGAACCATCCAAGATTGAATTGTGCATCACGGTCATTATGCTGTGCGGCACGCTCTGTCCAATAGAACGCGCGTTCTAAATTTTTTGGAACGCCATAGCCTTCCAGATAAAAATATCCTACCTGACATTCCGCCAAGGGATACCCCTGTTCTGCAAGTTTCAAATGCCCTGCAAAGCATTTTTCGTATTGTCCCGTCGCCCAGTACTGTTCAATCAATGCGTTACACGCATCATACTCTTTGCAGGGCTTGTAATAATCAGACACCTTCGATTTCCTCAGCCGACTGCTTGTCCACAGCCTTTTTGACCAGCTCGTTCAAGTCGAACTGATACTTGGTATGGCAGAAGTGGCAGACGACCTCACAGTTGGGGTCCTCGTCGCGGAGCTTTTCCAGCTCCTTGCGGCCAAGGCTGAGCAGCATCTCTTCGGTGCGCTCGTGGCTGCAATCGCAATGATAACCCACATCGCGTTCGTCGAGGACGTTAGGGTCAAAGCCCTTCAGGGCCAGCTCCATCATGTCCTCGGGCGTCTTGCCCGCACGAAGCAGCTCGGTGACGGAAGGCATCGCCGCGATGTTCTGTTCCAGCTGGGTGATCTCGGCGTCGGTCGCGCCGGGAAGCAGCTGCAGCAGATAGCCGCCCGCACAGGCAATGGTCAGGTCCTTGTCCACCAGAACGCCCAGCGCGCAGACGGTCGGGACCTGCTCACTGTAGGCATAGTAGCTGGTCAGGTCCTCGGCGATCTCGCCGGACACCAGCGGGACTTGGCCGACGGTCGGCTCTTTCTGCAAGCGGTTGTCGCGGATGACGGTCAGCACGCCGTTCTTGCCGACGGCCCCGCCCACATCCAGATGGCCGTTCTCCTTGAGCGGAAGCTCGACCAGCGGATTATCGATGCAGCCCTTGACGTTGCCCGTGCCATCGGTGCACGCAATGACGACGCCCGCAGGGCCGCCGCCCGAAACACGCAGGGTCACGGTGTCCCGGTCGTCCTTGAGCATGGAACCCATCAGGGCCGCACCCGTCAGCAGACGGCCAAGGGCCGCGCTGCAGGTGGCGCTGGTCTTGTGGAGCTGCTCGGCTTTGCGGACGATCTCGGTGGAATCGATGCCGCAGAACACGACGCCGCCGTTTTCCGACAGGCCGCGAATCAGATTTGACATATTATTTTTCCTCCAGTTGGGTATACTGCTTGACGGCACAGAAGAAATAGCGCTCGCTCTCCTCGGTCAGAGGGCCGAACGTCTCGCCGTCGCAGACACTTTCCAGCGCAAAGCCGTGTTTTTCCAGCGCAGCGCGGATGGTGTCGAGGTCGTAGGTGTACTCGTAGAACTGCTCGTGGAAGTGCTCGCCCGTCTCCTGATAGTCGATGTCCACGGTGATCTCCACCCGGCGGTTCCCGGCGTCGTAGTGGTTGCGCCAGACGCAGCCGGCGTCCTCTTCCTCAAAGGTGAACTCGTTGTCGCCCAGCACGTTTTGGTGCTTATAGGGGGTGTTCATGTCGAAGAGGAACAGTCCCCCCTCTTCCATGAAGAAGCCCGCGTTGGCAATGGCTGTGTCGAGGTCCGGGATGTGGTTGAAGGTATCGAACGTGGACACTGCACCCCGGATGGTCCCGTAGAGATCGAGCTTGAGCAGGTCCTGCTGCAGCAGCAGAAGCTTGCCGGAAAGGCCCAGCTGCTCGGCCTTGTCGCGGACGACGCAGAGCATCTCTTCCGACTGGTCGATGCCGATCATATCATAACCGGCCTGTGTCAGCATGAGGGTCAGCTCGCCGGTCCCGCAGCCGAGATCGGCCAGAATGCCGTCCGCGATGCCGTGGGCCGTCAGCTCCTTGTGGATGTGCGCATACAGGGCATCGTAGTCGGCTTCGCCGTTGAATTCATCGTAGAAATAGGCAAATTCATTATACGCCATCGTTTTACTCCGCATCCTCTTCCGCGACTGCCGCATTCAGGACTGCCTGCAGTTCCGGGATGCCGTAGCCGTTTTCGCCGCTGGTCAGAACGACCTTCTGGCAGCCATAGGGCAGACAGATTTTTTCGAAATCCTCCAGCGTTTTGGCCAGCTGGCTCTTTTTCAGCTTGTCGGCCTTGGTCAGCGCCACGATGAAGGGGACCTGATGATAATGCAGATATTTGAGCATCTGCAGATCGTCCGCGCTGGGCGCATGGCGGCAGTCGATGAGCTGGACCAGCAGCGTATGATGGCGGGGCGCTTCGAAGTAGCTGTTGATCAGGTCATCCCAGCGCTCCCGGTCGGCGTTGCTGACCTTAGCGTAGCCGTAGCCGGGCAGGTCCACAAAATAGCAGTCGTCCACCGAATAGAAGTTGATGGTGGCCGTCTTTCCCGGCGTGCTGGACACGCGGGCCAGATTTTTGCGGTTGCACAGCTTGTTGATGAGGCTGGATTTGCCCACGTTCGAGCGGCCCGAAAAGCTGAGTTCCGGGCGGTCGCTCTCGGGCAGCTGGCTGGAGATGCCGTAGCTTGCGATGAAATCCGCTTTGTTATAATTCATAGATGCGCTCCTTTTCAGCAGACCGCACCCGGCTTCGGCTTTTCTGCCGTCTGGGGCAGAGCCGCAGCGTCCGCCGCAGACTTTGCCTTTTTGCCGGAGTGCGAGTGGCGGGCAGCGGTCGTTTTGGGCTTGAGCAGGGCGGCGTTGAGCACCTGTGCCAGATTGGACATAGGCAGGAACTGGATGTTCTTCTTCACCTCGTCGTCCACCTCATACAGGTCCGAAACGTTGTCCTTCGGGATGAGGACGGTCTTCATCCCCTCGCGGTAAGCTGCCATACTCTTTTCGCGCAGACCGCCGATGGGCAGCACGTTGCCGTGCAGGGTGATCTCGCCGGTCATGGCGACGTCGCCGCGCACCGGGATGCCGGACAGGCAGGACACCAGCGCCGTGGTCAGCGTGACGCCCGCACTGGGGCCGTCCTTGGGCACAGCGCCTTCGGGGGCGTGGATGTGCAGGTCGCACTTCTTCAGGCGCTCGGGGTCGATGCCGTATTCGTCGGCGTGAACGCGGACGTAGGTGACGGCCAGCTGGGCGCTCTCCTTCATGACATCGCCGAGGGAGCCGGTGACCGTGATCTTGCCGCTGCCGTTGTCGATGACCTGCACTTCGATGGGCAGAGTCTCGCCGCCGATGCTGGTCCATGCCAGACCGTTGGCGATGCCGACAGCGTTGGTGCGATTGAGGAAGTCCGGCTTGACCAGCTTGGGTCCGAGCAGCTCTTCCAGATTGGAACCGGTGACCGAGAAGCTCTCCACCTCGCCGGACGCGATCTTCCGGGCACACTTGCGCAGGACGCTGGTGATGGTGCGCTCCAGATTGCGGACGCCGGCTTCGCGGACGTAACCGTCGATCATGCCGTAGAGGGCGCTCTGGGAGAAGGTGACCTTTCCGGTCAGGCCGCACGCCTTGAGCTGCTTAGGGACCAAGTGCTTCCGGGCGATGTTGTACTTTTCGACGCGGGTGTAGCTGGGCAGCTCGATGACGTCCATGCGGTCGCGCAGCGGACCGGGGATGGCGCCGAGGTCGTTGGCCGTGGTGATGAAGAGCACATGGCTCAGATCGAACGGCATATCGACGAAATGATCGTTGAAGGTGGCGTTCTGCTCCGGGTCCAGCGCCTCGAGCAGAGCCGCCGCCGGGTCGCCGCGGAAGTCGCCCGCCAGCTTGTCGATCTCATCCAGCAGCATGAGCGGGTTCGAGCTTTTGGCCGAGATCATCGCGCTGATGATCTTACCCGGCATCGCGCCGATGTAGGTCCGGCGATGGCCGCGGATCTCGGCTTCGTCGCGGACGCCGCCAAGGCTGAGACGAACATACTTTCGGCCCAGACTTTCGGCGATAGAACGTGCGATACTGGTCTTGCCGACACCCGGAGGGCCGACAAGGCAGATGATCTGGCCCTTGACGTCCGGGGCCAGCTTGCGGACGGCCAGCACTTCCAGAATGCGGTCCTTGACTTTTTTCAGGCCGTAGTGGTCACGGTCAAGGATGCGCTGCGCCTTGGCGATATCGAGGTCATCCTCCGTGAAGGTGTTCCACGGCAGGTCCAGACAGGTATCCAGATAGGTGCGGATGACCGTGCCTTCCTGATTGCTGCTCTGCATCCGGGACAGGCGGTCCACTTCCTTCAGAAGCTTTTTCTCGCACTCGGGCGCAAGGTGCAGCTCGGTGATCTTCCGGCGGTACTCCTCGGCTTCGGCGGTGGTGTCGTCGTCCTCGCCCAGCTCTTCGCTGATCATGTGCAGCTGCTCGTGCAGGTAGTAGTCGCGCTGGTTTTTGTCCATCGCTTCGTCCACTTTCTGCGCGATCTCCTTATCGATCTCGAGCATCCGGCGCTCCCGGTGCATCCGCTCGACCAGCAGACGCAGACGGCCCAGCAGCGTGCCCTCTTCCATGATGGCCTGTTTGTCCTCGAAACGGAACAGCAGGTTGGCGGGGATGTACTCGCACAGGAACGCCGGGTCATTGTTGGAGTTCACCGCGAACACGACGTCCTTGCCGATGCGGGGGTTCAGGCTGAGCAGCTCGTCGAAGCTCTTTTTCACATTGCGGAGCAGCGCGTCGGCTTCGGCTTCCTCTTCCGGCTTGCAGGGGCGCACCGGCGTGGGGCGCACGGCTGCCAGCAGGAAGCCGCCGTCCGTGTCCATCTGGGTCAGCTTGGCGCGGTACTTGCCCTCGACCAGAATGCGCACGAGGTCGTTGGACACCCGCATGACCTGCTTGATCTCGGCGACGACGCCGTAAGTATACAGCTCATCCTCCGAAGGGTCGTCTGCCTTCATGTCCTTCTGGGCGACCAGAAAGACGTTGGAATGGTTGCTGACCGCCCATTCGACGGCGGCGATGCTCTTTTCGCGGCCCACTTCGAAGTGGAGCAGGTTGTTCGGGAACACGACAAGTCCCCGCAACGCGATGGCGGGCAGATGCAGGGTATTCCGCTCTACCCGGACCGTAACTTTTTCAGACATATGCAATACCTCCCGGTCTGTCCGTGGATGCGCGTCACCCATCGGGCAGTCGTTGAATGTCAGGAAATGATCATTTGATTGGAATTATTATATCGGATTCCGGCCGTGGTTGCAACTCATTCTGCGCGATTCTCGCGGGTGTTGTACCCCAGACGCCCCAACGCGGGCAGCAACGCACGCAGGGTGACCGACGTGAGCATGCCCATCACGAGGCCCAGCACCAGCATGACCGGCGCATAATAGAGCGAGACGGCCGTGGACAGGATGACGCTGGCCCCCAGAAGCTGGCCGATGTTATGGAACAGCGCGCCGCAGACCGACAGGATGAACCATGTCGGGCGGACCGGCAGATGGTAGTACAGCAGCCACATCACCAGCAGCGACAGCAAGCCGCCGCACAGTGAGAGGAAGCCCGCCGTCCAGCCGGAGACGAGAAAGACGAACAGCGCCTTGAGCACATCGAGGATCAGCGCCTGTTTCGGCCCCATGAAGAACAGCGCATACATCACGACGATGTTCGCCAAGCCCAGCTTCATTCCCGGCAGAAGCCCCGGGATGACCAGCGTGCCCTCGATGAACGAGAGTGCCATGGCCAGCGCGAACAGCAGCCCCGAAAGGGCGATGGTATGCGTTTTGGAATCTTTGCGGCGGTTCGTCATAAATGCCCTCCCTTATGACTGCTCTTGCTCGTACTGCTCCTGCTCTTCCATGGCCTTTTCCCATGCGGCAAAAAGCTCTTCCTGATGGAAGCGCAGATCAGCCAGCTCGTCGCTCTTTTCCCGCAAAAGCTGCGGGTCGTTGTAGACCTCCGGCGAGTTGATCTCGTTGTCGAGTTCGACTTCGCGCGCACCGCACGCTTCCATCTCGTCCTCACAGGCCTTGATCTTGGCGCGAAGCTCGGCGCGGCGGCGGCGCTGTTCCTTGCCGTAGCCCGCCTTGGCCGGTTCCGAAGATTTTTCCGGCTGGGCGGCGGCAGGAGCGCTGCGGCCCATCAGGGCGTCGTAGCTGGGATAGAGAGTTGCCTTGCCGTCCTCGAGATACAGGATGGGGCAGCCCAGACTGTTCATGAGGTGGCGGTCATGCGTGACCATCAGCAGCGTGCCGGTGTAGGCCATCAGCGCTTCGGTCAGGTTCTCGCGGGTGTAGATGTCCAAGTGGTTGGTCGGCTCGTCGAGGAAGAGCAGATTGGGCCGTTCCAACACGATCTCAGCGAAGCGCAGACGGGCCAGCTCGCCGCCGGACAGGGCTTCGCAGGACTTGAACACCGTCTCGCCCCGGAAGCCCAGCTTGGCCAGATGGCTGCGGACTTCCAGTTCGGTCATGCGGGGATATTTGTTCCAGATGACGTCGATGACGCGGCCCTGTCCCAGACGGTTCTGCTGCTGGGCAAAGATGCTGGGCCGTGCGCCCGTGCCCAAGCGGACCATGCCGCCGGAGGGGCGGCGCTTGCCGTCCAGCACCTGCATCAGGGTGGATTTGCCCGCACCGTTGGGGCCGGCGATGACCAGCCGTTCGCCGCGGCAGACCGTGTAGGTGAACGGTTCCAGCAGGGTGCGCTCGCCGATGCGGATGGTCAGATTCTTCATCAGGACCAGCTCGTTCCACGGCTCGACGTCATATTCGAACCGGAACTTGAGCTGGTTCGTCTCGTCCTTGGGCGCTTCGGTGATCTCGAGCTTTTCCAGCTGTTTGCGGCGGCTCTGGGCCATCTTGGTGGTGGAAGCGCGGACCAAGTTGCGGTCCACATAGTCCTGCAGCTTTTCGGCCAGAGCCACGTCGGCGTCGTGCTGTTTCTGGCGCAGGGTGTCGGCGGCTTCCTTCTGGGGCAGATAGGCCGAGAAGTTGCCCTTGTAGGTCGTCATGGTCTGGAACGAGACTTCCCATATCTTCGTACAGACGTTATCGAGGAAATAGCGGTCGTGGCTGACGACCAGCACCGCACCGGAATAGCCCTTGAGGTAATTTTCCAGCCATTCCATGGTGGCGAAGTCGAGGTGGTTGGTCGGCTCGTCCAGAATCAGGACGTCCGGCTTTTCGAGCAGCAGTTTGGCCAGACGGAGACGGGTCAGCTCGCCGCCGGACAGGACCGCGATGTTCTTGGTCCAAGTGTCCTGCGCGAAGCCCATGCCGGACAGCACCTTTTTGATGTTGACGTCCATATTGTACCCATCGGCTGCGTCGATGATGTTCTGCAGGGCGTCGTGCTGTTCCAGAAGGGCCGTGTCCTCCGGGGAAGCCGCCATTCTGCGCTCCAAGATCTGCATCTGCGCCATGGCGTCCAGCACATGGGCGAAGCAGGAGCGCATCTCGCCATAGATATCCAAGGTCGGGTCGAGCTTGGCGTTCTGTTCCAGATAGCCGAGGGTGACGCCGTGGGTCACGCTGAACTCGCCCTCATAGTCGGTATATTCGCCGGTCAGAATTTTCAGAAGGGTCGTTTTGCCCGCACCGTTCTGGCCCACGATGCCGATGCGGTCCTCCCGCTCGACACTGGCCGTCACATCATGCAAAACGATCTTTTCGCCAAAACTCTTGCCCAGTTTTTCCAAATGTATCAGCATCGTTTTTCATCCAATCTTTTGTGTAACCTTGCCGCACAGCGCATGTAGCTTACTGCTGATGGCGGCGGTTCTTCATCCCGAGGTTGGCCAGCTCTTCCGGCTCCATGACCAGCGGATACAGCTCCTCGAGGTTTGCGATCTCATAGGTGGGGCAGACTTTGCCCGGATTTTCGGCATGGTGAGGGTTGTACCAGCAGGTATCCAGTCCCGCGTTGACGCCGCCCTGCACATCGCTGGACAGGCTGTCACCCACCATCAGGACATGCTCGCGGTTCTCCACGCCCAGCGAACGAAGCGCTGCATCGAAGATCTTGCGGTTTGGCTTCTCGCTGTCCATCTTTTCGGAGACGAACACGTCCTCGACGAAGTTCAGCAAGCCGGACTCGGCCACGCGGCGGGACTGGACCCGGTCGAAGCCGTTGGTCACGACCGCCAGCGTTGCCACCTCGGACAGCTCCTTCATCACGTCCAGCACATTGGGCGCGGCGAGGTCCGGGTGGGTGGACAGCTGGTCCAGATAGAAGCGGTTCATCTCCGCGCCGCTGCCGGCGGCATCCACCGCCTTGAGGAAGCGGGTGAAGCGCTCGTTCATCAGCTTTTCGCGGCGGATCTGCCCTTTTTCCAGCTGACGCCACAGCTCTTCGTTGATGGTGCGGTAGGTCTGAACGGTCTCCGCGTCCGGCTCGATGCCGTAGTTGCGAAGGGTGTCGGCCAGCGCCTTGTTTTCCGCCGCGTCAAAATCCAGCAGCGTATTGTCCGCATCGAACAGGATGCAATAGTATTTTGCCATATCAGTTACCCCTCTCTCATGGTCCGGCCCGCAGGGGCTTGTCCCCTTTTGCCGGAGCCGAAGTATTCAAATCAATAAGACAGCGAGAAGCCAGCCCCGCCCAGGCAGAGCTGGCTTCGCCTTATTCTTGGACGATTTCGTACGTCTCGTCGTCGGTTTGTTCCGGCTGATTCTCCTCGCAGCGGGATGTGCCGCCGCAGGGATCCTCCGGACACTTGGGCATCTCGGATTCCAAGACGCCGTTTTCTACGTTTTCCCAGTCCATCTCGTACCAGTCCACGCTGCCGTCGGTGACGTCCTCTTCTCCGGGCAAGCCCGGAATACGAATATCCTCACAAAACATCTGTGCTCCCTCCTTCTGCCCAGCCTATGCGGCCGGACGGAAAAAGGTTAGCGGCTGGCGGATTCCTCGGTCGTTTCGCTGGAAGCGGGCAGGTCGTTCTCCGCGTCGGAAGAAGAACTGCTCTCGCTCTTGGAGGAAGCTTCCGATTTGGACTCTGCCTTGGATTCCGAAGCGGACTCGGATTTGGACTCGCTCTTGGAGTCAGATTCAGACTTCGACTCGCTTTCCGAGGTGCTCTTGGACTCCGACGCACTGGATGCAGAGCTGGAAGAGTGTTCCGAACTGCTGCTGGTGCTGTGGGAGCTGCTCGAACTGGAAGAACTCGTGCTGGAACTGCTGCCGGAAGAACTGGAGGAATTGGACTCCGTTTTCTCCTGCGAGCTGCTGGATGTACTGCCGGAAGACGAACTTCCGGAAGAGGAACTGGACGAGCTGCTGGATGCGGCTTCGCCCGTGACGGCCAGGGTCAGCGTGTTGCTGGTCACCTTGCAGTCGTTGTAGGTGACGACCGCGTAGATCTTATAGCTTCCGTTCGTGACCGAGGACGCGGGAACGGTCACCGTCGTCTGGCCCGCAGCGGCCTTGACTTCTTCGCCGTTGGCGTACCAGCGCAGGTTGTCGCTGCTGGCGTACTTGCCGCTGAGCTTTGCCTTGAAGATATAGGAGTTGCCGAACAGGCCCTTACCCTCGCTGGAAATTTCAACGGAAACAGCCGCGAACACGGCGGTGACGTCGAGGTTCTGCTTGAACTTGGAGTCGGTGCGGGTGCGGTTCGTTTCGCCGTCGCTCCACTTGACGAACACATGGCCTTCCGCCGGGACGGCCGTGACCGTGACGGTCTGGGACGCATCCGTGACCGCGTAGGTGAGCGTGGTCTTTCCGGAATCGCTGCCAGAGGTCAGCGTACCGCCGCCGCTCTTTTCGACCTGATAGCGGGCCTCATAGTGGACGGCCTCGGCTTCGGACGAGCTGCTGGCACTCTCGCTGGCAGCTTCCGAACTGGGAGCCTGAACCGCAGAGCTGGGGTTTGAGACATATTCCAGCGTGCGGGTCGGGATGTTGTTGGTGTCGGGGCGGCGGTCCTCCGTCTCGTAGGCGTGGGTGCGCAGGTAGTTCAGGACGGCCTTCAGGCCCGCGCTCTTGAGGTGGATGTCGCCGCTGGTGTAGTAGTCGGCGATGCCGTAGCCGTCCTCGCCCTTGAGCACCTCGGCGGAGTTCAGGAAGCGGACGCCCAGCTGCTCACACATCGAGAGCAGCGCCATGTTGAAGTCGTCGATCTTGGCCTGATCCATGTGCGGATAGGTCGAATGGTCCGCCGGGATGGGCGGGACCGTGTTGACGATGATATCCGTGTAGGGATAGCTGGCCTGAATGGCCTGGATCAGGGCGGTGTAGTTGCCGATGAAGGCTTCGGTATCCATGCCGTTGTCGTTCGTGCCCAGCGTGATGAGCACCCGGCGGGGCTTCATCATCGCCACGGCCTGTGCGATGGTGTAGGTGTTGGTATCCTTCTTAAAGGTAACGATGCCCTCATTCAGCGCCACCTGCGTGCCGATGCCCTCTTTGGCGCAGAACTGCTGCAGAGAGATCAGGCCGTTGTTGTACAGGCGGACCGTGTTGGAATCGCCGATGAACAGCGTCTCGTCCTGATAGGTCTGGCCCGCGTCGGCGGTCTCGGTCAGAAGAGCGGCGGAGGTGTCGTCGATCTGGTAATGATCCGACAGGTCGCCATCGTCCTCCACGGGTTCGGTGGTGGAGCTTGCGTCGGGTACGGTCGGCGTCTCAGCCTTGCCCCGCTTGAGCAGCGTCAGGGTGATGCCAATGGTCAGCAGCGCTGCCAGCCCGCACACCACGCAGACCAGAACGGCCTGCCGCTGCAAAGGAGTCATGGATTGCTTGTCCGATTGTGTCCTACGATTCATGTTATTCACCCTTGTTTTTCAAGATCATTCCGGTCAGCCGTTCAGCAGCTGGTCGGCGAGGGAGCCGCAGCTCTCGGCAAAGAGGACGGGATGGAACGGTTCCAGTTCTTCCCGGCTGCCATAGCCGTACAGCACGGCGGCGGCATCCAGATGGCAGTCCGCTGCACCGCGCATGTCGTCGTTGCGGTCGCCGACCATCAAGACCTTTTTGCCCTTGGCGCAGGGCTGCTCGAGCACATAGCGGACGACATCCGTTTTGGTGTCGCGCGTTTCGTCCATCGACGCGCCGCCGATGAAGTCGAAATACTGTGCCAGACCCTTTTCTTTCAGGATGGGGGTGACAACGTCGGTCGGCTTCGAAGTAGCCGTGCAGAGCACGAACCCGGCGTCCTTCAGGCGCTGCAGCATCGCGGCAGCTCCCGGATAGGGGGTTCCTTCGTGGCTGCCCTTGGCCTCGTAGCTCTTGCGGTAAAGTTCAGTAGCTTCCTCGATCTTGGCCGGGTCGGTGAAGTGCTCGCCGAAGCTGCGGCGCAGCGGCGGGCCAAGATACCGGCGCAGATTGACGCCGGTGATGTCCACGCCCATGGTATGGAACACCTCTTCCAGTGTATTCAGAATGCCGGGAGCGGAATCGATCAGGGTCCCGTCCACATCAAATAAGATCACGTCATAGTGTTGCAAGGCTCTTTTCCTCTCTTTCACACATATACAGTGTATAGTATAGCACAGATTTCGGCATTCAGCAATTCCGACAAATCATTTTATGCAGTTTGTTCATAGAATGGCCACAGAAAACGAAAAAAGCCTGCCCAGCAGGTGTGGACAGGCGCAGACAAGCGGGCTGTTACTCCGCCGAAGCGGTGGTCCCGGCGGAAGGATAATAGAGGTTGTTCGAGATGAACTCCAGTTTCTCCTTGAGGACCAGTTCCAGATTTGCCACGGCATGGACCATGTTGGTGGCCGAATCGTTGACTTCCAGCAGCTTGCACAGGTCGATCTCTTCCATTGCAAGCGCAGTCTTCATCTTCTGGCTCTCGGCACAGAGGATGTGGCTCAGAGCCGATTCCTGCAGCGCGATGCTCTCCAGCAGGTCGATGACCGCCTGATCCAGCGTGACACGGGGCAGCGCGGGACATTCGAGGGTGGTCGGGCAGTTGGTCGAAATTGCCATAGGTGGGATCATCCTTTCTTATATAAGGTATACCCCACTGTATGCAGCTCCCCTGCCCGAGGTGTCACTCGGCGGATTCCGGTTCGGCTTTGGCGGAGACCTTTTCGATGACGTCGCGGTAGCCGCCGGAGCCATACTGGATGCAGCGGTTGATGCGGCTGATGGTGGCCGTGCTGATCTCCACCGCCCTGACGATCTGCTCATAGGTGCTGCCGTTCAGCAGCAACTTGGCCGCTTCCAGACGCTGGGCCATATCCGAGATCTCCTTGACGGTGCAGAGGTCCTCGAAAAATTTGTAGCATTCTTCCCGCGTTTCAAGGCTCAGGATCGCATCGAACAGCGCGTCCGTCGTCGGGTTCTTTCTGGGATTTTTCTCAGCCATAGCGGCCTCCTTTGCGGCTTTTCCGGGTGTTCCGAGATGGGTTTATGTTTTTGCATTACCACTTTAGCACATGAAAGTATGAAAGTCAAGAGCTTTGGGTGAACGATTTTCAATTTTTAGGGTGTATAGTTTTCTTCGTTTCACAGTTGAACAAAAATCATCTAAAAGTTCTTACTAGTTTTTCGAATGAATTGGAACATCCTCCTAACTTGTCGAAAATATATTGACAAATTATGAAATCGGGACTAAAGTATACACAATCATTCGGCAAATGCATTGAACAGGACATGACCTTTTCCATCCCCTGCTTCCAGAGAGCCGTCGTTCTGATGCAAGACGGCAGCAAAGAGAAAAAGGCCCTCACCTGCGAGCAGCCCGTGTGAAACAAACGTGAGCGTGCATCGTTTGGAGTAGTTCGCGGCCGGTTCGCCTACGTTACAGGGCGTGTGGTTCCGGAGGTTTGGATTTTCCTCCGGGTCTGCAGAAAGTGGCTGCCCCCAAAAGCAGCAAGCGAAGTGGTACCGCGGAGAACGACCGGCCAAGCGATTTGGCCGTGACTGCCTTCGTCTTCGAAAAAGCGCATGAAGATGCTGCTTTTCGGAGGACGAGGGCTTTTTTCATCCCCTGCCGTCTTGCTTGTGGTTTTTGAGCGCAGCCGCCCATGTTTCTGGTCGGTTTGCCGCTTGAAAGAAAGGAAAGAGGTAAAAGAAATGAACACGCTGGTCATCGTTTTGATCGCAGCCGTGTGCCTGTTAGGAGCCTATACCTTCTACGGACACTGGCTGGCAAATAAGTGGGGTATCGACCCCAAGGCTAAGACGCCCGCTGTCGTCCACGAGGACGGCCGCGACTACGTTCCCACCAACGGCTGGACCGTTTTCGCCCATCAGTTCAGCTCCATTGCAGGTGCTGGCCCTGTCACCGGCGCCATTCAGGCTGCCGCCTTCGGCTGGCTGCCCGTTCTGCTGTGGGTCCTGATCGGCGGCGTCTTTTTCGGTGCTGTGACGGACTTCGGCGCTCTGTACGCTTCCGTGAAGAACGACGGTAAGTCCATGGGTCTGCTGATCGAGAAGTACATCGGCAAGACCGGCCGCCGCCTGTTCCTCATCTTCGAGTGGGTGTTCTGCCTGATCGTCATCGCTGCATTCGCAGACATGGTTGCCGGCACGTTCAACGCCTACACCGTCGTCGATGGCGTCAAGACCCTGTCCGACGCCGCACAGACCAACGGTTCTGCCGGCATGGTCTCCCTGATGTTCATTGTGTTCGCCGTTGTGTTCGGCCTGATCCAGAAGAAGTTCAACCTGACCGGCTGGAAGGAAGTCGTCATGAGCATCGTGTTCATCGTTGCTTCCTTCGTGATCGGCATGAACTGCCCCGTCATCTTTGACAAGACCATGTGGAGCTACATCACCTTCATCTACATCTTCTTCACCGCTGTTCTGCCCATGTGGCTGCTGAAGCAGCCCCGTGACCACATGACCACCTTCATGTTCGCCGCCATGATCATCGGCGCTGTGGTCGGTCTGCTGGTCGCTCATCCCACCATGAACCTGCCCGTTTACACCGGTTTCAACAATGCTTCTCTGGGCACGATGTTCCCCATCCTGTTCGTCACCGTCGCCTGCGGCGCTGTCTCCGGCTTCCACAGCCTCGTTTCTTCCGGTACTTCTTCCAAGACCGTTGAGAACGAAAAGGATATGCTGAAGGTCGGCTATGGTGCAATGGTTCTGGAGAGCTTCCTCGCCGTCATCGCTCTGTGCGTTGCCGGTGCTGCTGCCGCTGCCGATGGCACGCCCGCGACCGGCACTCCGTTCCAGATCTTCAGCCGCGGCGTTGCCGGTTTCTTTGAGATGTTCGGCATCCCCGCTCACCTCGCTACCGTCTTTATGACCATGTGCGTTTCCGCTCTGGCTCTGACCAGTCTGGACGCCGTTTCCCGTATCGCCCGTATGGCATTCCAGGAGCTGTTCACCGTCGATGACATGGAGCACGCTGAGGGCTGGCGCAAGCTGTTCTGCAACGTCTACTTCTCCACCTTCCTCACTCTGGCCTTCGGCTTCCTGCTGACCCAGATCGGCTATGCCAACATCTGGCCGCTCTTTGGTGCTTCCAACCAGCTGCTCGGTGGTATGACCATGATCACCCTCGCCGTGTTCTGCAAGTGCACCGGCCGCAAGGGTTGGATGCTCTACGTGCCCGTCGCCTTCCTGCTCTGCTGCACCTTCACCTCGCTGGTCCAGAGCGCCATGGGCTGCATGACCGCTGTCCAGGCCTACGGCTTCTTCGGCACCATCCCGGCTACCGCCACCACGGCTGCTGTCTCCGTCGCCGCTACCAAGGGCCTGCAGCTCGTCTTTGCCGTCCTGCTGATGGTCCTGGGCCTCATCGTCGCCGTCAACTGCCTCAAGGAGTTCTTCGGCAAGGAGGCCGGTTCCATGCCCGACGAGGAGCCCGAGTGGTCCGAGATGGGCAAGGCAGAGTATGGTCGCGCTGCTGCCGCTGAGGCTCCTGCCGACGCCGAGGCCGCCCAGGCTTAATCGATCGGACGGATTGAATCCTCCATCTCTATGACTCGGAAAGACCGGGTCCGCAGAACGCGGGCCCGGTCTTTTTTCTTGTGAAGACGGGCGATGCCAGGGGTGTTCTCGCAGATGTTTTGCGTGGACGGGCGCGCGCGTTGTACCATATGGACGTATATGTGTGCATATGAAAGGGGCCCCGTGGCCAAGACGGTATATTCCGATAATCAGAACAATGTCGATGCCCTGGCCGAGCGTCTGAGCAGTCAGACATCGCTTTCTGCCGAGCGGGCGAAGCTCGTCGCCTACGACCTGCTCTGCCGCAAGGCACTCAAGATTAAGTCGAGCGCCCTGGCGCAAATCTTCCGCTCCGTGGATAAGGAGTGCGATACCAAGGCGATGCGCGATGAGCTTATCGCGGCGAATATCGTTACCAAGATCGAAGGCAGCGGCATTAATGGGCGCCCCGCGTTCTATACCATCAATGCCGAGATTCACGATGTCCAGGAGCAGCCTGCCGAGGTCGCTGAAGAGGCTTCCGTCGATGATTCCGTTGAGATGCCCGCTGTGGAGGAGGTTGCTCCGCGCGAGCATGTCGATACTGACGAGCTGCTCGATGAGCATGTC
>OIYO01000515.1_pt1 | contig 31161 bp, 33 predicted proteins | sample 1588191 | NCBI WGS metagenome assembly OIYO01 (sample SAMN03283275) | human gut metagenome | biome: human-associated habitat; material: feces | host: Homo sapiens | place: Peru | collected 2012 | reverse complement strand
CACCCTAACCCTCCCCCTATAAAGGGAGGGAAGGCGCCAAGATTGTAGGTTCACATTCGAGGCGGAGTTGGTAATTTCTATACAATCTTGTATTTTTTACCAAGAAGCCGACAGTTGTGCCTACGTGTGTAGGAGAAAAAAAAGAGCCTAATCGGCTCTTGGAATTAAGAATAGCTGGAAGTATGAAAAAGATTTAATATACTTATATTTAACTCCGATTAAGGTTGTCATGCTATTTGACATGTCGGTGATTTGGCATTACTCAAGTGGGGAATATTGATAACAACAATGCATGATTTAATATTAAATCATGCATCGTTGATTCTTATGTTTTTGTTGGGGTGAAACCCCAACCTACATTCTTATACCAATGTATTTTTCAAAATTTGACCATTATTAACAATTTTTTCACCAATTAAACGAGGCTTTAAAATATCATCATTAAATTGATTGATTATTCTTGTTTCACCAAAGCTTGCATATTCAAAAATATGCGAGCTAGAAAGTCGTGATTCTTTATATGTTTTAAGTGGTTCACCTTGTTTATTGAAATATGTACGAAATACTGTCCCATCATTGCGTTGAACACACTTTACAATATCTTCAGCATTTCCACCATTCGCGTAGTAATATAACCGTTTTATTTTCTTAAATCCACGTGGATCCATTTCCGCCCATCCTCGTCCTGTATTCTTAAAATAATTCATTGCGAACTTAATTCCTGATAATTTTTCCATTATAAATTTCCTCCTATATCTTATTAACATTAAGATTCGAATCCCTATATTTATCTTAAGTTTTTGAAAGTTTGAGAATTGCTCACCCTAAACATAGTGGGGTCCGTCCCGTCCCGTCCCGTCCCGTCCCGTCCCGTTAGGCATTATGATTGAGCTTGAGAGTTTTGTAAAGAAAATTTTATTCACTTTACAATTGATAACATTTCGTTACATTCATAATGTGAGTGAGTTCAAGAAGCAATCGCAACACTAAGAATGTGCATTTATTTTAAACTTATAGATTGCCACGAAAATCATAGATTTTTTCGCAAAGACGGCACTATAAAGTTATTAGAAGGGTAAATAAAATTTATTTAAAATAGCTTTCCACTTTCAATTTTCGACCATTGAAAGTAATACTTCTGTCTTACAAATTAGCCCACACCCTTCCCTCTCTGTCACTAACGTGACATCTCTCCCGCTCAATGGATGTTACGGGAGAGAATAAAGTTTTAGAAGAATCTGTACCTCCCCCTATAAAAGAAGGGAATGCGCCAAGATTGTAATTACAACTATTAATTGTTTTTAAACTATTTTCCATTTTTAATTTTCCACTTTTGAAAGCCGACAAAATGTTTGCAAGACAAGATAAATATTAGCCCCCACCCTAACCCTCCCCCTATAAAGGGAGGGAAGGCGCCAAGATTGTAGGTTCACACTTGAGGCGTAGTTGGTAATTTTAAATAATCTTGTAGTTTTTTCCAAGAAGCCGACAGTTGTGTCTACGTACGTAGTACATAAAAAAGGTTGATTTTGGAATAAAATCAACCTTAATAAATAGTAAGTGTAGAAAAATTACGAGATTTTGAGAGAAATTTTGCTCTGGGCAAAGCTTATTAAGCTGCCATGCCCATTAGTTTGTCCATTACTACATCCATCACAGCAGGTGCCATTTCTTCGCCAAATTCTTCTTGAACAATTCCATAAATCATTTCAAATTGTTCCATATATCCAGCAACTCTATCTTGTGTTGCAGAATCCAAGGCCGCTGCACCTTCAACATCTGTTACTTCCTTTGGAGCAGCTTGTGGCGCTACAAAGAAATTATTGTTAGCGAGAAACTCCATTACCTTTGAAGGATCTACTTGTGTTTCTGCTGGTTTATTATCTGCTACAGGAGCTTGTTGCTGATTATCTTTAGCAACTTCTTCCTTGTTGTTACGTGGCATAAAGCCTCCGATACCGTAACCATATCCTGAAAGTCTTCCAATTCCGTCTGTCATTTTTCTACTCCTTTTGTTTTTTCTTTTCTCTATGGTATATATATCGGCATTTTTTTTGAAAACTTTAGGGTTTTTGAGAAGATTGTTACAAATCGTTACAATACGGAGGCGAAAGTCAGTAGGGACGGGAAAATGTAAAATCCCCTCACCCGCATTCGTAACTTTCGCATAGCTCAAGAACGACTGCTCCCTCTCCCACAAGGGGCGAGGGGGAAGAATACAGACATCAATTAATACCCACCCGCATTCGTAGTTCACTTACGTTCACACGACTGCGACCTCCCTAACTAGGGAGATTAGAAAGCAATTTGTTGTTACAGGACAGTAGTGCTAACAAGGGCGGTCAATAAATAAAAACTAATGAATCATATATGTTGCATTTGTGCCAAGGACTTTATCTTTTAATCGTTTAAAGCCTTTTCCGTAAATATATTTCATTTGTTCAACCAGATTTTCTTCTACGTCAATTAAATACATATCGTGTACAATAAATTCTTTAATAATAAACACAATGCCTCTATTTTTCGTCCAGATAATATTTGTGTCGGAAATATCATTTTTTAATGATGACACTTTTCCTATCACACCTTCCTCATCATCTGCGGCAATAATAATCATTCTACCACCGAGAGATAGTTCTATATCACGAGCAAATGCGTGTTCAAACACCAAGCCAAAACGAGAAGTAAAATTATCATATCCTACAATTCTAATTTCTACATTTCGGTTATAAGCATTCAAAAGTTCCTTCTCAAAAACTTTAAAATCCTGCGACCAAACTTCCATATAAATTTCCCGTTTAGCATTCTGAATAACTTCAATAATCTTTTCTTGAATATTTTGAATTCCGTTTATTGTTATAATAGGCTCATTATAATTATCTTTAACCTCAGGAAGATGCTTATCCAAATAATTAACAGTTGAATTCATCTTTTTTAAATACGCAGAAGTCAATTGTTTGGGCTTAATCGGAGTGTACGTTACAGGTTTTGTATTAGCAGACACTACTATATTTTTTTCTTCTAAAACTTTTAATGTATCATACGTTCTAGATTGAGGAATATTCGCAAGTTTTGCAACCTCGTAGCCTGTTGCTGGATATTTTTTAAGCAACGCAATATATACTTTTGCCTCATAAGTATTAAATCCGATTTCTTTTAATTTCTCTACTAAATCTGCCATCGACACACCATTTTATATTTAAAAACCAGAGCTATACTACCATGTCATTAAAATTTTTTGAATCATCATAATTAAACATATGTATAAATGTATAAAGCATTTTTGCAGAAAATTTCTTTGTACCAACTTCTAGCATCGTTCTCAAAGCTTCTTTATTATTCGTTACCATATTGTGTGTTCTATTAAATGCCAAGTTGTCATAATAGTTGGCAACATTAACTATTTGACTGTATTCTGAAATATAATCACTGGAAAGTCCTTGAGGATAACCGGAACCGTCATTATTTTCATGGTGTTCCAGTGCAACTTTAGCAACTTCTTCCGGTAAATCAAATTCATCTCTTATCATACGATAACCAATTATTGTATGGTTTTTAACCTCGTCTTCATTCATTGTCAACAAAGCTTGAGAATCCGGAAGGTCTATTCTAATTTTGCCGATATCGTGCAACAAACCTGCCAATATAACTTGGTCAACTGCAAGGGTTGTATACTCCAATTTCTTTGCAATTAATCCGGAAATTATCGCAACATTCAACGGATGACAAAGTTCATATTCTCCTAAAAATCTTACTTTGGAACCTTTTCCTGATTTGCTTACTTTTTTATAAACTTCTGTTTTTAAGATTCCAACAAGTGTATTTAATTTAAAAATAGCTTCTTCATAATATCCTTGTTGTAATAAATCAAAGACTTTTTTATAAAAATACTTAATCTTAACCTGAGTTTCTGTTTTTACATAGCTATCTTTATTAATAACCGTTTCAAACTCAGAAGAATCTATAGATTCATACGTAAAATTAAATAGCTGAGCTGCCGGCATTGTGCCTTCTACGGGGATTGTGTCTACAGAACCTTCTTCACTATTAAACTCTTCTGTATAAATTTTTACATGGTTTTTAAGCATTATTAATTTACCAGGGGTCAAAACCTCACCAGCCTCCAGAATCTTGTTTCTGGATTCTGTATATAAATCAAATGGTAAAACTTTATAACTACTTAATTCTTTATTGGTTACAATTCTCATATTTAGGATTATAGCACTTTTTGTTTTATTTTCATACTGTATATGCCCTATTTTTCGACCAAATTATTTTACTTGAACATTTCGTCAGCTATTTCATAAGACTATATCATTTGCCAAGCTTTTTTCGGGCAAACAGCCTGACAAATTCCACAACCAATACATCTTTCATCTTCTACCGAATATTTTTTTAAGGTTTCATTTATTGCTGCTTGAGGACAATTTTTCAAGCATAAATCACAACCTACACACAAATCTTTATCCCAAATTGGTTTTCGTAATCGAGCAACACCAGTTTGAGCCAATGTATAGACTTCTCCATTATCATCGACCAAATCTCCAAACAAACCATCTTCAAACCACTCTTGCTGTTTAAATTCCTTTACGCTAATTTTCTTTTCTTTCAATTCCTTAGGCAATGGTATAATTTTTGTCCACTTTGAAAAATCTAAAAGCTCCTCAGCTAAATTTGTTTCATCAATTTCTGACAAAAATTCCTTCATGCCGGATTTTAGAAAATCTTTGTCATATTTGTCAAGCTTAACTTGTTCCACGCATTTTGCAAGCCCCTCGACTTTACCTCTCACATAAACAGTTCCGCCAACCATACCTACACAAGAACGATTTCCCAAAACAGACGGCAAATCTTCACAATCATAACCGCAGACAACAGCAATACCGCCGCCCATGAATTCAAAACTAAAAGAGCCTGTGTTTTTTAGAACCCAAAATTGCGGAGGTTCAAATTTAGGGTCATGTTTCATCAAAGCACCGGAACGAGTTCCAACACGACCTGCAACATAGATTTTTCCACCGGCTGCGCAATGTGCTGCAGTATCTCCACCATCACCTTTAACAACAATTTCTGCACCGGAATTTAACCAACCAATATCAGCAGGAGCAGAGCCATCTACAACAATTTTTGTTCCATCCATACCCATTGCACCGACACGCTGCCCAGGATTAGTAATATTAAATATCAGATTTTTTCCGTTCTTTGTCCAGCTTGAACCACCAATATCATGTTGTCCGCATGCTTCTATTTCAAATTCCGTATGTCCGTTTTCAATTTTCTTCTCTATTGTCTGAAGAAGCTCTTGAGTTGACATTCTTATATTATTTTTGAGTGTTTTTATTTTACATATTGTCATGGTATTTCCTTTTTGGAATAAGTCTTTAGGTCACAAGGTCGTTTTTCAAATTTTTAACAACTATACTGAATGTCCAATCTATTCGATATATGTTTATCTACCGTAATGAGCGCATCTGAACGACCTACCGGCAAAGTTGAACATCCTACCGGAGCCATTAGTTTTTTGAGTTCGATATCCGTTGCCAAAATATAGTTGACCAAATTTTGTGCAACTTTATCAACATCAAGCCTTTTTACAAGACATTCTTTTTGAGCTGCAATCCCTGCCGGACAAAGTCCTGTATTGCAAGCGTTACATCTTCCGGTATCACTTCCGACACAACCGGCTATTTCCATAAGCATTCTACCTGTAAACACACCATTTGCGCCCAAACAAATAAGTTTAAACGCATCCGCCGCAAAGCTTCCGGTTTGTCCTAAACCGCCTCCGGCAAACAAAGGTATTTCCCCTTGACGTCCTTGATGAACAGCAGCAAGGTAGCAATCTCTTAATTTTGATGTAATCGGGTGCCCCGTATGGTTTAAAGAAATCTCGTGAGCTGCACCTGTACCACCTGCCAAGCCATCAAGAAAGAATCCGCCAACAATATTATATGGATCACGCAACAAATTGTTGTAAACAGACACGCTCGTTACTGAAGCGGCAACCTTAATCGCAACCGGAACTTTAAAATTAAATGCCGCATTCATAGACAAAAACATCTTCTGAACACTTTCCTCTATTGAATACAAACCTTGATGAGTAGGCGGAGAAAGCAAATCAGCTTTTGGTACACCTCTAATTTCCTGAACATATTTTGCAACTTTACTTGCAAGTAACAGACCACCATCACCGGGTTTTGCACCTTGACCGATTTTAATAAGTATACCGGCAGGGTCTTCTGTCATTTCCGGTAATGATTTTATAATTCTGTTCCACCCAAAATGACCTGATGCTATTTGCAAAATCATGTATTTTACATATCTTGATTTTAAAAGCTTCGTCGGAATTCCGCCTTCTCCGGTACACATACGGATTGGAATTCCCATAACTTCATTCAAATATGCAGTTGCAATTGCCATTGCTTCCCACATTCTCCAAGAAACCGCACCAATAGACATGTCACCGAATATTATCGGATAAATCCAACGATTAGGAGGAAGTTGAGTTGTTTCAATAATCTTTCCGTCTTTTACATCAAAATTAAGTTTATCAGCTTTCAAAACCCTGCCAAAAGGAGTTTTTAATTCAAACGTATGTCTTTGTGCATCTAAAGACGGGTCTGTCATTTGAGATATTCTACCGATTTTAATTTTATCCAAGGTACGACCTTCAGTATTCAAGTTTGAACGTCCGCCTTTTTTGAAAGAATCAGCTTTTTTTGCTCTATAAGCAACAGAATACTTATCATCTTTGTTTCTAATAAGTTTAATTGCACCGTTTGGACAAACATTTGCGCACATTCCACAACCATGACAATAATTTTCTAAAGAAACATTTTGTTTTATTACAAGAACTTTTTCAGTCTTATTCTTTTCGGTTATAGAATGAGAGATTTTTCTCAATTCCACTGCCGGTGAAATTGCATTAAAAGAACACACCGCAGTACATTTACCGCATTGAATACATTTACTTTCATCATACTCAACTATCCAAGGTAAATCGCTTTTATGTAATTCATTTATCTTTACTGCTGCCATCTTTCCACCGTTAAATCATTTTTTACTATTATTGTTTCATGTTCATTTGGATAAATATCATCTTCTATATTTCTATCCGGCATTAAATCATTAATTCCGACAACTTCAGAAGTCATTATAACAGTATCTTCGTTTTTGCCTATTACAACAGGTCGTAACTTTTTAGAATCACATACACAAAGCATTTCTTTATCAGGTGTTACTGCTAATAAGGTATTCGGCCCGTTGATTTCTAAATGTGCTAAAGAAGCTTTTATTCTCAATAAAATTTCTTTATCTGTACGTTTTACAATCTCGTCATACTCAAGTGGTGTAATCGTATGTTTAAAGTATTGAATAGGCCACTTGAGAATTTTGTGAATATAATGCAATGTATACAACAAGCATTGAGAATCTGATTCAAACCCCATATATCCTTTATAAAGTTTTTTTTGATAGGATTTATTCTTCTCATAGAAAGTGTTTTCGCCATTAACAAGTCCTGTATAACCTTCTATAAAAAATGGGTGAGCAGCATATCTAACTATATCATAATTAGTATTCTGTCTACATTGAGCAGTAATTATGCTTGACGTTAAATCTTTGTTACCTTCCCATAAATTAAAATATGTTCCTATATCACGAGGGCTGCCAATTTCTTTAAGCGTCAATGTATCCGGCCAAAAAGAATATATAAAGCCGGAATTGGATTCTTCAAGAGCTTTTCGCAATCTAATGGAAGTATCAATAAGAAGTTCTTCTTTTTCTTCCTTAGTTGCATGTTTGTAGCTTTTCGGATACTGCAAAACTTCAAATATATAATTTGGCATTGCTTCTATTTTCAAGCCTTTTTGATTATTAATATCAGGCGACCATTGCATTACACGAGAAAAACCGATTTCTCGCAAAATATCTTCCGCAAGACGAGTTCCTTCTACAGTTGCCGCCATTGATAAAAGCGGAAGTTCTTTATAATTTTCAAACAAACCGCCCATGTCCTGCATTACAAAAGCAAATCCGGAATCATCATGTCCTTCTTGCTGGCTTCTCATCAATTTTAAAGCAATTGATGGATGTAATTTCTTTTTCGATTTTATTGCACCTATTCTACACATAAGATTGATTTTACAGCTTTTCTTATTAACCGTCAAGATAAATACTTATTGTTATCTTTACATTTATGTGATATCTTTAAATTTGGAGGGCATTAATATGCAAGATAATATATTAAGAGATTCGTTAGTAACACATATTTATCTGACATATACCGAACTAGGCAGAAAACAAGTTCACAAATTAAAACTTCGTTTTATTGATGCAAAACAAGCTTATTTTTTAGCAGAAGCACCTGTTAATTTTGAGAAACCGAAAAGAAAGACACCTGCTGAAATAAAAGTGTACACTGTAGACGGCGTGTACAGAACAGAAATTTTTATAAACGATGCCCAACTAAATATTGCAGAAGTTTTATTTGAAGTTAGCATTCCTAAAATGTGGGAATTTATTCAAATGAGAAACAGTTCCAGAAACAGAATTTCACTTCCGGTACACATTAAATACAATGATGGTTTTGAAATTAATACAACCACACATGATATAGCACTTGGCGGTTTGGCTTTTTATTTAAAAGACACTGTTAATGGTATTTATGAAAAATTGCCTGCTATCGTGACATTAGAATTACCTCAAAGTTGTTGGATAAAGAATCCGTCTTGCAAAGTTTTTACAGAAACATGTTTTGTACGAAAACGTCTTGAGGAAGACGATGAAGAACATTTTCAACAATATCTTTACAGCTATAAATTTATAAATCTTACAAAAGAAGCTGAAGAATCTCTTAAAGATTTGTTATTGCAAAGAATTGATTAAAATTTGACTTTATAAAAAATAAGACTAATAATATTATATACATTTAAGGCGAAGGTATTTAGATGAAATTAATAAACAGACTCAAAGTTTTTGAACAAAAATACATATTTTTGAGATGGGCAACAGGAGCGGAATACGGAAAACTTGTATACGTCGGAGAAGATTACGTTGAGTTTAATATTATAGATGTCGACACAATGGAGTATCGAGAAACTACAATAATCAACGCTTCACTTATCCTTGAAGCTATTTTTGGCGGGCCGGATATTTCCAGAATTGTTGCAGAAATTTCTTCACTGCTTTCTGATTCTTAATTTTGTTGTATAATCTTATCTATGGTTACAAAAGCGATTACAGCAGCAACGATTGGAATAAATTCTTGCAAAATAGAAGTGGAAGTTGACGCAATTTTTTCTGTCCCAGGGATAAGTATTGTTGGCTTGCCCGATAATGCTGTGAATGAAGCAAAGGAAAGAGTGCACTCTGCAATAAAAAATTCGGGGTTTTCTTTTCCTTCAGGCAAAGTTATTGTAAACTTAGCACCAGCTGATATTAGAAAAGAAGGAACATATTTTGATTTGCCAATCGCAATCGGGATTCTAAAAGAGCAAGGAATTGCAATTCCTGATGATGACAAAATGGCATTCTTAGGAGAACTTTCACTAGATGGAACGTTAAGACGAGTTAATGGAATATTGCCTCTTGTTAGCGGATTAAAAGAAAGTGGAGTAGAAACAGTTTTTGTACCGGAAGAAAATGCACGAGAAGCTGCGCTTGTTCAGGGTGTTAAAGTTTTTGGAGCGAAACACCTAGGTGATATTGTACATCATTTTTCAGAAACTCCAATCCAACAAACAATAGTTGATATTAACGAGTATCTGGAAAAAGGCGCAGAAACAGATTATATATATGACTTCAAGGACGTGAAAGGACAGCAGAAAGCTAAAAAAGCTTTAGAAATTGCAGCAGCAGGAGGTCATAACATTCTTATGTCCGGTTCCCCTGGATCCGGAAAAACTCTTATGGCAAAATGTTTAGCCTCAATTTTACCGCCACTAGAGCTAAGAGAAGCATTAGAACTCACAAAGATATACAGCATCTGCGGATTATTATCCCCAGAAGAACCTTTAATGACAAAGCGTCCATACAGAGCTGTTCACCACACAGCTTCTCAAAACGGAATTATAGGTGGTGGAGCAAATCCAAAACCAGGAGAAATAACACTTGCACACAGAGGTGTATTATTTTTAGACGAAATGGTTGAATTTCCAAGACAAGTTTTAGAAGTCCTTAGACAACCGCTAGAAGACGGTGATGTTGTAATTTCCAGAACAAAGAATTCAATCAAATATCCGGCAAAATTTATGCTAGTTGGTGCAATGAATCCTTGTCCTTGCGGTTTTTTAGGTGACAAAGAAAAGCAATGCACCTGTACGGATAACCAAATACAAAGATACAGAGCAAAACTTTCAGGTCCACTATTAGACAGAATTGATTTAATCATTAATGTTCCAAGACTGACTCCTGATGAGCTTGTTAACACAAAAACAGAAGCGGAACCTTCTTCTAAAATAAGAGAGCGAGTGATTAAAGCAAGAAAAATTCAAGCAAACAGATATGCAGAAGAGGATATTTTAACAAATTCTGAACTTAATGCACATCAAATAAAAAAATATTGTAAATTAGATAAAAAAACAGAAGACTTTTTAGCTTTAGCAGCACAAAAGTTCCAACTTTCCGGCAGAAAGTATTCCCGAATCTTAAAACTTGCCAGAACAATTGCCGATTTAGGCGGTAGGGAGAATATTTCGCTTGAAGATATAACTCAAGCTTTGCAGTACAGAAACGAGATTACACAAGAATAGTTCTATAGCAAATTATTTTTTTTACAAGTTTTGTTCTGTTATTGGATAAAAAAGGAGATATACATGCAAATAAACAACAATTTATACACAAAAGTTTTAGCCGGAACAATTGCTTTATCAGCGATTTCTTGTTCTAAAAACAAACCTTTACATCAAATAACAGATAAAAATAATTATCCTATTATAGAAAGAGTTGATTCTTTTACAAGAAATACCAAAATCGCACAAGATACTACCGGTTTTGAAAAATTTGCAACAGATACATTAGAAATATCAGCACAAGATTTTGATGATAAAAAAAGACTTAATAAGAAATTAAAACATGGTTTAGCACGTGCTAACAAAGATATTATTGTTGGTAGAGAAATGAAATATGGATATGGAATGCGCATTAATGGCAAAATAGGGTGGGGTTGGATTATGTCTAACAAAACAGAACCTCAATATATTCCACATACAGCAATCTATTCAATGCAAAACAAAGTTTATGCAACCGATGATAACAAAGAATTTTTCGTTCCGGTTGACTACTATGGTCAACCAAATCCTATGGCTGTTAAAAAATCAAAATAAATTCACTCAGCAGTTGTATACGTATAATTAGGTTCTTCTACATCATCCTCAGTCTTGAAGATTAAATAAAAATCATCGCCAATTTTTATATCCAATTGTTCGCCTTCTTCAACTAGAGATAACGGCGACTCTTCATAAGCATTTGATATACCGGACTTAAAACGATTATCTTGTTCATTTTTAACAAAACCTTCACCAAAAGAATATGCAATAGAAAGACCTTTTACAAAATAATTGCCAACAAGTAATGCTGCATTTTTCATAACCGTAAACGGCGAAATCTTTTTCAATTCCTCTTTTGATAAAACAAATTTTGAATATTTACCGTACATTTCTTCCTCAATCGTTGTTGTTTGGTAATTATATGTATAAGATATCGGTTTTACAAAAAATACGGCGCTTCTCTTTCCCCTTTTAGGGTCAACAATTTTGAGAACCTGACAATGCAAGATTGATGCAACTTCCAAATTATAACTACCAAGAGGTGATGCTTCCAAAACTCTTACATCAATAGTTTTTGCCGGTTTATCAGTCTTAAATTCGCTCATTGCCGCAACTTTGATTTGGTTAGCAGCAAAAGAAGCTGAGATTTGCATTAACAAACAAAAGAGTGTAAGAAAAATTTTCTTTTTCATAAAAGCGCTCCTAAATTAATCTATTTTTTTGTAAGTTTTCAATTACATCCTTTATTGCAACTTTTGCCTTTTGGAGAAATTCATCAGCATTTTCCGGTTCCATTTTAGCCTGCAAAACTTTCAAAATATCAGCTTGCATATATTGATACATCATTGGGCTCTTAACAATTGCAGACACCAAAGCCGGAGAAAAACCACCTTTTGAAAGTAATGTAATAATATTATTTATGAGCATAAGTTCTTCTTTAGTCCATTCTCCTGTTTCTAATTTGAATGGTTTAATTTCGCCCAATATAAACGGAGTTCCGGTCGCTGGGAAAAACAGATTTAACTCGTCAAATTTAACATTTTTCATTCCATCTATTGCAGCTCCAAAAGATGTAGTATTGTAAACTTCTTTTACTCCAAAATCCTTAATCAAAGTTTCAAAATGTTGAATAAATGCAGCGTAATCTTCTCTTGTAGTAACAAGTTCACCTGTAACAGATTTTACTTTTACAAGATTTTTCTTTACACTGGAAAGCGCCATTTGACTATCTGAAACTTTATTCATCGTTTCACCGGTAGAATAAATAACATCTCCTTTAAACGCTAAATCTAAACCTGAAAAAACAATTTTGCTAAAACCCATTTTTACAGCTGCAACAAATGCCATAGCCGTTGCCGTTCCGCCATTTTCATAAGTAAAAATTCTGTTATGTTCCGCTATTTTTTTCACAACTGTATCATTTTTAGAAAATGATACAAATATACGCTTAAAGTTTTTTGTAAAAAGTACACTGTCAGACTTTAAGTCCATAATACAGTTTGTCTTAGGACAAAAATCTTCCAAGCCGGCTAACGTTACATCAATATATTGAGCATCTAAACAAACTGTAAAATCAGGAACGATACCGTTTGCCTCCAATACTCTTAACACTTTATTAACAGCAAAGATTACAAACTTATCACGATTAGCCTTAATTTTTTCAATATTTTCAGATAAAGATGGTCCTGCTGCCAGAATTAAAGCGGTTTGACCTGTAAATTTATCCTTCAAATCGGACAATTTATAAGCAACAGAAGAATTTATTGAACTAATATTTTTTAAAGTATTCAAAAGCCATATTTTTGAGAACTTTTTAATAGTATTTATATCTACCATCTTTGTTCTACAAGTATCATAAACCTTTTGAGTCAATTCCAAAAGTTCTTGGCTTTTTGTTACCGCATAATTTTTCAAGTACACAACTTCTACTTTATCTTTTGAAATATATGTTTCTGCTAATTTTTTCATCAATTCATCAAGATTATCTGTCACAAACACACGACCACTCGCCAAATGTTCTGAAATATCAACATTGTTTAGTACAAAATGCAAAATCTTGATATCAGGTTCGTATACAAAAATTTTTGAAGGGTATGTATTATAAACTTCGTCCAACAAGTAACATAATCCTATACCAAATGTAATAATAATATCATTCTGCCCCATTGGAGATTTAATATTATTATTTAACATTTCCCTAATAGCTTGGCGTGGATTATTGATATCATCCAAAGGAACATCGTTTTTCATCAACAAATAATCGTTAGAGGGTGTCATACAATATGACATATTTCTCTTGGATTCTTCAAGTGAAATTCTGGATAAACGTGATTTTAAGGCAATATTCCCTATAAATTCTAAATTCCTGTTAAACATACAAATTCCTTTTTGATAATTTAACCCCAAAATACCACAAATTTTAAGAAATGTAAAGATTAAGACTTGTCTTTTTCGTATCTTGCGTCTACACTAGCCTCAAATTGTCTGAAAATATCATTCCCTACTAATTGTTCGAGCCTTGAACGTTTTTCAAAGAAGCTACCACGTGCTTTTACCTGTTCATCCAGAGCTTCTCTATAAAAAGTATCTGTTATTAAGATAACTTCTTTTGTTTTATTTTGTGATTGTTTATATATTTGATGTCTTTGCTGCACCATTTCTGTCGTCATGTCATAGAGTTGTCGAGCAGTCATATAATCATAATACATATCAACAACTTTTTGCTGTAGTTCATCAACTTTTCGTACTAGTATTATCATATCCGCATCAGTTACTTGAGTATATTTGTAATTAAGAGCTTTTGTATCCTGTGACATAATTCCCAGTGTATTACCACCAATCAATGCGGCACTTGCTAGAATTGGATTTCCGGTACCTGCGCCTAAGAATGTTGACATTCCGGCAATCGTCGTAAGTACTTTTTTTACAGCACTAGAATCCGGTTTATCTTTATCTGGGTTAGATAATTTATAAATAGCAAATTTTATAGTATCACTCTTTGTTGCAGCACCTTGCCATAACAAAGATAAATCCTCCATCATTTCGTTATAATCTACCTCAACAGACTTTGAAACCTCAAGTGCCATCTTTTTTATACTCAAATCAGCATAGGTTAAACCTTCACTATAATATTTATCCTCTTTCGCAAATTGAGGTTTGACTTCTTCTTTTACTGTGATATCAATTTGGTTTTCCGGAATATCTGTTGTGCCAAGACGGAAAAATAAGTCTTCTGGAGTTGTAATGTCATCCAAAGTTACATTCGCTGATACAGGCATTGCAAACATTGTTAATAAAAGGAAAAAAGCTACTAATCTATTTTTTGTCATTAGCTTCTCCTTTCTTTGTTGCTTTAGTTGGAGTGGAATCCTTGTAGAGCACTGAATCAAAGTCATACTGATACAATTCCAACGAGTCTACAACTTTTTTACCCGCCAAGCGCTGAAGTTGAATATGATACTTCTTTGCAGACTGTTCAAGATTAAATTCTTGTATTCGCATTGCATCATAAAGTGAAGAAGAAATTGCAATTTCCAAAACATCTTGACCATCAAGTGCTTTTGTATAATTTCTACTATACAAAATCATTTTTGAACGAGTATCTTTTAATTGGCTCAACGTATTTTTATAATTGTAATAAGAACTTATTAGTGAATCTTGTAAATCTTCAACCATGCCAGCAAGTTCTATAAGCTCCGTATCTGTAAGCGGTGTTTCCTGTGGAACATTTTTTCTGTTCAAAAGACCTTGTGCAAGTCTTCCGGCAGAAAAAGCAGAAGTTTGAATACCATAATTAGCCCCCATAAGGCTAGGTATAAAAGAAGCACCGGCAACAACTGCTGAAAGAGTTTTTGCCATCAAAGAGGAATGAATTCTGCGCTGAGATTCCGGTGTCGCAAGTTTTTTCAAAGCAAAACCAATAACCTGATTATTTTCAACCGTACCCTGCCAAAGTTTTTCTAAATCTTTAATATCATGTTCTTTTTGAATATCAATCAAATTTGCTAAAGTTTCAGAATCATTAACCAATAACGAGCCTTTTAGTTCTTTTGCATTAGAATCAATTGTTATCTTTGGTTTCTCAACAGAATTTTTATCAAGCATAACAACACCACTATCTGCCGCAATAACACATTGCGACAAAAGCATTGCTGCTATTAAACTCACTCCCAAAAACTTCTTCATAATATATTTATACTCCAACTTTGCAACAGAAATCAACACGATTGTAACAAAATTTGATTTTTTATACAAAAGAAAAAGGTGGAGAAACTTTCGCTATCCCCACCCTCTATATCTAACTTTCAATTTTCCATATTCAGCGTTTAAAATCTAACACTAGCCCCCACCCTAACCCTCCCCCTATAAAGGGAGGGAATGCGCCATACTTAGAAGTAGAATTACTAACTGTTCTAATACAACTTTCCACTTTCAATTTTCAACTTGCGAAAGTCAACACAATGTCTGCGTGCAAGGGGAAATATTAGCCCCCACCCTAGCCCTCCCCCTATAAAGGGAGGGAATGCGCCATACTTGGAAGTAGAAATACTGACTGTTCTAAAAAGCTACAAGCTCCACCATCGAGGCGGAGCTTGTAGTTTTTTAAACAATTTTGTAATTATCACTTAGCAGCCGACAAATTGTGTCTACGTGCGTAGCACTATTTTTGCTTGATTTGTTTTGCGTTTGCTAAATCAATATCGTCTACTTTAGCTTCTTTTTTTGCATCTTCTGCTTCTAACTGTTTATTAATAACCATAGTTTGAATAACTTGGAACACATTGCTAGAAATCAAGTAAAGCAATACACCTGCAGGAATTGGAATGATTACAAAAGTAAATGTTAACATTATTGGCATGAATGTGTTCATTGATTTTTGCATTTGCTGTTGAGCAGGGTCTTGTTGAACATTTTTGTTCATTGCCATCATTGCTCTTTGTGAGAACACCATCGTTACAGCAAATAAAGCAATCAAAAGAAGTACATCATAATGGAACGCTGTTTTAACTGCCTTTGTTGGCATTGTGCAAGCTAAAACGTTATTCTTTTGTTCAAAAGTCATTGTTTCAGTTTCTTTTGTTTGAGCATCTGTTACTTCAATTTCTGCTTTGGAAACTTTTACAAGATTTTCGAAGTTCAAATCTAAATTATCAAGTGCCATCTTGAAATCAACAGGTTGCCCAGGGTTAACGTCACCTTGCGTTTCGATAACTTTATTAGTTTTCTTTAATTTTACAGTTATTGCATTGTCTGAATCATTATAATATACTTTTGCATTCTTACCAGCCAAGAATGTATCATACTTCGAGATGCCCAACACACCGTCATGAGATACACCTGCTGAAGTTTTTAGTGTTGCATCCAATCTGTTAATAAACAAAAATTGTGAATGCCCAGCCATTTGTATAAATTGAGGGCTCATTAATGTTGAATACAACAAAATGAAAATAGGCATTTGAATCAGTAATGGAAAACATCCAGCCATTGGATTGAATTTATGCTCCTTATAAAATTCCATCATTTTTTGTTGCATAACTTGCGGATTGCTTTTATAGCGTTCTTGAATAGCCTTCATTTTAGGCTGCAACATTTGCATTGTTCTCATAGAACGTTGTTGTGACAAGCCTAATGGCCACATTGCTGCTCTTACGATAATTGTTAATAAAATAATACCAATGCCGTAACTTCCGGCAATAGAAAGCATCTTTAATACTTTGATAGTTAGTGTTGTAAAATCCATATTCTCTTCCCTAATAGTCTACTCTAATTAAGTGTGCAAAAGCACACTTTCAAAGATACTTTAAATATAAGGTCAAGTCAAGATTGGTTGATTAATTAATATTTAGCAATACCCACCAGTATTTGTAACTCACTATCGTTTGAACAACTGCGACCTCTCTAACAAAGGCGGAGAGTTACTAACCCTCTTCTTTGTTAGCATTAGCGCTGATTGTATTCAAACGTCTTGCAGGGTCTGTAATATGAGTAATTCTCAAACCAAAATTATCTTCTATAACAACAACTTCACCATATGCAATTAATTTTCCATTTGCATACAATTCAACAGGTTCACCTGCCGCTTTATTAAGAGTAACAATAGACCCTTTAGTTAATTCCAAAACTTTTTTAATTGGTAATTCTGTTTTACCAAGTTCTACTGTCAATTGAAGTTTTACGTCCAAAAGAATATTTAAGTTTTGATTAGCCGGACCTTGTATTTGGTCTAAATCTTCAAAAGATGCAAATTGCACCGGCTGAACTGTAACAGTTTTTTCAGCTTCCGGAACATTTTCTCCTTGTTGAGCTGTAAAATCATGCTCTTGCATATCAGCTTCACTATGTTCACCGGCACCGCCGCTTATAATATTATCATCATCCAACATTTATAAACCTCTCTAAAAATAATTTCTAAGCAATTCGTGCATCTCGTCATACACATCTGTTATTTTAACACAAATTTTATCCTTCATTGTCCCCGGTCTGGCAAAGAATTTCTTTTCGCCATTTACTTTAACAATCAAATCGTCAGAAACTTTATTATCAAGTTTAATAATATCACCTTCTGACAATTGCAAAAAGTCATCCAATGTTATATTACATTGTCCAAATTGCACTCTTAAATCCACATTTGAAGTATTCAATTTGGAAATCATCTTCAATCTTTCATCATTAGAAGCAACTAAGCCTTTTGTTTGAAAAATATGTTGAGTGCTCAAGTGTCCTAAAACTGTTTCTAATACCGGATATGGGAAACACAGGCTAAACAAACCAAAATGTTTGCCGGAAATTTGAACCTCAAAAGTCAACAAAGCTACAATTTCTCCGGCAGTTGCAACTTGAATGGATTGATAATTATCGTCAAGACTAATAAATTTACCTGTTACCGGAATAATAGCATTCCAAGAATCTTCTAAGGATTTAATTATAATATTTATAATTTTCTTTGCTAACGCTTTTTCTATATCCGTAAGTTCACGAGTTTGAGCCTCAATATTTCCAACACCGCCTAACATTCTGTTTACGATACAAGAAATAACTTCAAAGCTTATACCCAAAAGAATCTGTCCAGTAAGTGGTTCAAATTCAAACACACCAACACTTATTGGAGATGGCATAGAACGAACAAATTCTTCATAGGTCAACTGATCAACAGACACGATTTCTATTTCAACACGCATTCTCAAATAGCCGCTCAAAACAAGCGATATCGCCTTAGAGAATTCTCTATGAATATCTCTCAAGGCTCTTAAATTGTCTTTTGAAAATTTGTCAGGACGTCTAAAGTTATAAAGTTTATAACTCTTATGTTCAGAATCCGAAAAATCTTCTTCAAAAACGTCTATATCTGATGAATTTGTGTCTTTTATATTTGTCATCTATACCCTATTGAATAATAAATTGTCCAAAACTTACTCTTAGCACTTCTCTTTCACCACCCAGAATAGAATTGATATCATTAGTAATTTGTTCCTTCGCTAATTCTTTACCGGCAGCAGTAGCTAATTCAGCAGAAGTTTTACTAGAAAGATTTGTAATAACAGCATCTCTAATTGCAGGTTTATACTGGTTCATTTCATTCTGAATAGCTTCCATCGGATCTGCTGCAGGCACCGCTGCTTCACCATGACCACCATGTCCGCCGCTTTTAGCAGCTTTCTCATCAACCTCTGGAAAATCTGTATCTTTTTTAGAAACTTCTATCGCAACATTAACTTTCAAATACTTTTTCTGGCTTTCATCGCACAAATTTAGAATAAAATCTCCTAAATCAACAATGATACCTTTTTGCACTTCATCTTCATCGCCACTTTCATCAATTTCTTCTTGAGAAGTATTTATTGTACTTATTTTTTGCGTAATCAAGTTTTCCATTACTACATAATTTACACCAGCAAATACAATAAACATAATAACAATAGATGCAATCGTCATTATTAAAAATTTAGTTAAATCTTGTTGTTTATTTTCTCCAGCCTTATCGTTTTCAGCCATACTATTCTCCATTTTTATTACATATTGTCATTATATCAGGTTTAATAACGTATTTACCACCATTATTTGGTGGATATTAAGTGTAATTTATGTACGCAATTTTATTATAGCACACTATTATTTTCAATGTGAATAACGGTTGCCACCATTCTTTATTATATATATAATATTGTTATGGGGAAATTTGATTTATTTAATAAATTCAATAGTGCTGTTATTATCATAAATGATAATAAAGATGTTGTTTTTAGAAACAACGTTTTTAGAAGAATTTTTCCGGATTTCAAAACTCTTGAAAAATTTTCACACAAATTGAATTACAATGTTTGCGCTCTTGTTAGTAACGATGTAACCGTACACTCCCCTATTTCACAAGCTTTAGCTTCTAAAGAGGATTTTTCTGCTTACATAACTTATCAAACATTCAGCAATGATCTATATTACTATGATATGAATGCTACACAAAAAGGAAAATATCATATGATTGTTCTCACTGATGTTACAGCAAAAACAAAGCTTGATACAATTACTCAAAAAAATCAAAATTTACAAAAAAAAGTTAATATTTTGGAAGGTGACAACAAAAATCTTTCTAAAATCAAATTACAAGCACAATCGCAAGCTATGAAACTTCTTTTGTTAAACAATATTTCTAATATTATAAGAGAATCTATTGATACTTCCGTAATTTTGAAATCTGCATTAGAAGAACTTTCACAAATGTTTGGAGCTTTTAGAGGATACTATGCAACTTCTGAAAACGGTCAAAATTTTAAAATTGTAGAAGCTTTAAATTCGAAAGATAAAAATATAGAAATTTCTTTTGAAAAAGAAGCGTACAATTATATTAAAAAAGGGAAAGTAAATTGTGTTACTTGTATGAAAGAATACAAAGAAGCTAAGCCTTTCAAAGAACTTGTACAAAGAATAATCGTCCCAATTTATCATCTCAATAAATTATTAGGAATAATCGTTTTATCTACAAAACAAAAAACAAAATTGGACGACACTCTGGAAGTCTTAAATGGAGTATCAACACAACTTGGAAATGCCATAATTCAATCAGAATTATACAAAAAAAATGCCAAAATGGTTAAAGATTTAACTAAAACATTGGAAGAATTGAAAGATACACAATTAAAACTAATTAATTCCGAAAAAATGGCTTCCTTAGGTCAACTGGTAGCCGGAGTGGCACACGAAATAAATACTCCGGTTGCTTCGATTAAATCAAATAATGAAATCACTAAAAAGTTAATTGCTCAAATCGAAGATAACGAAATTGCAGAACTTTTGCAAGAAGTTAACGAAATTGATACAGAAGCAATTGCGAGAATAAACCGGCTTGTAATATCTTTAAGAAAATTTGTAAGGCTTGATGAAGCTGAATTACAAGAAGCCGACATAAATAAAGAGATTGATTTAACCCTAGATTTAATCAGGCATGAAACAAAAAATAGAATTGAAATCGTTAAGAATTATTCAAAACTTCCACCAATCAAGTGTTATCCAAACATGCTTAACCAAGTATTTATGAACATTCTTGTAAACGCAACGCATGCCATAAAAGATACAGGAATCATAACTATTGACACAAAATATGAAAATAGTAATTTAATCGTGAAAATAAAAGATAATGGCTGCGGGATAAAAGAACCCGATAAAATATTTTTTGCAGGTTATACTACAAAAGGTGTCGGAGTCGGAACAGGTTTAGGTCTTGCTATATCTCAAAAAATTATTGAAAAACACAATGGAAATATTTCAGTAAAAACAAAATTAAACGAAGGTAGCGAATTTACTATTACTATCCCTAGTAAGTAGTAATAGTTAAGATTTGTAAACCAGCGTTTTGTAGGATATAACTAACTTATAAGATTATCACAATTATAATTATAATTAACTTTTGTAAAAAAATCTGGCAGACCGGTTCTAAAAATGTAAAAATATGGTATATTAATACTACCGAGATTAAGTGTAAATTTTACCCTAAATAAAATTTAGGGAATGTAACAAAAATTTAACAATCAAAAAGATAAAGGCAATTTCGAAAAACTAAAAAACTTTATATTACTGTGTAGAAGATTATTATTTATGTTTGCATATCGGAGGTAACGTGTATGGCAATTACAGTAAACAGCAAAAAGAAACAAGTCAAAAAAACTTTCCAAGAACTAATCAATGATTTGATGACATCAAGTTCTGAAAAAGTTAGATATAACGCAGCTCGTGTTTTAGGCGAGATGGGTGATTCAAAAGCTGTTGAACCGTTAATTGATGTTTTGAAAAATGATAAAAACGGTTCTGTTCGTTTATATGCAGCTCGTGCATTAGGCGAATTGGGTGATTCAAAGGCTACCGAGCATTTAATTGAATCTTTAAGAGAAGATAGAAACGTCGATGTAAGAGTTCGTGCAGCTCGTGCATTAGGTCGTTTGGGTGGTAAAATTGTAGTAGAACCACTTGTTGAAGCTCTTAATGATGAAAATTCACAAGTTTGTATTACTGCAACAGATGCGCTAATTGAAATTGGTGATGTTGCAACAGATGCTTTAATGAATTCTTTAGACCATGAAAAAGTTAACGTTAGATGTGATGCGACAAGAGCATTGGGCGAAATCGGTAATAAAAAATGTGTTGATAAGATTATCAATATGTTATATGACGAATGGGTTAACGTTAGAATTTATGCTGTAACTTCTTTAGGTAAATTGAATGATAAAAAGGCAGTTCCTGCTCTAATTGATGTTATGAAAAACCGTTCTGAAAACGACTTGGTAAGAGCTGGTGCGGCTGCTGCATTAGGAGTTCTACGTGACCAAAGAGCTCTTCTTCCATTAAGAGAATTGATTATGGAAGCTGAAGAATTAGGCGAACTTGAAGATACAGCACTTAAATCTTTCAAAAAGATTATGGCTGCTAATTGGCAAGCTATCCCTGGAGCTACTCAACAAAAGAAACCTGCTGGTACTTCAGTTTAGTAACTAGAATTTTATTAAAAAAGGCGAATCTCGTGAGATTCGCCTTTTTTATATGTTTTTATATCTTTAACTAACTACATCTTAATCAATATTTTTAAGTTTTCTCTTGATTTATTAGCTTCAAACGCCTCAATCGCATCATCAATAGAATAAATACCGCTAATAAATGGAGTGAAATCTATTTTATGATTCTTCAACAATCTTAGAGCGGGAGGGAATTGTCCACAACGAGAACCAAGAACGGTAATTTCATCAATTACAATTGGCGCTAAATTTAATTCTTTTCCACTTGCCACAGTACTTTTTAAAACCAAAACTCCTCTCGGTTTTGTTAAAGCCATAGATGTTTCAAATCCTGACGCAGTCCCTGTTGCTTCCACGACCACATCATATTTTTTTTCTATCTTGAATTCTGATAAGAGTTGAGTTTGAACTCCTTGCGCTGCTGCTATATCGAGTTTGCTTTGATGTTTTCCGACAAGCAGAACATCAAAATTTTGTGCATTCAATGTTAAAGCGGTTGTTAATCCTAATTTGCCATCGCCTAAGACAACAACCTTTTGCATAGAATCAATATGCAATTGTTCTGTAATTTCACAAGCTGCAGCGAGAGGTTCAACAAATACAGCTTGTTCATCCGATACATTTTCCGGAACTTCAAAAAGAACATTAAGTGGCATTGTCATATATTCAGCAAAGCATCCGTCTTTTCTCCAGATTCCCAATGTGTGACGATTTGGACAATGGCGATAATTCTTTTTTGCACACCATTCGCACTCTGGGTCATTGCAGCCATAACTAATCTCTGCAACAACACGTTTGCCTAATAGTGACTTGTCTTCATCATTAATTTCTTCCACAACACCAACAAACTCGTGCCCTAAAACACCTTTGTACCCCATATATCCCTTTGTAATTTCTGCATCTGTATTACAAATTCCAGCTAAAGTCACTTTTATAAGAGCCTCACCTGCTTGTGGAATCGGTTTTGGATAATTTTTATCTAACTTTAATTCGTTATCAAACACAATTGCTTTCATAATTTTCTCCCTATTCTTATAGCGCTTGTTCAATATTAATGAGTTTTTTTAAAACCCACCCGCATCTGTAAAGCTCAGCGTAGATTTGCTTACAACTGCGACCTCCCTAATTGTGAAGGTTATTGTACCAGCTCCATTATTTAAAGTAGCATAAACGCTATATCTCAAGTTTTAATGTAAACAAATCGTTACAATCGTATGGTCGGTTTTTAAAATAGTGTCGTATAGTTTTATACATTCCGATTAAATTTTCTTTTAGAGAAGTTTGGGATATACTTCATCCGGATACACCATTACAAGAACTTTTTGATAAATATCTATAATCAATAGTATGCTTATTGATACATATAATAAAAAGGTATAAGAAATATGTTAGCACCTTGATATATAACAAATTCTGGTTGCACTTTTAATATAATTGCAATTGTAATGACACATATAATATAACAAACATACATAATGTTATAAATTTTGTTATTTAATAAAAAGTTTGATGCAACTCTTATTCTCTTTTTATAAATACCTTGTTTTATAAGAATTAGTATTTCTATAAATAAAGCTGTAAAGAATGAAAAGATGGTTATATAAAAAAATAAAAAGAAAAGAAGTGAGGCTATAAGCGCTTCTGAACCATCTGGATGAAATTTACAAATTATAATAAAATAAAAAATCCACAATAAGACATAGCCAAAAACAAAAAAGCTTAATGGCGGGATTACAAAAACATGTGTTGCATGAAATTGTTTGAGATATTGCATAAATTTATAGAATTCTATGCAAAATTCTTTGATATAACAATAGTATTTTTCTTTGATTATTTTGGCGATAAGTTTATACAAAAAATACAAGACTGCCGTATTTACTGCTACATATCTGGCAAAATTGGGAGTATAAGCCATTACTCCAACAAGCCAGTACAAAAGATAGCCCAAGCTAAAAAATAACAATGGCGGAAAAACAAAAATCTGAATTATTTTATGTTGTTTTATAAATTGCAAAAAGCAAGATAGCATTTTCATTACAGAATAATAGCATGTTTTTAATGTATTTCCAAGAGGATTGATAGGTTTAAGTGATTTATGGATTGCTTCGTCACCCAAATAATAGTTGTTCCTCGCAATGAAGTAGCGCAAAAATACAAGCACTGTGCTATACTATTCGTGTTTTGCGGTTGGCAATTGTAAACAAATCGTTACAATCGTATGGTCGGTTTTTAAAATAGTGTAATATGATTTTGTACTTGATTTTGAAACAATACTTGTTTAGAAGTTGCGTAGGAGAAATCTTTCAAGGGTACGAGGGCTAGATATGCCTATTTAGTTTTATATCCAACTTTTAGGAGGTTATTTTGCGACATTGTTGTCAATTTAACCCTGATGATGTTTATTATCTCAGGGACAATAACTTGTATTCTTCGAGAAAAATGTCTATTGGTTTTTGTCCAATTTGCAATAAGCCAATATGTGAAATTAGCGAATGGAGATTTGATGGAAAATTTAATAAAATTTCAGTTAGCGGATTTAAAGCTAATGAATTAATGTTAAAGCATAAAGATGAAATTGTTTATTCGCTTAGAGAAATGAATTATCAAAAAACAAAAGCTAAACCATTTGGTTGGGTTTATGGGGTAAATAAAATCGTAAAAAAACATAAAGGAGAGCAAGTTCAACAATTTGCTGTGGATTTTTACGGAAATAAAGAATTAATTAAAACTTACTAAAACTTTCTGGACCGGAGTTTTCGTTTCACCTTTCTCTCTCGTAATACTCCTTGTACATATTACCCTTGCTCCGGTCTTTTTCTTTTTATAGAGGATTTATGGTTAAAAAAAATAGTAAAGAAAATGTTAATAACAAGCACATTGAATTGTACGGAAAAGCTTTAAATATCTTAGAATTTTTGTTAACAGAATTTGAACACGATATTAAGTATGCAGAATTTGAATATTTAGATATTCCGAAAAACACAATCTCAACGATTGATTTTATAATTTCTGCTATCGGAAAAGTTCAAAAGGGACAAAGGCTTGCTTTAGGATTAGATGATGACGTTAGTGTTAATGAAGAACCTGTTATTAACATTGTAGAAGGGTTAAGCGAGGAAAAGATTTGAGGAAGAAATACATATTTAAAAAGTTCAATTTTACATTATTACACCCCTCACCCGCATTCGTAAAGTTCGCAAAGCTCACTAACGACTGCTCCCTCTCCCACAAGGGGCGAGGGGGATAGAAAATAAGTCTGTAACTTGTCTACGTGTGTAACACCTCCCACAAGGGGGCGAGGAGAAAAAGAATGATAAAAGTTTTTATTCCATATGATAAAAAATTTTGGAAATTTAAAGATGAGTGTAAAAAGTTATACGAAAGTGTACAAGACCAAATTTGTGATACCAATAGCTTTGAATTTATTATTGAAAATACATTTTTTTATTTGTTTGTATTTGACGAAAAATTAGTCGGTGCAATTTATTTTTTTGAAGATGAAAATAAAAAGCTTTTTTTGAACGGTTTTGCAAATCGAAAAATGCATCTGTTGAATTTAGAATGTTTAAAAATGTCGCTATATTGGTTTAATTGTGATATTTATGCAGCGGCACAAAATAAAATGTCAGAATTGTGTTTAAGAAAATGTGGGTTTGTAGAAATTTGTGAGAAAGAATTTATTTATAAGCATTAGTGTTAAAAATTATATATAATTCCCCTCACCCGCATTCATAAGGTTCGCAAAGCTCACCAACGACTGCTCCCTCTCCCACAAGGGGCGAGGGAATACACCAAGCTTTTAGTTTCACCAATGAGGCGGAGCAGGTAGACTTAAAAATCATCTAGTAATTATTGCCAAGAAACCGATAATTCTGTCTACGTACGTAGTACCCTTCACTAGGGGGAGGGTAGAGGGGAGGAGAAAGAAAATTAATATTGGAGTGTAACTCCGGAAAGGGAAATTATGTCGTTTGAATACATTATTGAAAAAGATAGAAGTGTACAAAAACTTACTCCTGAACTTGAAGGAGCGTTGATTAAAAATATCAGTTCCAAGTTTGTTACGCTTAATAATGAAAGAAGTTCAAATCTTAAAATGGCGGCTAATTTAGCGAATGAAATATTTTTTAAAAATGATTTCAAATCGCTTAGTGATAAAACACAAAAATGGAAATCTAAAATAAAAATGTGTAAAACTTTTATGTTTTATCAAACGCTTAAAGCTTTTATTTGGAGAAACACTTACGCAAATGTTAATTCTATGTTTGATGTTTCAGGAGAAAATCACGATTCAAATAATGCTTCCAACAAACAAAAAGCTATGCTTGTTGATATTCTTGAAAAAATGGGATACCAAAAGACTTGTGATCAGATTATTGACAATGCTTTGCTTTATGGAGAATTGATTTCTTTTACTTCTTGGAAAAAGAATTATGAGGAATACAGACGACCTATTGATTTTTTCAAGAATATATTTATGCAAGATGTTCAAAAGTTACCACTTATTCTGGAAGCAATTGCGAAAGGTCAAAATTATTGGGTAGATACAAGAAAGATATATGATAATCCATATATTTATTCGGTTAATCCTGCCGATTTAGTTTTTGATTCTTCTCAAAAAGATAACTGGGATAATTGTCCCAAAATATATCGAGTTTATAAAACTTGTTCGGAAATTATTAATAATAAATATTATCATTTTACAAAAGAACAAATTGAAGAAATCAAAGAGTTAGTAAATGATAAACATCAAAAATTTAAAAATGATGATATTGTTAAAGGTTCAACAATAGAAGTCTTAGAACATTGGGGAGATTTAAAATTACCAAACGGTATTTTATTAAAAAATTGGCACGCAGTTGTTGTTGCAAGAAAATATCTTGTTCTTTTTGGAAAAAATGAAGGCATTGTAAATCCATTTTCTTATGGAGCTTTTGTAGTTGATCCGGAAACAAAAAGAGGAATAAGCCCATTGTATTCCGTTCTTTCGCTTGCACATCTGCAAGAAGATTTGATGAACAAAACCTGTGATTTACAGGCTCTTAATGAAAATCCACCACTATTAGCACCTGAAGGTTTCTTTGACGAGGATGAAATTAAGTTATACCCTGGGAAAATTATTGAATATGGTGACAACCTTTCTCCGACTGCAGCATTCAAGCAATTAACATTCAACTCAAATATTTATTTGCAAGATATTTCTTTCTTAAATGATTTGATGGCAGAAGTTTCCGGAATATTTCCTAATATGATTGGGGCTGTAGAAACATCTGCAGCCAAAACAGCGACTGAAATCAACACAAAAACTCAAGGGCAAATGATACGTTTAGCAATGCTTGTTGATACTATCAATCAAGATTTAATTGTACCGAATGTTGAAAAGGTGGCAAAACTTTGTGCAAACTTCAAATCCGGAATTGAAACAATTTTTGTTAATCACGAAAATCAGCAGGAAATTATTGAAATTGATGATTCTGTTCGACAAGGTGACTATAAATACATGTATTCAGATTCCTCTATGCTTAATCAAAAAGCAGAACAAGCTGACATTGTAATTCAAGCGGTAGAAAAATTTGCATCGGTTATACCATTAAATCTACAAGAAATTTTTGTATGGTACTTCGAACAAAAAGGTGTGGATAATCCTGAAAGATTTTTAGGAAATTCCAACAATGTTTCTACGCAACAGAATTTTGATGGAGTTGTAAGCGATAAGTAGAAAATTCTTAATAAAGATTTTTATAGTAATTGCGTTTTATTAACGCTTTATTGATATTATGTTTGTCGTGTTCAAGGATAAAATCTTTGAACACGAATGTTAATTTAATTTAAAAATAAACAAATAAAATATCACAAAAAATGATATGACCAGTGTTAATACAAAATAATGGTAAAACACATTTACATAAATTTTGTAATATTTATTTTCGACCAATTCTCGGTTTTTGATTAGGCTTTTTTGCCTTAAATCGAGTATTAATAATATGAAATAAGTTATTATTGCTAAAATAACAAGTGGCGCACAAACAATTGACACCAACGCAAAGCCAACACCATTTCCGTCAGTAAAATCTAAAGTTTTATACAAAGAGTTAGTTAAATATTGTATAAGTATAATTGATAAAATTGTATATACAGGAACTTTTGTACGACTTTTTGGTAAAAACAAAAATATACATAATAATATCAATGGGATAATAGCAAATAAGCAAGCTATTGGTAAAAAATATAGCATTACACTAATAAAATCAATAGTTGACAATTTACCAATAAAAAGGGTTACTAACAAACCTAATAATGGATAAATAAAATATGTAAAACCTAACAACGCAAAAAAGTTTGCACTTAAATAATTTGGTAATCTATTAAAATATTCCTTAATTTTCATAGGAATATTATAACATATTTTCTACTATTTGATTAAGAATGGAGTTTAAAATGGATAAAAAAACATTAAAAGGATATGTATCAAATGAAGAGTACATTTGGCATACAAATAAAGGTGCTTGCAACAAATGTGAATCATTAAATAATACAGTATATGAACAAAAGGAAGATGTACCTCAAAAACCTCATCCTAATTGCAAATGTTACGTAGATAAAAGCATTAAAGTTGACAAAAAAGATAATATTGATTATCACGAAATTTTAAAACAAGCTGCAATATTTGCGTATCATGGTGAGAATGCTGAGATTCCAAAAGGATATACTTTAGAAGCAAGTGTAGATAATCCTAAAAATGGTTTTTATGCGGATGTTTTATACGGAAAAAATGATGTCATTATTGCTTATAGAGGTACAGAGCCTTTTTCTATTGACACAATGAATGACTTGGCGATGGCACGTTCTAGTCTTCCTTCACAAACAACAGATGCTTTAAATACATATAATTCAGTAAAATTTGCACATCCAGATAAAAACATTTCATTAACAGGACATTCTCTTGGAGGAAGCTTGGCAGATATAGTAGCAGGCTTAAACGGAGAATTTGCCGTCACTTTTAATGCCTATGGCGTAGGAGATTTTTTTAATAATGTACAAGTTAATGATAATAATATCATAAATTATGTTAACACACACGATTGGGTAACAATGGTAAATGGTAATAATCATATTGGAACAAACTACTCTGTCCCCAATTTGGGTAAATATTTTTGGGAAAAACACAATGTAGAAAAAATGGATAATCTTTCTAAAAGAAAGAAAATAACAACAAAAGAAATTAAAGATATTGCTGACCAAAACTTTAAAGCTCCACAAAAAGTAAGAGAGGGGATTAGAAAATATGCTGATACGATAGAAAAAGGAGAAATACTACGTAATAAAATTAAACGAAGAATTGAAGAAATGGAACTCCCCAAAAAAGTTAGTCAAAGATTAAAAGAACTAAATAGGTTTTAAAATAAGCTTATATATATAAAGATTCCAAAAGCAATAACAAATAAAATATATAGTATCCAGAAATAACAATAAAATGTTTTTACAAAAATTCTATATAATCTATTATTTATCAAAGTCGAATTTAATATTTTAAAATTCATCTTTTTATCTATCAAATAAAATATTAGTATAATTATTAGAAAGCAAGAAAATAGCCACATAAGATGAGAATAGAATTCATACACATATAAAATTTGTGTATTTGAAAGTAAAAATTTATAAAGAAAATACAAAATCATACTAATTAAGATAAAAATGCAAAAGATATGTAATATTGATAAAATTTTATCATCCTTTTTTAACATACAAAGAAACGGTATTAATACAGGAAGACTTACCAAACTTATAATACCAAATAAAAAGACTTGTATAAAAAAATTAAAAATAAAGTTATAAAAAGAATTGTGAAATACATTACTACCTATATAGCAAAAAAGAAACAAAAAATTTACAAACCCTAGCAGTGCAAAGATGTTTGCACTTATTCGATTTGGGAGGCTATTAAAATATTCCTTAATTTTCATAGGAATATTATAACATTTTTATAAATTTTACAAAAGGTTAATTAAGACATTTGGATTGCTTCGCTTTATATTCACGTGCGCCGCATGGGTATTTGGGCAAGCTATTCTGGGATGTTTAAAATAAAAAGAAAGGAAAAATTCATTATAGACATACGGGTTATCCTGGCGGAATAAAATCCGTTAGTTATGGCGAATTGCTTGAAAAAAATCCCGAAAGAATGGTTAGAATAGCGGTAAAAGGCATGCTTTCGCATAATCCTTTGGGAAGATTGCACTTAAAAAAATTAAAAGTTTATGCTGGAGATAAACATCCGCATGAAGCTAATAAACCTGAAATAATAAATATAAAGTAAATAAATAGGAGAATAAATAATGGCTGGAAAACAATTAACTATTTTTACGGGAAAAAGAAAAACCGCTAATGCAAGAACTCGCATCACTTTAGGAAGCGGAAAAATTTTAATAAACGGTAAAAATTATACGGAATATTTTTGCAATAGAGCCGCTTTAATTAAAGTCGTTGAAGATGCCTTAAAAATAACGGGAAATTTTGGCAAATACGATGTGTTTGCGAATGTTCGAGGCGGAGGAATAAGCGCTCAAGCTGATGCGGTTAGGCATGGAATTGCAAAAGCTTTGGTTGCGGAAAATCAAGATTTTAGAATCGCTTTAAAAAGAAACGGTTTTATTACGAGAGATTCGAGAGAAGTTGAGAGAAAGAAATACGGAAGGTCTGGAGCGAGAAAACTTTTCCAATTCTCAAAAAGATAATTTTTTGTTAAAATATTTTATAAGTTATAATTAAGGGCTTGATATATGAATTCTAAAAAATTGAAAAAATTTAAAGATTTATTACTTGAAGAAAAAAGAAATACATTAGACGAATTATTGAGCGGAAACGAAACTTACGAAGCGCTAAAACAAGAGGCTCAT
>OIYO01000514.1_pt1 | contig 31163 bp, 25 predicted proteins | sample 1588191 | NCBI WGS metagenome assembly OIYO01 (sample SAMN03283275) | human gut metagenome | biome: human-associated habitat; material: feces | host: Homo sapiens | place: Peru | collected 2012 | reverse complement strand
AGGCATGCTGCTGTTGACCTATATCTGCAACTATGAGCACTCAGGCGTAAAGAGCGGCATACTTTCCAGCACGCTGCCCGCAAGCTGGCTGTGGGGCATTGAACAGGCACGCATGATAAAGGAGCTGCCGGAGGAATATCAGGAGGCCATAAAAACGGCTACCGAGACCGGCGACTATTCCAGCGATGTATACCAGAGGGCAGAGGAAGAGTATATGCTGCGCCACGCCGCGGGCAAGCCCGATCCCGATGGGCCTGAGTGCCTGCTGAGGAAGAAAAGGACAGGCCGGGAGAGCTATGTCGTTGGCTGGGGCCCTAATGAGTACACACCAATGGGTACGCTGAAGGATTACGATGTAATAGACAAGCTCAAGGACATAAAGGAGCCCTGTCTCGTGATCAATGGCGGCAATGACCTTTGCACACCGTATATAGCCAAGGTGATGTACGACAATATACCAAACTCGAGATGGGAGCTGTTCAGGGAGTGCCGCCACATGTGCTTCGTAGAGGACAACGACCATTATGTTGAGGTGCTTAAAGAGTGGCTCAACGAGAAGGATTGATTCAATTTGGCTTATAAAAAATGACCCCGCCTTTATAAGGCGAGGACATTTTTTATGAAGTGCTATTCAGTTAAAAATAGTCAGCACCTTAACGATGTGACTTAATCCGACAAAAGGCAAACCAAAAAGTGATATTTTTATATTGTTCACGGGGGCTTTTTAATTTATAATGTGAAAAATATGGCGCGCGATAAAACCGCGGCACCTATAGGGAGAATTGCCATGAAAACCATATTGGTTCTGGGCGGCGCCGGCTATATCGGCAGCCATACCTGCGTTGAAATGCTTAACGCCGGGTACGATGTTGTTGTTGTGGATAACCTTGATAACAGCAGCAGCGAGTCTCTTTCCCGTGTGGAAAAGATAACGGGTAAAAAGGTTAAGTTCTATAAGGAAGATGTTCGTGACAGGGCAGCCCTTCGCAAAATTTTCACAGAAAACGATATTGAGGCGGTAATCCATTTTGCCGGACTTAAAGCAGTAGGCGAATCGGTGCGCGAGCCGATTATGTATTACGATAATAACCTTATAAATACCTTGGTTTTAATTGAAACCATGAACGAGTTTGGCGTAAAGAAAATTGTATTTTCTTCTTCTGCCACCGTTTACGGCGTTGCTACAGAAATGCCGCTGGTTGAGGGTATGCCGCTCGGCGCTATAAACCCCTATGGCAGAACGAAGCTGTTTATTGAGCATATTCTTTCAGATTTATATGCCGCCGATAAGGAATGGTGTGTAGCGCTGCTGCGTTACTTTAACCCCATAGGCGCACACAAGAGCGGACTTATAGGCGAGGACCCCAAGGGTATACCGAATAACCTTATGCCTTATATTTCGCAGGTTGCGGTAGGCAAGCTTGAAAAGCTGCACGTTTTCGGTAACGACTATAAAACGGTGGACGGCACGGGCGTGCGCGATTATATACACGTTGTGGATCTTGCTCTCGGTCACGTTAAGGCGATAGACTGGGCGCTTAAAAATAAGGGCTGCGAGGCGTTTAACCTCGGCACCGGAAACGGCACGAGCGTTTTGCAGCTGCGTGACGCGTTTGTAAAAGCAACAGGTGTTGACGTGCCTTACGTTATAGACCCGCGTCGTCCCGGCGACCCCGATGAGGTTTACGCAAACGCCGATAAGGCTAAAAACGTTCTCGGCTGGACCGCGAAATACGGCATTGAAGAAATGTGCGAGGACACCTGGCGTTGGCAGAAAAATAACCCCAACGGCTTTGAAAAATAAAAATAAAGGACGGCACCGCCGTCCTTTTATATCCGCCTGTGGCGCAGCTGGATAACGCAGCAGATTCCGATTCTGAAGAACGGGGGTTCGAATCCCTTCGGGCGGGCCATAACGATAAGGTTGCATCGTAAAATGCAGCCTTATTTTTTTGCTCAACCAAACCGAAGGGATTCGAACAAGGCGTGAAAAAACAGTCCGGTGGACTGTTTTTTAGCCGCGGCAACGAGCGCAGCGAGGCGATAGGCACGGCAGTGCCGAGACAAAATCCCTTCGGGCGGGCCATAACGCGCAGATACGAACCCTGTATACGGTTAAAAACGTATTTGCATTTATAATAACAATCCCACTTGAGTCTTAGCAGATTCAAGCAGGATTGTTATTTTTTTAATTTTTTTATAAACAGACGTTTACAAACAATGCTTGTTTTTCTTTCTTTATAATGGTATCAAAACAATAAGCAGTATGAAAGGAGGAAATATTACGCTGTTTTGATATACATTAAATTAAGGAGAAAAAAAGTAATGATATATGCAGAAATAAAAGAAAACGGAAGAATCAGCGTATTTCAAAGCACCGTTTCAGACAGTGTAGAGTTTGAAACGATAAAATTTGAATTTCCGGAAAGCTGGAACGGTTTTACAAAAACGGCTGTATTCAGAGGAAATAATGAAACGCTCAGCGTAATTCTTAACAGCGACAGTAATTTATGCACCGGCGAGGATGAATGTTATATACCTTATGAGGTTATAAAAGCACCGTCATTTACAGTATCGGTATTTGGGAGTTTAGAAAATAAAAGAGCAACAACAACCAAAGCAGAAATACAAGTGACCGAAAGCGGTTACGGTACAGGTGATGTACCGGCTGAGCCTACGCCAACCCAGTATGAACAGCTTGTAAGCATTGCAAACGCAACAAAACAGGCGGCGCAATCAGTTAGAACAGACGCGGACAACGGCGTGTTTAAAGGTGACAAAGGGGATAAAGGAGACAAGGGCGATAAAGGCGACCCGTTTGTTTACTCTGACTTCACCGATGAACAGCTGGCATTACTCAAAGGAGCTAAAGGTGACACCGGAGATACAGGTCCCCGCGGATTACAGGGTGATAAAGGCGATACAGGCGAACAAGGTGTTCAGGGTGTTAAAGGTGAAAAAGGCGATAAGGGTGACAAAGGTGATAAAGGAGACTCATTTACCTATGTGGATTTTACCGATGAACAGTTGGCGGCTTTAAAAGGTGAAAAAGGCGACCCTGGAAATATTGAAAATATTGATCAGGTATATTCTCCGACATCTGAAAATGCACAAAGCGGTAAGGCGTTATCTGACATATTGGACAAAACCTCCGATTCAATAGATATTACCGTCTCAAACCAAAAAACTATTTTCCTTAATGATGCGTCGAATAAAAAGCTGAATTCGTTATCAATTAAAGGCTGCAGCTCACAAAAAAGCATACCGAGCATAGAAAATAAATCGGAAATAGAAAACGCAGTTAATCCGACTATAAGAATCACAGGAAAAAATTTGTTGCCGAATGTTTATGTTGATCATGTAAAAGAACTGAACGGCATATCTTTTAATCTGAACAGTGACGGAAGCATAACGGCAAACGGCGTTGCTACGGCACAGGCACATTTCAAACTTGCTCAAAATTTCAAATTAAAAAAAGGAGAGTACTTTTTAAGCGGATGTCCCGCAGGCGGTTCAGGCGGAACATACTCGTTATATCTCAGCACTTCCGATTATAAGTTTTATAAGGCTGATATAGGTGACGGTATCTACATAAATGCCGAAGATGACAAAACAGTGAGTATAATAATAAATATAGGTGTCGGTACGGAAGTATCAAATATGATTTTTATGCCTCAATTAGAGCTTGGAAACGAAAGAACAGCTTTTGAAATCCCGAAAGTGCCACAATACACAACTGTATCTTATACACTTAAAGGCTTGTCAGAGGATTACCGTGACGAGATATATTTATCGGAGAAAAGAGTGATGTTAAAAAGTATTATAAACAGCCTTACACTAAACGGCAGTGAATCCTGGGAAACAGGTGAGTTTCTGAACGGAAAGGCATGGAAAAGGTTGTATATTGACAATCTGCTGAAAAACACGCCTTGTCTATGCGATAGAGAGCCGGTTCGTAATTTTTATTCACTTCCTACCGAAAACGGCTGCACAATAAATCCGACAGCAGCTTATTTTTATATTTCGGATAGCGAGTTGCCCGATGATCTCACCGAGTTTAAATCATGGCTCAGCAACAATAATATTATTTTGAATTATGTAAATAAAAACGTTACTGTGACGGAGATAACCGACACAGACTCCGGGCAAGCACTCCTCTCATTGCGCACTGTTTATCCATACACAAGTATAATATCGGATTCTGATTTTTCAGTGAAGTATACTTCCGACACTAAGAATTACATTGATCAAAAAATTGCTGAACTAAGAGCTGAATTATCTGCACAATAAAAAAGTCCTGCGAATTTTCGCAGAACTGCTAATTCCGAGAAAAAAGCACGAAAAACTGCCAATCGGCGGCTTTCCGTGCTTTTTTGACGGCTTATTTTGACGGTTAAAAATGCGTTAATCGGTTGATGCTTTCCCGCTTATATTCCACCGACGGATGAGTGCAAATTCCGAGCGTTGTATTCACCGAGCTGTGCCCTAAAATTTCCGAAAGAGCCTTCGGCTCAAAATCATTTTCAATGCACCGCGTGATAAATGTGTGTCTGAGCGCGTGAAAATTTATATCCGACACGCCGCTTTACTTCAGGCTTTTTTTAAATGTATATGTAAACGCTCTCGGTTCTGTAAACCGTTCGTTCCCCGTGAGCAGAAACGCATTTTCTGTTTTGGGTTTAATGTACTTTAATTTCTTTATTAAAAAGCCCGGCAGCGGTATAGTCCGTTTCGCCGAGGGAGTTTTCGGCTCGGTAATTATAATTTTTGTCTTTTTGCCGGACTCACCATTAATAGCGGGAATACGCTGTAATGTTGCCGTTATTTTGATAATACCGTTTATAAGGTCAATATTTTCCCTTCGTTTTGACATATTTACACTTCCTTAAATTTAATAAGTATATTATAAAAAATCCGACGGATTTTTTGACGGCTGAAAATTATTTATATATAAAAAAGACCCGACCGATTGCCGAGTTTTGCAAATATATTACATAATTGGGGTATATAATTGACAATTTCGCTTTAATGTGCTAAAATAATATGCGTAATTTATTTCTTGGAATTAGCAGTTCCGAGAAAAAGAAAGGGCGGCGTTTTAAATGGCTGATAACAGCGGTATTAAGCTTTTTGAGCATAATGAAACTGCATATATTTCAGCCATTCAGATGCTTACCGAAACAGGCAAAGCCGCCGTTATTCACCCGACAGGCACGGGTAAATCCTTTATAGCTTTTAAGCTGTGCTATGATAATGCCGATAAAAAAATATGCTGGCTCTCCCCCGGTGAATACATTTTTAAAACGCAGTGTGAAAACCTTGCGGCAGCAGGCTCTGCCGTACCGAGAAACATTGCTTTTTTTACTTATGCAAAGCTTATGCTTATGACCGATGCAGAGCTTGAAGAAATAAAACCCGATTACATAATTTTAGATGAATTTCACCGCTGCGGCGCCGAAATGTGGGGGCAGGGCGTTAAGCGCCTTTTAAATTTGTACTCTGACACGCCTATTTTAGGACTGACGGCGACTAATATACGTTATCTCGATAACAGGCGGGATATGGCAGACGGGCTTGACAAGGTGTTTGCAAAGCATATGCCGAAAAGGGACGGCAAATACATAGTTTTTTGCGCAAGCTTTGACCATATGAACGAAATGGCGGATAAAGCAAAAGAGTGGTTTGCTAAGGTTGATAGCGAGCCGCATATATACAAGGCATATTCAAACGACCCTGTTGCAAGCAAGGCTTTTTCTGCTTTTAAGGCGGATGTAAGCAAACACTCAAAGCTTTTGTATTCAATAGATATGCTCAACGAGGGCATACACGTTGACGGTATTGACGGGGTTATACTTCTTCGTCCAACCGTTTCCCCCATTATTTACAAGCAGCAGATCGGGCGCGCGCTGTCGGCGGGTAAAAAGAGTAATCCCGTTATTTTCGATATTGTGCTTAATATAGAAAATCTTTACAGCATAGGCGCTGTTGAAGAAGAAATGCAGATCGCCACAGCATATTACCGTTCACTTGGCGAAGAAAGCTCAATAGTTAACGACAGCTTTAGTATTTATGATGAGGTTAAGGATTGCAGAGAGTTATTCAGCAGACTCAATGATGTTCTTACGGTTTCATGGCAGACTATGTTTGAGCAGGCAAAAAAGTATTATTCGGAAAACGGTGACTTAGAGGTTCCCGCACGCTTCATAACAAATGACGGTTACTCTCTCGGACACTGGATATATAATCAGCGTGCTGTGAGAAAAGGACAACAAACGGGAAATCTTTCCGAGGAACAGATAGAAAAGCTCAATTCTATCGGTATGCGCTGGGATTTATATACCGATTACAGCTGGGAAAAGAACTTTAACGCCGCAAAAAATTATTACGAAAAAAACGGACATCTTGACGTTCCCTCGCGCTTTGTCACACGAGACGGTCTGCCGCTCGGCGCATGGCTCAGCAGCCTCAGAACATGGGAAAGCTCGGGCATACACCCGAAATATCTTTCAGCCGAGAGAAAAAAACAGCTTGAAAGCATCGGTATGATTTGGAGTAAGCTTGATTATTATTGGGAGCAGAATTTCTCCGAGGCATTACGTTACTACCGTAAAAACGGCGATTTAATTGTTCCGAGCAATTTTGTTACCGATAACGGCGTGTGTCTCGGTTCTTGGATTTTCAGGCAGAGAAAGCTGCACAGCGGGTCTTGCAAAGGAACTCCGCTTACCGCCGAACAAACAGCGCGCCTTAATTCAATAGGAATGGTTTGGGAGCCCGAAGATCCGTGGCTTATGAGCTTTAACCTTGTTAAAGGCTATTATAAAGAGCACGGAAATATAAATATTTCTCAATCCACGGTGGTAAACGGAGTTTGGCTCAGCAAATGGATCGCAGAACAGAAGAAAAGACTTAAAAGCGGAAAACACTCCGATAAACGGCGCGAATATCTTAATAAACTTCCGCTTGAAGATGTTTCAAATATAGTGCAAGGCAGCTTTTCATGTATTATTGACAATCAAAAATATGAGTTTTTCTCAAATAAAGATTTTGAAAATAAAATGTCGAATATCAACTACATAGTAATCTCTGTCAGTTCAGAAAACGACCGTCTTTGTTTTGAATTGCAACCTCGGAAAGCGCCGATTACCGGTATGAGCTCTGAATGGGTTAAAAATTACAAAGAAAAAATCGGTTCAGGCCCGGGATTTTTTTTAAACAAAAATGTACTTAGAATGTACAAATTTTGAAGTATAAAAACAAAGCTTTTTTTGAGTTGCATACCATAACAAAGCGGAAATTACAGAAAGGTAAAATATTATTATGACTGAAAATAAAAGAACGATACCGTTTAGTCCTCCTGACATCAGTAATCTTGAAATCACCGAAGTGGTTGAAGCTCTTAAGTCCGGCTGGATAACAACAGGGCCAAGGACAAAACAGTTTGAAAAAGAAATTGCGGAATGGATCGGCACAGAAAAATGCGTGTGCCTGAGTTCACAAACGGCGTGCGCAGAAATGGCACTTCGTATTCTCGGAATCAAAGAAGGCGACGAGGTAATTACCACAGCGTACACATACACGGCGTCAGCCTCCGTAGTCTGCCATGTCGGAGCATTACTGAAACTGATAGATACGCAGAAGAACAGCATTGAAATGGACTATGACGCACTGGAGGCGGCAATTACCGATAAGACAAAAGCTATTATTCCTGTTGATCTCGGCGGAGTGCCGTGCGACTATAATCGCATATTTGAAATTGCAGAGCGCAAAAAGCATCTGTTTAAACCGGACAATGAGATTCAGAAAGCAATCGGCAGAATTGCGATCTGTGCCGATACTGCTCACGCATTCGGCGCAAAGCAACACGGGAATATGGTCGGTAACATTGCTGATTTTTCAAGTTTCAGCTTTCACGCAGTCAAGAACCTGACTACTGCCGAGGGCGGTGCACTGACATGGAGAACCATTAACGGAATCAGTAACGAGGATATTTACCATAGGCTACAGCTGCTCAGTCTGCACGGTCAGTCAAAAGACGCTCTCGCAAAAACAAAGCTCGGCGCTTGGGAATATGACATTGTGGGCACATGGTACAAGTGCAACATGACCGATGTTGCTGCAGCAATCGGCTTAAAACAATTCGAGCGCTATCCGGCAATGCTGAAAAGAAGAAAAGAAATCATTATGCGCTATGACAACGCTTTCCGACCTTTGGGAGTGGAAACACTTGACCACTACACCGAAAGCCATAGTTCATCGGGTCATCTGTATATCACGCGTATACCTGGAATTACGGAAGATAGCCGCAATGAAATAATTATTAAAATGGCGGAACGGGGAATTGCCTGCAATGTTCATTATAAACCGTTGCCAATGCACACGGCATATAAAAATTTAGGATTTGATATTGCGGACTATCCGAATGCCTATGCACATTTTGCAAATGAAATCACATTACCGCTGCATACCTGCCTTACCGATGAAGATGTAGACTATGTTATTCGGCAATACACCGAAATTCTGAAGGAGTACATATAAGTGAAAATAGTCAAATGGGAACAGCTTCCGTCTGAAATGCAGACCGAGAAAGTCAGAAAATATTATGATATTCTCAAAAAGAAAACGGTTAGTTTGTTTTTAAAAAGATCATTTGATTTTGTTGCTTCCCTGATTGCGCTGATTGTTTTGTCACCCGTGTATCTGATCTTGGCGATTGCCATAAAGCTTGATTCTCCGGGACCGGTTTTTTACCGTCAGGAACGGGTTACTCAATACGGAAAGCGTTTCCGCATACATAAATTCCGAACGATGATACAAAACGCTGACAAGGGTTCGCAAGTAACCGTAAATAATGACGGTCGTATTACCCGCGTAGGCAAAGTGATTCGTAATTGCAGACTCGACGAAATTGCACAATTGATAGATGTTATCCAAGGCACGGTTACGCTTGTAGGTGTACGCCCGGAGAGTCCGAAATTTGTTGCCGCATATACCGATGAAATGATGGCAACCCTGCTTCTCCCCGCAGGCGTTACAAGTTTGGCAAGCATTTATTACAAGGATGAGGCAAAGCTGCTTGACGGCGCAGATGATACCGACAGAGTTTATATTGAAAAGATACTTCCCGCCAAAATGTATTACAATTTGAAAGGGATTGCACAGTTCAGCCTTTTGGGAGACGTAAAAGCTATGTTTATGACAGTGCTTACAGTATTGGGGAAAGAGTATATTCCGGACAAAACAGGTGAAGAAATACTGATGAATAAACAGAAAGAAGAAGCGGAAGTTTGATGGGGAGAACTGTATGATACAAGTCAGGCATATATCAAAAACAGATAAAGAAACAATTGATGATATAGTACGTATTCATTTAGATACATTTCAAGGCTTTTTTCTTACATTTATGGGAAGGTCCTTTTTAAAGTTAATGTATCGTTCTTACATTGAGTATGGGTCTTCCGATATTCTTGTGGCATTTGAAGACGGAAAACCTATTGGATTTCTTGCGTATTCCGGTGATTTAAGCGGATTATATAAATATATGATTAAGAAAAGATTGATACCGTTTGCATGGTACAGTCTCGGAGCTTTTTTCAGAAAGCCCAATGTTTTTATACGTTTGGTCAGGGCTTTTTTAAAGCCCGGCGAATCAAAACGGACAGAAAAATATGTTGAACTTGCGTCTATCGGTGTTGACCCGAACCTAAAGTCTAAAGGAATAGGTTCGCAACTGATTGACAGCTTGAAAGCGCAGGTTGATTTTAATGAATATGCGTATATAACATTAGAAACCGACTCTGAAAACAATGAAGGCGCTAATCATTTCTATCAGAAAAACGGATTTGTATTTGAGCGTGAATTTGAAACTCACGAGGGAAGAAAGATGATTGAATATAGATTTGCGGGAGAGAAAAGATGAATATTTTATATTTTGCTTCGGTTGATTTTTATCAAAAACCCAATCCATCTTTTCATTTGATGCAATCAATGCTGACCGATCTTTTGGAAAACGGCGATACGGTTAATTACATAGGGCTTGCAGTCAAAGGCGTTGAAAACCATATTCCGACCGAATTTGAAAATAACCCAAACTTCAAATACAGACTCATTGAAATGCCGAATACCTCAAAATCTAACTTTGTAAAAAGATATTTGGATGGTATCAAATACGCTGCTTCTGCCAAAAAATATATCAAAGAAATGTCGCAGTCAACTGACGTTGTATTTGTTCAATCATCCCCGACTGCACTTTTTAACATCTGCGTTGTAAAGAAAACAGTAAAAAATAATAAGAAGATTATATATAACGTTCAGGACATGTTCCCCGGAAGCAGCATAGCAAGCGGAGTAATGCCGCAGAAATGGTTGCAAAAGGTATTCTATGCAATGCAGAAAATTGCATATAGAAAGTCGGATATGATAGTTGCAATTTCAGATGATATGAAAGATAAACTGTCCGAACAAGGCGTACCGCCTGAAAAGGTAGAGGTTATTGTTAACTGGTTCGATGATAAGACCGTATCAGAAGTAGATTGGGAAGAAAACAGATTTGTAAAGCTCGCCAAAATGGACAAAGTGCATTTTTATGTTCAATATGCGGGAACGATAGGATATGTTTTTGACTACAATATGATAATTAAAGTAGCAAAGATTCTTAAGAATAATCATGAAATAGTATTTCAGATAATCGGAGAGGGAAGCCAAAAGCAGGAATTTATTGACGCGGCAAATGAAAACAAACTGGATAATATAGTTTTTTTCCCGCTTCAAAGCCAGGATATGGTCTCGGATGTGTATAGTGCCTGTTCAACATGTATTATTCCGTTAAAGCATGGAGTAATCGGCAATTCGGTGCCCAGTAAAGCAGGGCTTTTGATGGCTTGTAAACGACCGATCGTCACCTCTTCGGATAATGGGTCAAAATATAATACAATGATTAACGATAATGAGTTTGGTTTTGCCTTTGGTGATGACGAGCCGGATAAGGTTGCAGAAGCAATCCTGAAGCTGTGCAGTGATAAAACACTCTGCAAGGAAATGGGCATTCGCGGATATAAATTCGGACATGAGCTTTATTCGCGCACAAAAAATATGAAAAAGTACATTGATTTATTCAGAAGCATGTCAGATTACGGAACGGAATGTAATAATGATTAAAAAAAAGAAAATTATTTTTTTGGGTTTTACAAAAATTAAATATATGCCTTATATAAATTTTTATTTTGACAACATAGAAAAAGCGGCGTATGAAATACATATCCTGTATTGGAACCGTGATTTGCAAAGTGAAAATTTAAGCAATTACCGAAATTGTATATTTCATGAATTCAAATGCTATCAGGAAGACGATGTTTCCAAACTTTCAAAAATCGGCAGTTTTTTGAAATACAGAAAATTTGCGTTGAAAGTATTAAATAATGAAAACTTTGATTTCATCTTTGTTCTTCACTCACTGACGGGCGTTTTAATTGCGGATAAATTGAAAAGAAAATATTCCGGAAAATATATTTTTGATTACAGAGACTCTACATATGAGGGATTTGCACCGTTTAAAAAAATTGTAGGGACTCTTGTGGAGCACTCTTACGCCACATTTGTAAGCAGCGACGCTTTCAGGCGTTTTCTTCCCGAAAACCGGTCGGCAAAAATATATACATCCCATAATTTGCTGTCGGACTCCCTGCTGCACCGTGATGAAAAAGAAAAACGCGGTATTCCGTCCGATAAAATCAGAATAGCTTTTTGGGGATTTATCCGTCACGAAGAAATCAACCGTGAAATAATCAAAAAACTGGCAAATGATAATCGCTTTGAACTGCATTATTACGGCAGAGAGCAGCAAACTGCGCTTAATCTAAAGGAATATGCAACGCAATTGGATGCTGAAAATATCTTCTTCCACGGCGAGTACAAACCGAACGACAGATATATTTTTGTGAGAAATACAGATTTAATTCATAATATCTATAAGGACAATAATACAATGCTGGCAATGGGAAATAAGTATTATGACGGTATTATTTTTTATATACCTCAGCTTTGTATGAAAGGCTCCTATATGGGTGAAAAATGCACTGAAAACGGCATAGGACTTGAATGTGATCCGTATGACAGTGATTTTGCCGATAAGATTTATTCTTACTATAAAGCGCTTGACAATAAGACTTTTTTAAACAAATGCGATAATGAACTGACAAAAATAAGAATTGAGTACGAGAAAAGCAATAAGGTGGTGCGGGAATTTGCCGAAATTGAAAGATGAATTTCAAAAGACTTGGTCCTTTAAAAAATTGTATATGTACATATATGTTTTTGCACTTATATACATTGAATTCGGCTATGCGATGGTAGTTGCAGAGAAAATAAGCGGAAGCGCAAGAACACTTGCCTTAATATTATTTACCGTTCCGCTTCTGTTTTTCAGTGAACATATAACCGTCCAAAAGGCGAAAATTTTCTTATCCTTATATCTGTACATTGTTGTAGTGCTTAATATTATGCGGGACAATACCTATGAAAACTACATTCTGTTGCTCGTTCCGATATTTATAGGCTTTACAGTTACAACATCTATTGATATGAAAACCATTATTGCAGTGTTTTCAAATATAATGTTTTTTCTTGCTGCATATTCGCTTTTAATATATGTGATTGCATTATTGTTTCCCGGAGCAATACCGAGGTTACCGATTCTTGGAAACAGAGGTACTGCCGCCGTAGTACATGACGCCCTATTTGCCGTAGTGCTCAGTAATGCCGAAAACAACCGAAATTACGGTATTGCATGGGAGCCCGGAGCATTTGCGTTGCTTTTATGTATTGCAGCCTTTTACGAAATGAATATGTCAAAAAGAATATCAATGAAAAGAGTTATTGTAATTATATTCGCAATTGTGACGACATTTTCAACTATGGGGTATATTGTGTTGGCGGCAATAATTATATCTTCGGTCAGAAAACATAAATCATTACAGAATCGTTCCACAGGTGCCATCCTCGGCATTTTAGCGTTATCTGTCTTAATTATTACCTTATTACCGGCAGAAGCGAAAGAACTGGTTTTTTCTAAGCTGAACGGGTTATTTTCCGACGGGACGGGTAAGGTTGCCAATACAACACAAGCCCGTTTAAATGCCATTGAATATCCCTTGGAAGCATTCCTTTCCTCGCCTTTATTCGGCGTAGGGTATGATAAATTTTCCTATATAAACCGAACGCTTTGTAACGGTGTTGCAACAAATACCGTGATTAACTGGTTTGCGGTAATGGGTCTTTTTTTCGGTTTGCCGTGTATAGTAGGCTATCTCAGAACCGTGTTACAGGTTTCGAATTACGCCAAGCTTAATTTATTTGCAAAAATATTGATTATTGTCGCCTCGTTGCTTTTAATTTCTACCGAGAGTCTTCTAAGAATTTCACTTGTATATACAATTATTTTTTACGGATTCGGAAACAACAATTTCACAGAGGAGAATACTGAAGATGCGATTTCTCTACATTCTGGGAGCATACAAACCAAAAGCGTCCGCTAACGGCATTTGCTCTGAAAATATAATTGAGCAGCTGATTAAAGGGGGTCACAGCGTAACGGTTATTTCAAATGCGGCGCGCGGGGTGCCCGAATACAGCGTTCAGCCAGACGGAGTTGAAGTATATCGCGTTAAGCAAAGGCTTTATTTAAGGCTTAAAGAATACGGAGAAATTAAATCGGGCAGTGTAATCGGTAAGGTTGTTTTATCAGTCGCTTTCTGTATAAATAAATTACAGTTGTTTTTCACGGCTGCCTCGTGGCCGGTTATTTCATATTCTACCGTAAACCGTTTTAAAAAAGCGGCGCTCAAATTGTGTGAAAAAGAAAAATTCGACGCCGTAATATCGGTATATACCCCCATCGAATCGCTCCTTGCCGGCTTTGAGGTGAAAAAAAAGCACCCTGAAATTAAATTTTACCCATACTTTTTGGATTCGCTCGCATTCGGTTACGGTCCTAAATATTTCGGCAAGGAAAAGACTTTTTCACGCGGGATTGCAATTGAAAAAAAGATTTTTCCGTCAGCCGATAAAATTATACTTATGAAGTCAAGCGAGGATCAGCAGAAAAAATATAATTCCGATTTTTCGGATAAGCTTTGTTTTCTTGATATTCCCATGCTGAAGCAATGCAATACTTTGCAGGCAAAAACGGTAAAATCCCCGGATGAAATCAAGCTGCTGTTTGTAGGCTCCATATCGTCCGCTGTAAGAAATCCGTCTCCGCTTGTTTCTGCATTAGCAAAAACAAAAAACGAAAGGCTGTACTGCGAGTTTGTAGGCAATATAGATTGTCCGCAGAAGTTTGAGACCTTGAAAAAGGCTTTTGGAGAAAGGCTGACTTTTTCCGCATTTATGCCGCACGAACAGTTGTGCCGGAAACTGAACGAGGCGGATGTACTGCTTAATATAGGCAATCTTGTTTCAACTATGGTTCCGAGCAAAATATTTGAGTATATGTCCTACGGCAAACCGATAATCAGCACATATGAAATAGATAACGAACCGTCCGCCGAATATTTGCGCAGCTACCCATGTGCGCTTTTGCTTGACGGCAGAAACGCCCCCGAGGAAAATGCTTTAAAAATTGAAGAATTTATTGAAAATTCCGTGGGAAAACACACCGATTTCGACGAGCTTAAAAAGAAATTCATTTTAAACACACCCGAAGAATTTGTCCGCGCAATAGGAGAGAACGAAAATGACTGAGTATTTAATAAGCGGCGATAAAGAAAAATGCTGTGGTTGTTCTGCCTGCGTTCAGGCATGTCCCGTAAGCGCAATAACCTTTGCGCCCGATGACGAAGGATTTTTATATCCCGTGATTAACAAATCACTTTGCGTCAAATGCGGAAGATGTAAACAGGTATGTCCGTATGACAGCGCTGTTTGCGGAAACGCTCCGTTAAAAACATATGCTATGATAAATCAAAACTCCGAGGAGCTTTTAAACAGCTCTTCGGGCGGCGCATTCATTGCGTTGGCAAACAGAATTATAAAAGACGGCGGGTTTGTCTGCGGTTGTATTTTTAATGAAGAACTGAAGGCAATACATATACTTTCGTCAAACAGTGTAGCCGTCAAAAAAATGCAGGGTTCAAAATATGTTCAGAGCGACCCCGGCGGGGTTTATGCGGAAATTAAGGATAAACTTGAAAACGGTAAGGCCGTGCTGTTTTCAGGAACTCCCTGTCAGGTTGACGGATTGAAAAAGTACTTAGGCAAGGAATATGCTATGCTTTATACCGCTGACCTTATATGCCACGGTGTGCCTAGTCCGCGGCTTTTGGCTGATTTTATTGAATCGGAAAAGGTCGGCGGGAAAAATATTACCGACATTAAATTCAGGGATAAGAAAAGAAACGGTTGGCGCTCTTGCGGAGCTGTTGAATTTTCAGACGGCAGCAAAAAGAGAAAAAAGACAATTTCCCCATTTAACAACAGCTATTACCAGCTTTACTATTTGCTGAATAATGTTAGCCGCCCCTGCTGTTACTCCTGCAGGTATTCAAATACAAATCGTGTGGGGGATGTGACGATCGGAGATTACTGGAATATTGCAGATATTCTGCCCAAAATTGATACCTCGGGCGGAGTTTCCGCAGTGCTTGTGAATACCGAAAAAGGCGACCGGCTTATTGAAAAAATACGCGACGGTGCAATACTCGCCGAAACGCCGCTTAAAGCGGCAGTTGCAGGAAACGGTAATCTTTCCGCTCCCTGTCAAAAGCCGGACAGCCGAGACGATATTTACAAAAGAATTGCCGAAAACGGGTACGCCGCCGTTGCCGAAAAGGAATGTCATTATAAAAGGATAATGCCGTTTATACGCCGACATATGCCGAAAGGATTAAAAACGGCACTTAAAAAAATACTTAAATGAGTGTGAAAAAATGAAAATTAAAATTATAACAATACACTCCATTCCGAATTTCGGCTCGGTATTTCAGTCCTACGCTTTGTGCCGATATTTAAAAAGCCGCGGTTTTAAGGATACTGAGCTGATCGATTATGAACCCCCTTATTTCAAAACGCGGACCTTGCGGGCGTTTGCGGGTAAAATGCTGAATTTCAAAAGCTATTGTAAAAGGAAAAGGAAGTTCCGTGCGTTTGTAAAAAAAAACATTCCCATAACAGGCAGAAAATTCAGCAGCTTACAGGAGCTTGAAAGCTATGATTTCAAAGCCGATGTATATATTGCCGGCGGAGATCAGCTTTGGAATGTTTACCACGATTGCGGAAAGGACGACGCCTATAAGCTGACATTTGCCCACGGTAAAAAAATATCATATGCCACAAGCCTTGGACAAACGGATTTCACCGACGCACAGCTTACGGAGCTTGCAGAAAAGCTCAAATCCTTTTCGTCGGTTTCGGTAAGGGAAGCAAGCTCGGTTAAGATGCTTGAAAGTAAAGGCATAAACGCTTTACAGTGCGTCGATCCCGTCTATTTACTGTCGGAGAACGAGTATGAGAAATTCGTAAAGCCTGTTAATCAGCCGAAATATATGATGGTGTATCTTGTCACGCCGTCGCCGCTGCTTGAACGGTGCATAAAATATCTTTCCGAAAAATACGGTCTAAAAGTAATTTTGTGCTCGGGATTTTCAAAAAAATGCACCTGCGATCAGTTTCTTAAGGATTTAGGACCCGATGAAATTTTAAGCTATATAAAAAATGCCGAAATAGTTTTATCGTCCTCGTTTCATGCAACTTCATTCTCGCTTATATTCAAAAAGCAATTTTTTACTATCTTACCTGATGAACACACTAACGAGCGTATTGTGGATATACTTAATATCCGAGGACTTTCGGACAGAATAATAACCGAAAATTCGGATATTAAAAAATCTCTTGACAGAATGATAGATTATTCCGTTCTTTCCGATTACGATATTCAGGTTCGGGCGTCAAAAGAATATTTGGAAAGGGCGCTTGAGGAATGATAAAAAGAATTATTTCAAAATTAAAAAATGCCGGCGATAACGATAAGATCGTTTACAAAAATGTATTAGGCGCTTTTTTGGTTAAGGGTGGGGCGCTTTTTGTTGCGCTTTATACACTTCCGGCTTATATAAAATTCTTTAATAACGATGAAGTCTTGGGACTTTGGTACACGATTTTGTCATTGCTTAACTGGATACTAAACTTCGATCTCGGCATAGGCAACGGGCTTAGAAATTATCTTTCATCATCGCTCTCACTCGGAAACCGCGGCGAAGTGAAAAAATATATCTCTTCTGCCTATTTCTCAATAGGCACAATCGTCTTGTTGCTTTCGGCTGCATTTCCGTTTGCCGTACATAATGTAAATCTCAACTCCGTGTTCAGCATAAGCCCCGATGATGTCACCCCGAGAGCGCTATATATATCCGCAATCATAGTGTTTATAGGCGTTATGCTTCAATTCTGGCTGAAACTTATAAATTCCGTACTGTATGCGCTGCAAAAATCATCCGTCAATAACTTTTTGGTTCTTTGCACAAATGTAATTATTTTGTTATTTGCTATGTTTTATCCGTCGGGCAGCAACAGTGAAAATATTATAATTATGGCTGTTGTGCATGCCGTTGCCGTTGCTCTGCCGCTGCTTGTCGCCTCGGGATTTGTTTTCCTCGGCAATTTGCGTTACGCATTCCCGCGGCTTAAATATGTATCTAAACCTTACATAAAGAAAGTTTTATGCCTCGGCGGAATGTTTTTCTTTGTTCAAATAGCTTATATGGTAATTATGAGTACAAACGAATTTTTAATAACACGAACTGCAGGCAACTCATATAACGTTGATTATCAGGCTTATTATAAGCTGTTTTCACTCGGCAGCACGGTGTTTGCACTTGCGCTTACACCGATATGGTCGGTTATAACAAAAGCTATGGCGGAAGGTAATTATCGCTGGATAAGAAGTACTTATAAAAAATTTATGGCTATTGCCTTTCTTTTCTGCTTGGGCGAATTTTTCATTGTTGCAATAATGTCTCCGCTTATGAAAATCTGGCTTGGGAAAAGCGGAATGCCGCATATCAGTTACCCCACGGGACTATTGTTTGCGTTGCTTGGATGTGCAATGATAATAAACAGCGTTCTTTCAAGCGTTGCAAACGGAATAGGCGAGTTAAAGACCCAGGCGTTTTGCTTCGGAATAGGCGCCGCGCTTAAAATACCCCTGTCGTACCTTTTGGTTAACCTCATAGGCTCATGGAACGGCGTTGTAATTGCAAATATAATTTGTATGGGTATTTACTGTATTATTCAACCAACGGTTTTGAATAAATATTTCGGCAAACACATTCACAGTCATTTAAAAACAGGAGGAAAATAAAATGTCATTATTTACAGGAAAAACACTTTTAATCACAGGCGGAACAGGTTCTTTCGGAAACGCGGTTTTAAACCGTTTTCTGAAAACCGACATCGGGGAAATACGCGTCTTTTCAAGAGACGAGAAAAAGCAGGACGATATGCGCCACGAATTTCAAGCCAAAATGCCCGAGGTGTCCGATAAAATAAGTTTTTATATCGGCGATGTGCGCGATCTGCAATCGGTTAAAAACGCTATGCACGGGGTAGACTATATATTCCACGCCGCCGCTTTAAAGCAGGTGCCTTCATGCGAATTTTTCCCTATTGAGGCTGTAAAAACAAATGTTATAGGAACCGAAAACGTTCTTACCGCCGCAATAGACGAGGGTGTTAAAACAGTCATCTGTCTGTCAACAGACAAGGCGGCGTACCCTGTAAATGCAATGGGAACGAGTAAGGCAATGATGGAAAAGGTCATTGTTGCGAAATCGCGTACGGTATCGCCGGAAAAGACGAAAATTTGCTGCACCCGCTACGGAAATGTTATGTGCTCCCGCGGCTCGGTTATCCCGCTTTGGATAGAACAGATCCGCAACGGCGAACCCATAACCGTTACCGAACCCAGTATGACAAGATTTATTATGTCTCTTGATGAAGCGGTAGATCTTGTACTTTTTGCTTTTGAGCATGGCGAATCCGGGGATATTCTCGTCCAAAAGGCCCCCGCCTGCACAATTGAAACACAGGCAAAAGCGGTTTGTGAGTTGTTCGGCGGAAATGCGGAGGATATAAAGGTTATAGGTATCCGCCATGGTGAGAAAATGTACGAAACCTTACTTACAAATGAGGAATGTGCTCACGCAATAGATATGGGTGATTTTTACCGTGTTCCGTCGGATAAGCGCGGGCTTAATTATGATAAATTCTTCAGTCACGGCGATGTGACAAGAAATCCGCTTTCGGAATTTGACTCAAATAATACAGAGCTTTTGTCCGTTGAGGAAGTGAAAGAAAAACTTTTGACCTTAAAATACATACAGGAAGAACTCCAAAAATAATATAAGGCGGTGGAATGTTTATGCCCGATATACAACAAACCGGAATTTTATTGTTGCTTAAAAGCGCGCTTACAAATGAAAAATGTAAGCTGCCAGAGAATTTTGATTTTTCCAAAGGCATTAAGACAGCAAAAAAGCATAATGTCTCGGCTATGCTGTATTACGGAGCTGTTATAAGCGAGGTATCATGTAATACAAACGCATTGCAAGAGCTTTTTAATATAACCGCTCTCAGTATGTCTGTAAGTGAAAATCAAACATTTGAATTAGAACGCATATTTTCCGCATTTGAAGAAAAGGGCATAGACTATCTTCCTATAAAAGGAACCGTTCTGAAGAAACTTTATCCCAAACCTGAAATGAGGGTTATGGGCGATGCGGATATACTTATCAATCCGGAACAATACGATGTTATCTGCAGTACAATGGCATCTCTCGGATTTGAAAAAGGAACGGAAAGCGATCATGAAATTAAATGGCATAGCCATTCCCTTTATCTTGAATTGCATAACCGAATAATCTCACCTAAGAGTCGTGATTATTTTGAATACTGGAAAAATCCATGGGAAAAAGCAATAAATGTAAGCGGTCACCGTTACAAATTTTCCGATGAAGACGATTTTATATATATTTTAACACACCTTGCAATTCATTACAGAGCCGGCGGAATCGGAATAAAGCATTTTACGGATATATTTGTCTATTTAAGATCCAAGCCCGAGCTTGACTTCGAATATATTGAGCGCGAACTGAAAAAAATCAGACTTTATGATTTTTTCTGTAACATTAAAAAACTTCTCAGTGTTTGGTTCGGTGAAGAAACAGGCGACGCCGTAACGGATTACATGACAGAATACATTTTCAGCAGCGGTTGTTTCGGAACATATGAAAGAAATGCGTTGGCAAGCGCTGTGAAAAGCAAACAAAAGTTAGGTTCATCGAAAAAAGCACGCATAAGGGAAATTAAGAATGTGATTTTTTTGCCTTATAAAGGAATGTGTGCAAAATATCCTATACTTAAAAAAATGCCTTTTCTTCTTCCGTTTATGTGGATTATACGGATTTTTACGGTTTTATTATTCAAAAGAAAAAGGCTTGAAGCGCTTGACGTAAGAATAAATACCGTTACGGAAAAAAATATTGATGATTATCATTTATCATTAAGACTGGTCGGTCTTGATTTCAATTTTAAGGAGTAAGCTATGAACATACTGGTAACTGGAGCCAAAGGCTTTGTAGGCAAAAACCTTTGCGCGGCGCTTAAAAACATACGCGACGGTAAGGACAGAACGCGGAATATTAAAATAGACGAAATTTTCGAATACGATATAGATACCGAAAAATCATTGCTTGACGGCTTTTGCGAAAATTCGGACTTTGTGTTTAACCTTGCGGGCGTAAACCGACCGAAAGAAACCGCCGAGTTTATGCAGGGCAATTTCGGGTTTGCAAGCGAGCTATTGGAAGCCCTTAAAAAGCACAACAATAAATGCCCCGTAATGCTGTCAAGCTCTATTCAGGCGACCCTTATTGGACGGTATGACAGCGACTACGGCAGAAGCAAAAAAGCGGGGGAAGACCTGTTTTTTAAATATTCCGAGGAAACGGGCGCAAAGGTGCTGGTTTACCGTTTCCCGAACCTGTTCGGCAAATGGTGCAGACCGAACTACAACAGCGCCGTTGCAACCTTCTGCAACAATACCGCTAATGATTTACCCATAACCGTAAATGACCGAAACACCGAGCTTGAGCTTTTATACATAGACGATTTGGTTGCCGAAATGCTGGACGCGCTTGAGAATAATGAGCATCACTGCGAATTTGACGGAATAAACACCGTAATTACCGAAAACGGGAAATATTGCGCCGTACCGACCACACACAAAGTGACCCTCGGTGAAATTGTGGATTTATTGGGGCAGTTTAAAAGCCAACCCAAAACGCTTTTAATGCCTGAAATACCGAACAATTCCTTTGCAAAAAAGCTGTATTCCACATATCTTTCGTATTTGCCGGGGAGTAAGGTCAGCTTTCCGCTTAAAATGAATATTGACGAGCGCGGCAGTTTCACAGAGTTGCTTAAAACCGCCAATTGCGGTCAGTTCAGCGTTAATATTTCAAAGCCGGGCATTACAAAGGGTCAGCACTGGCATAACTCTAAGTGGGAATTTTTTATTGTGGTATCGGGTCACGGACTTATTGAGGAAAGAAAGATAGGCAGTGACGAGACTTTGCGCTTTGAGGTTACGGGCGAAAAAATAGAGGCAATACATATGCTGCCGGGCTACACCCACAATATAATAAATCTTTCCGATACGGAAGACCTTGTAACCCTTATGTGGGCTAACGAACAGTTTGACCCAAGCCACCCCGACACTTATTTTGAGAAGGTGTAAAAAAATGGATATTAAAACCGATTACAGCGATATTAAGTTTAAAAATAACGGCAAATTAAAGCTCTTAATAATCGTAGGTACTCGCCCCGAGATAATAAGACTGGCGGCGGTAATAAACAAATGCCGTGAATATTTTGACTGCATATTAGCGCACACGGGTCAAAACTACGATTACAACCTTAACGGTGTGTTCTTTAAGGACCTGAAACTGAAAGACCCAGAGGTATATATGGACGCGGTAGGCGACGACTTAGGCGCTACCGTAGGTAATATAATAAACTGCTCATACAAGCTGATGAATGAAATAAAGCCCGACGCGCTTTTGATTTTGGGAGACACAAATTCCTGCCTTTCGGCTATTGCTGCAAAGCGTTTGCATATACCCATATTCCATATGGAAGCGGGCAACCGCTGTAAGGATGAATGTCTGCCCGAGGAGACTAACAGACGAATTGTAGATATTATTTCGGACGTTAATATGGCGTATTCAGAACACGCGCGCCGCTATCTTGCCGAGTGCGGGCTGCCGAAAGAACGCACATATGTTACAGGCTCGCCTATGGCAGAGGTGCTGCATCAAAATTTAGAGGAAATAAAGCAATCCGACATTCTTAACAAACTCAATTTAGAGCCTAAAAAGTATATTTTGCTTTCGGCGCACAGAGAAGAAAATATAGACACCGAAAAGAACTTTTTATCCCTCTTTACGGCTATAAACAAGCTGGCGGAAAAGTATGATATGCCGATACTGTACTCCTGCCACCCGCGCTCCAAAAAGAGATTGGAGCAAAGCGGCTTTAAGCTTGACAAACGCGTTATTCAGCATGAGCCGCTCGGTTTCCATGATTATAATAAGCTGCAAATGAACGCATTTTGCGTTGTATCAGACAGCGGCACTCTGCCTGAAGAAAGCAGTTTTTTCACAAGCGTCGGAAACCCGTTCCCCGCCGTGTGCATACGCACCTCTACCGAACGCCCCGAGGCGCTTGATAAAGCCTGCTTTATACTTGCGGGCATTGACGAAAAGAGCCTTTTACAGGCGGTTACAACCGCAATAGATATGAACGAAAACGGCGATATAGGCACACCCGTTCCCAACTATACCGATGAAAATGTTTCGACCAAGGTTGTAAAGCTGATTCAGTCATACACAGGCGTTGTGGATAAAATGGTGTGGAGAAAGCAATGAAAAAAGTAAAACGCTCTGTTAAAATAGTAATAGCAGTTGCGCTTGTTATTATGCTGTTGCTTTCAAGCGGAGTAATATTTTATCTTTCCAAACTGAATTTAATAAAATTCAGCAACGGTAAATTCACATGGAGCGGCTCACCCGATATGAGCGACAGTGAAACGCTTGAAGAGGAAAGCCGAATGAACGAGGCCATAGCCGACCTTGAAGAAAGAGACGCTATTGACGCTACAGGCGAAATTTATAAGGATAAAAGATTTTTAAATATTCTGCTTATAGGCACGGACGAGCGTGCCGAAAGCTTCAGCGAGAACGCGAGAGGCGACAGCTGTATGATCATGTCGATAGGCAAAAAGGACGGCTCATTAAAGCTTGCCAGCCTTGAACGCGGTATGGGCGTACCCATACTTGAGGGGAAATATAAGGGTCAGTACGATTGGCTTACCCACACCTTCCGCTACGGCGGCGCAGACCTTATGATGCGCGAGGTGCGCGAGTGCTTTAAGGTGGATGTTGAAAGATATATCCGTGTAAACTTCACCACATTTAAGAAAGGCATAGACTCGGTAGGCGGTATAGATATTACGCTGACTGCGGCTGAGGCCGCCTATGTAAACGCCGTCACCGGGCGCAAAACCCATGTGGCAGGTGATAATCACCTTGACAGTGATGCTGCTCTTGCATACGCCCGCTGCAGACACATAGACAGCGACTGGCACAGAATAGAGCGCCAGCGCAATGTTATTCAGGCGGTAGTTACAAAGACTAAGGATTTAAGTATCGTCGAGCTTGACACGCTGTTAAATAATGTTCTTCCGCTTGTGCAGACAAACCTTACAAGGCTTGAAATTACCGAGCTGCTGCTCTCCGCGCCGAAATACCGCGGGGTGCAGATTAAACAGATGACCGTTCCGATAAGCGGCAGCTACGGCGGAATGAGAGGACTTGGCGGGCGCAGCCTTTTTTCGGTGGATTTTGATACCAACGCAAAGGCACTCCGAGAATTTATTTACGGTGTTAAATCCGAATAATACTTACTGCTATGCTTTACTTTTTTAATACCGTATTTTCAAATCTACCTTGAAATTAAGGTTGATTTATTTCTGCCGTTCTGAGAGGAACTTGCGCTGACGCGAAAATTCCTCTCAGAACCCCTCGGTTTCTGTATAATATTTTTCTTAATATCAAGTAAAACATTATAGCTAAACACATCATAGCGCGACATTTTAAGTACATTTATAAATAACTGACTTTTCTTATCCATGACATTATTTAAAACGTCATGGTTTTTCTGTTTTTACACCGAAAACAGCACACTCAAAAAGCTTATCAAGCTCACATATCCGAATAATAGTTTCACTGTATTCACCCCAATTTGCCACAATGCCGAAAGCCATATGTTCAAAATTATCATTCTCAAAGAAAATCCCTTTCGGATTATTGATAACAAGATTAACGGCACGGTTCGAGGTGTCCCAAACCTGTTTGTTATTAGTACCTCGCGGCGTTTGGATGCCGCATTTAATGTGGGACCATAATTGTGCGACTATAAAGCACAAAAGCCCAAAACCCTTGAGAAAGGCAGGCTTACATAAGAATACTTTCAAAAAGTGACCGATTGAGAGCAGCACAACGCCACAGAGATTTAAAACTCTGTGGCGTTGTGCTTTTTTTTATAGCTAACAGGAAAATGATTAGAAAAAATTTTGATCGTTGATTAAGGTTGCGGGCGTAACAGTTGCTGCAAAGTGATTTATTCTACAATGGCGGCGTCCGTCAGTCTGGAATAGTGAGCAGTATATTTCCGTAAAAACAGCAAAGCCGCCCGGTTTCGGACGGCAAATTGGCACAGGCTGTGTTTTATACTCCCCAAAGCAACATGCCGAGTGCGGCAGAAAAGAGTATCATTATAATCGGCGACGGTGCAGTTTTTTTGATTCTTTTATATCCGAAATGTGTCAGCCACAGAATGGCAAAGACCAAAATGGATTTAGGATCCGGAGCAAGTGACGAGTGAGTATCCGTAAATCCAAGCAATGTTGATACGGCCATACTGATTGCCGTGGCAAGAATCATTGCGATAACGCAGGGGCGGACGCCGGAGAGAAAAGCGTTGACGCCGGCATATTTCATCAGGTTTTTGAGTACCGCCGCAATTAAAAGTATAATAACGAAAGACGGAAGAACAACGCCGAGCGTAGCAAGAAACGAGCCGAGAAAGCCGCCTTGCGTGGAACCTATAAATGTCGCCATATTAACGGCAAGCGGACCGGGCGTCGATTCCGAAACGGCAATGAAATTTAAGAATTCGTTTTCCGTTAGCCAGCCGTTTGAAATGACTGTTTCTCTTACAAGGGAAACCATTCCGTATCCACCGCCGAAGGAAAGGGCACCGATCATTAAAAAATTCAGGAATAATTTCAGGTAGATCATTGTTTATTGCCGTTTCCTTTCCGCAGTTTTTTCAGGAAGAAAATTGCAAGTCCTGCTGTGCCGCAAATCAGAATATAGTAAACGGAAGAAAAAGAAACGGCGAAAACAGTGCACGCCAGCATTGCAGCAATGACCGACAGCAATATGACCGTGTTAAAGGCATTTCTTTTAATGCTTTTCAGCATTTTCAAGCCGGCAAAGGAGATCAGATAGATCACACATACCTGTATTCCGCGGAAAGCACGGGAAACCCATGTAAGGCTTAAGAATTGATCAAAAAACAGTGAGATGCAAAAAATTACGGTAAACGAAGGAATACAAACCGCCACGGTAGCCGCCGCAGCACCGAACAAGCCTGCAATTTTGTAGCCGATGTATGTGGCGCTGTTGATTGCAACCGGTCCGGGTGTAGACTCGGCAATGGCTACCATATTCAGAAAGTCGTCCTTTTCGATCCACTTCTTGCGCTCTACAAATTCGTTTTCAAGCAGCGCAATCATAGCATATCCGCCGCCGAAGGTAAAGGCGCCGATTTTAAGAAAGGTGAGAAACAAAGTCCACTCTTTTCTCATTGCCGCACCGCCTGTCTTTTACGGATGATAAAAAGTATAACGATACCGAGAATAATCAGGCAGCCGGACAGCACCTGTGATACACGGATACCCGGAAGGAGATAAAGGCTGTCGGAGCGCAGCCCCTCCACAAAAAACCGTATCGTTCCGTACCCGATCATATAAAACGGAAGAAGATAGCCTTTTCGCCTGAAATGCGGGTAGCATATCAGCATAGCGGTGAGTAAAGCTAAATTCAATGCAGATTCGTAGAAAAAGGTTGCCTGCCGCCATTGGCCGATTTCTTCTATGTAAACGCCGTAAGGGAAAAAGCAGAGCGAAGGATTTGTAATTTGGTTTCCATATGCCTCTTGATTGACAAAATTCCCCCAACGCCCGATAGCTTGCCCAAGCATAAGGCTCGGCATCAGGGTATCGGCAAGTGACCAAAAGGAAATCCGTTTTACTCTACAGTAAATCAATGCGACTGCGATACCTCCGAGCACTCCGCCGTAAATGGCAAGACCCCCGCGGTTAATTTCAAAAACAGAAAGCAGGTCGTTTTTGTAATTATCCCATTCGAAAATCACATAGTAGACTCTTGCACAAATAATGCATACGGGGATCAGCCAAAGAGCAAGATCGTATATATGCTCCTTGTTGATGCCGGTTTTTCTGCATCGGTATATCGCCAAAGCAAAGCCAAGCACCATACCGCAGGCGATAATGATTCCGTACCAAGCGATATTCAGCCCTTCAATTCCGAAAAGATTTTCTATTGCATATCGGTTCAAATCCTTGTTTCCTCGCTTTTCTCAGTCTACCCGCAGCATACGGTAACCGACGCCGATATGCGTCTGAATGTATTGCGGACTGTCCTTTTGCGGCTCCAGCTTTTTGCGCAGTGTCGCCATAAATACTCTCAGGGAAGCAATATCGTTTTCCCAGCTGCTGCCCCAAATCTGCTGCGTGATATAGGTGTGCGTCAGCACCTTTCCGACATTATGAGAGAGCAGACACAAAAGCTTGTATTCAATCGGGGTCAGGTGCAATTCCTCCCCATTTAGATAAGCGCAGCCGGCGGCATAATCAATTTTAAGCTTGCCGTTTTGGAAAACGGGTGAGTCGGCGTCGCCGCTTGCCTGAAGAAGCAGCAGCCGTCTTTGCGTGACCCGAAGGCGTGCCAAAAGCTCCTCTACGGAAAAGGGCTTTGTCAGATAGTCGTCCGCCCCGGCATCCAGCGCCGTGATTTTGTCTTTATCCTCGCTGCGCGCACTGATCACAATAATGGGCATATTTGACCATGAGCGGATGCTTTCGATCACCTGTGTGCCGTCGATATCCGGCAGACCCAGATCCAGCAGAACGATATCCGGGTTATGGGAGGTCGCTTCTATAATAGCGCTGTGTCCGTTCTCCGCGGTCAGGTAGCGGTAATCGTGAGCCTTTAGCGTTGTTACGATCAGATTGCGGACGGGGCGGTCGTCCTCCACGACGAGTACAAGGGGTTTATTCATTCAGAGTCACCTCGCTGAGCGGTAAAGTAAAGGTAAATATGCAGCCGTGCGGTACGTTATCCGTAAGCGTCAGCGTTCCGCCGTGCAGCTCTACGATAGATTTACACAGGGTAAGCCCGATCCCGAAGCTTCTGCGGCTGTCTGCGACGGTATTTTTCCCGGTGTAAAACATCTCAAAAATATGCGGTTTCATATCGTCTGCAATCCCGTTTCCGTCATCGGCGACACGGATCATGGCGTACCCACCCTGTTTTTCCGCACTTACGCAGATCTCGGAGCCTTGTTCGGTATATTTCAAAGCATTATCAATAAGGTTGACAATTACCTGCACGATAAGCTGTGCGTCCATACGGGCAAGGATCAGATCGTCGCACCTTACCGTCACCTTGTGTCCGACGGATTTTTTCTTCAAATGCGAAACGGCTTCGTTGACCACTTCGTCTACAAGCTGGTCGGTAAGCTCCAGCTTCAGGCGTCCGTCATTCAGCCGTGTAACATACAGCAGATTTTCCACCACGCCGATCAGCCATTCGGAATCGTCATAAATATCTTTATATATTTGCTGCTTGGTTGCTTCGTCCAGGCAGTTTCCGTTATGCAAAAGCGTGTCCGCATTACCCGAAACGGAGCAAAGCGGCGTGCGCAGATCGTGTGAGATCGACCGCAAAAGGTCGGCGCGCAGCTGCTCGCTTTTTGCAAGATCTGCCGCCCGTTCCTTTTCGGCGGCGTTGTGAGCATTATCCATTGCCAGCGCACATTCGTTCACAACCGACAGCACGATGCTGCTCTCAAATGAATCGGGCTTTTCGGGTTTCATCGGTATCCCGATTACACCGTAGACTCTGCCGCCTGCACGGATCGCAAGATAAAGACATTCGGATTTTCCAAACTGTGCTGTCGCTGCTCCTGCACGGCGACCGTTTTGAAGCACCCATTCTGCGGTCTGCCGCTCTGCATCGCTTAGCAGCTTTTCAGCGTGTGTATCCTTTTTTTCGGCATACAGCCGCCCGGACAACATTCCGTTTTCGCCTTTCGTATAGGCAACAATACTGCGGTCAAGCAGCCGCGAGAGCTGCATACAGGTCACGCTTAAAACATCATCGTTGCTTTTTGCTTTTTGCAGCAGACGGTCAGTGTCGAACAGCACCTGCACACGGAACGCGGAGCGAGCCGAGAGCCTTGCATGATCTTTCAGCTTCGAGGCAAGCGTGCCGGTGAGAACGGAAGACGCCAGCATGACTGCAAAGGTAACGGGATAGCCTACGGCATAGGTCTGAAAGGACAACCTGGGTTCGGTAAGGAAAAATCCGAACAATACAACACTTAGAAGTGAGCCTGCCATACTGCAAAGGTATCCTTTGGTCAAAACGGAGATCATCAGCACACCGAGGATGTATACCGTAACGATATTGGTATCGGGAAAGCCGAGATGGCCGAACAGAAACCCGATCGCCGTACATACGGCAAGCGCCAGGACAGTCACGGCAATATCCCGCAGCGAAGGTATCTCTGCACCAAAGAACAGACGGCGTCTGTGCGGCTTTGTGTAGTTCAGTGCGTCGGGAATAATATGAATGTCAACATCGGGGGCGGAGGCGATCAGCTTTTCGGTGAGAGTCGGTCTTCCGAACAGGCCTCTGCGTCTGGCACTGCTTTGCCCGATCACGATTTTTGTGACATCGGAAAGCCTGACATATTCCGAGATCTGCAGCGGTACATCCTCGCCGTGCGTCATAACAATCTCGGCGCCGAGCCTTTGCGCGAGCTGTATGTTCTGCGAAATCCGGGACTGATCCTCATCATTTATGACCGTATCCGTCTGCACATAGATGGCGGTAAATCTTGCCCCCAACGCTTTTGCCATTCTTGCGGCGGTATGTACGATCTTTGCGTTTGACGGCGAAGAGGATAGGCAGACAAGGATATGCTCGTCTGCGCCGTTTTTTGACTGCTCGGTTTGTGTTCTCATCCGGTTCACCGTCCTTTTGTTTTATTATACATCAAAACTGTGAAATAATCTACCGTAAACTAATACTCATCTTCTTTTTCCGTCGGAAAGAATAATATCGACTGTTCCGTGCGTTTCCTGAAAGCTGCGGATCTCACTTAAAATCTCGCTGTCGGACAGTCCATGCGGCAGCAGAATTTCGGAAGGCTCGCAGGATTCGTTTTCCTTTAACAGTGCCTTTCTGTTTTCTTCAAGAAATCGATCCAGCCTGCTCATAAGATAAAATCCGAAAACAAATACGGCAAGCAGGCTGACAATCAGCAATAGCTCAGCCATCCTCATTCACCTCTGTTAAATGCGAAAACACTTTTGCAGTTCTTTGTAAGCACCGAGAACCAAAAGAGTGCTCTTGTCCGTAAGAACGGTTTCCGGTGAAACTGCCATATTGATTTTTCCGTTCTCCTTGGTCGCCATGATATTGATGCTGTATTTTCTGCGGATATCCAGTTCTCCGACGGTTTTTCCGATCCATCCCTTCGGCACCTCTACCTCAAAAATGGCATGAGCCTCATCGACCTCGATGTAATCCCGTATGTGATCGGCGGTATACCGAATAGCAGCCCAATTTGCTACTTGCTTTTCAGGGTAAATTACTTCGTCCGCTCCGTTACGCAGAAGAAATTTCTCCTGAACATCACGCTCGGCGCGTGACACAACTAATTTTGCGCCGAGTTCCTTCAGTAAAGAAGTAGTCTCCAGCGAATTTTGAAAATTTCCTCCTATGGTGACTATGCACACATCAAAGTTTCCGATTCCGAGCGACTTTAAAAATTCCGTGTTTGTGCTGTCACCTATCTGTGCGTTAGTAACGATCGGCAGAATTTCATTGACCCTTTCTTCGTTGCTGTCTACCGCCATCACCTCGTGTCCGAGCTTATTCAGCTGTAAAGCAATATGCCTACCGAATCTGCCGAGGCCTATTAACAATATGTTTTTCATAACAATAACTCCTTTATCCGACTGTGATTTTTTCGAGCGGCAGCTTTGCTCCGCTCTGATTTTTGTTGGAAATCGCCGCGTAAATCAGGGTAAGTCCGCCGACTCTGCCGAGATACATCAAGACGATCAAAATAAGCTGAGAAGGAACACCGAGCTGCGGTGTGATTCCAAGGGTAAGCCCGACCGTTCCGACAGCGGACGCCGTTTCGTAAAGGCAGGTGCTAAGCGGCAGACCTTCTGCCGTGCTGATAACAATACCGCCGATGAAAAACAGCAGGAAATACACGATAGAATCGTACAATATTACCGCGATATCTACGACACAAGCGTGCAGAAAGCAGAGCTTGCAACGACGGTGGCAGAAAACGAGCATCGTCTGGTGAAGGGAATTGATCTCGACAACGACTATTGTCTGTATGTCGGGATTCCGTTTTGCCCAAGCCGGTGTCTGTATTGCTCGTTCACTTCGTATCCGATTGGGATTTATGCGGAGAAAGCAAAGACCTATATTGACACGCTCTGTAAGGAGTTAGCCTATGTGGCAGAACAGTATAAGCACAAACGGTTAGTGGCAATCTACATTGGCGGCGGAACGCCGACATCGATCTCGCATGAGCTGCTTGCAGTACTATTGAAGCAGATTCAAACCGTATTCCGGTTACAGGAACCGGAGGTTGCGGATGGGCTTGTGGAGTTTACCGTGGAGGCAGGACGCCCGGACAGCATCACACCGGAGAAG